>Ga0256405_10002376_pt1 | contig 43679 bp, 36 predicted proteins | sample RumenRJG_02DNA_FD_189096 | JGI IMG/M metagenome (GOLD analysis project Ga0256405, IMG submission 189096) | Bovine rumen microbial communities from Lethbridge, Alberta, Canada - RJG_02 | ecosystem: Host-associated > Mammals > Digestive system > Stomach > Rumen | place: Canada: Alberta... | reverse complement strand
ACTCATCGGATATCCACGCGGATGGCGTTTGATAAATATAAACCTTGTTAGCTCCGGCATTTATCTTCGATTTTACAGTAGCATTAGCAGGTATAAATTGATTAACCTTTGTCCCAACAATGTTTACATTTGAATTACAGCTTTGAAATATAGTATCAATTTCTATAGCCGTGTTTGCTGGTGGCGAAAAGTATTCCGAAATTTTTAAAGTGGCTAGAGCAGTACAATCTTTGAACATATAACTAACTTTGATAGCATTGCGTGCATCAATGTTGCTAATATCGAGATAAGTCAAACTTGTACAACCATTAAACATATTGTCCAGGTAATTAGCAATTCCAGAACCAGTAAAATTACTTAAATTTAAAGACGTTAAGCGTGTGCAGCTAGCAAACATGTGCCCTACATTACTGAATGTATTTGTATCAAAATTGCTTAAATCCAGCGAAGTTAAACCTGAACAGTTGTTAAATATATCACAAGCTCTTATTACTTTACTCGTGTCAAAATTGCTTACATCTAATGATGTGAGCCTTGTGCAAAAATGAAACATGTATCCCATACGCGTGACATTGCTTGTGCTGATGCCACTTAAATCCAGGCTAATTTTTGCGATTTTAGATAGAGCACTACTTTCCCTGAACATGGCATCACTATTTGTAGGCATCTGGACACGCATGTTACCGACTTTCTCAAAAATTAAATTTACATTCAAATTGGAATATTCTTCTTCGTATTTACTCCAATTAAATGCTTCTTCCCCCAAACTGACTTGTCTTCCATTCACTGCTCCTGGAATCTTTAACGTGATATTTGTCGAAATACCCGGATTTGACTTAGGAACACAAGAGTCTATACAGTATTCATCACCCGCCTTAGAGGTAAAATTAAAGTATAAATTCCTAGAATTATTATTTGTATTTGTACATCCATTAAACATGATTGTGGTAGCATTTCCAGATAGTGATATCAGTGGCACTGCAACCAACATCTTTATTGAAGTATTCATAGTACATACATCCAGCTACAATCATTCTTATTTAGTTATACAACAAAATGGTTAATATTTTGTTAATCTTGCTAATAAACAAATTTAGAATTATATAAACTTGATTATTCCGCCTGTCAAGGTCAGCAACCGAAGGTTGCTGAGCGTATGCGTACCTTGACAGGCCTTGGGCGCGATGTGGTAAAATAAAAACATACCACATCGCGCCCCGCTAATTATATTTGATGAATTTGCCTTTGTCGCTTCAAAATACCACGTTTAGATTTGAATAAAGTGGAAAGATCATGGCATAAACAAAAACGATTACCAACACCCCTATGAAAGTTATTGCTATGGGTTGCAGAATTGCGACGATTCTCCGTAACTTATTTTCGATATTTTGCCCAGAAATATCCGAAGCAGATTGAAATGCTGACCAAAGATTCCCAGCTCGTTCAGCTGCGCCTATTATTGACAATTCATACTCATTCAAAATTTTTGACTTCCGAAGTGCCGATAACAGAGTAACACCAGATCTCACAGAATTTATAACATCTCTAACTTGCGGAACGATATCCTCCGTACATTCAAGGGCTTCCAGCAAGTTTATTTTGTCATAAAGCATAATTTCCATCGCAACAAAGAAATTATGAATATTTATCTCTCGTTTGAGCTTTCCTAAAAAAATACTGTTCAGGTGTGTAAGCGGATATTTATTTGTGATATATCTTGCGGCAAATACCAATCCAACTATGGCGAATAAAATATACAACACATGATCTGACACTATTTTGCTAAAAGATATTACAATGCGAGAAATAGTCGGAAGTTCGACATTCATCTCACTGAAAAGCTCAGCAAATTTTGGAATTAAGACAAAAATCCAAAAAATAAAAACACATCCAATAAAAAGCAACAGTATGGTGGGATATCTCATGGATTCTTTAATTCTATGTTTGAGTTTTTCATTTTTTTCCAGCTGAACCACAATTTTTTCGAGTGTATTGGGCAATTCGGCAGTTTTCTCAGAAATCTCGATTGATTTGACGCAAACTTTATCAAAATACCTATCAAATTTTGACAAAACTTGCGACAAACTTCCTCCTGAATATATTTGTTGAATAACAGTATTTACAATCGCCTGCGCCTCTTCGTTTTGAAACAAATTTTTTATAATATTTAAGGATTCAAGTAAATTTAGCTTGTTTTTGATTAGATGATTTAGGTTTCTAAAAAACGGCAAAGTGAACTCTATAATAGGTTTTTTTATAGACGATTTTTGAAGTATCTTTGATATAAAAATTAATTCAGATTTTTTAAAAAATTCTGCGAAATCAAAATCTTCTTCAGCAAAAACAGTTTTCTCTATTACTTCGCCATTTTTATCCAACACTTTACAAGCAAAAAACTGCATACAATCTTCATACGCCCTCATAAGGCACTAGAAGAGAGTTTTGCATAATAATGTTACTTTTTTATTAAAAAGACAGGAAGGGAGGGGCTGAAATTCATTTTAAAAAATCGGTCAGTATATCATAAGCTCTGTCCAAATTTTTAATCGATATGCAATATGGCGGAATGAAATATATCGTGTTATTCAATGGGCGCATAATTATTCCTTGTTCGAACATCAGATTTGCCACATTCTTTGCTAATTTAGATGAATTTAAATCGATTGCGGAAATTGTCCCACATGATCTTTTTGCAATTAGGTTTTTGTTTGGTAGTTCGTTTAAACGGGCAACATGAGTTTCAGAAATCATTTTGATATTTTTTTGAATTTCATCTGTTTGCAAAATCTTTTGCGTAGCACACGCTGCTGCGCAGGCAAGTGGATTTGCAGTATATGAATGTCCATGAATGAATGCCTTGTTCCAATCATCTGACCAAAACGCTTCATATATCTTTTCAGTAGTCACTGTCAACGACATCGGCATGAAACCTCCAGTTAGTGCTTTAGATAGACATACGATATCTGGCTTATTTTTGACTTGGTTCATAGCAAACATTGTGCCAGTCCGATAGAATCCGGTCATGACCTCATCAAAAATGATGAGAATACCATATTTTCTTACAACTTCCACAATCCTGTCTAAAAATTGTGGCGAATACATTTTCATACCAGCCGCACCTTGAACCAATGGCTCCACTATGAGTGCGCAGACCTTTTTATGATTTGTTTCTAAAAATCTTTCGAGTTCATAAACTGATAACTCCTCATCTTCGGCATTTTTCGGAAACTTTATTGAAAATGTTTCAAAGAAAAATTTTTTGAACTTCGAGTGATATTCTGAAGATGCACCAGCTGCACTCATTGCTCCGATAGTGTCGCCATGGTATGCTCCTTCGAGGTTTATAAAAATATCTCTGTCATTGATGCCTTGGTTTAAAAAATACTGATATGCTATCTTTAAGGCAACTTCTACCGCTGTAGAACCATTGTCCGAAAAGAAAAATTTTGTCAAACTGTTCGGTAAATGCTTCGATAAAATTTCAACCAAATTTTCAGCTGGTTCGTGAGTATATCCCGCAAAAATCACGTGTTCAAGAGTGTGAGCTTGCTTCGCTATGGTATCCGCTATTTCCGGCTGAGAGTGTCCCAAAATATTAACCCACCAGCTGGAAATCATATCTACATATTGCTTGCCAGTTTCATCATATAAATACTCTTTCTCTCCACTTACTATTTTTAACGGTTTGGAGGAGATTTTCTCTTGCGTGAATGGATGCCAAATTTTCATATTTTAATCCCAAAACAAGTCTATAAATTGACGTCTTTCCAGTATACCTCTTTGCACAAAGTTTCCAAAATTCTTTAATGCCACTTCTTAAAAGATCTTGGAGAAGGAGAAATATGTGATAAAATCATTAAATGATGTTACGTGTTATGTAATGGCGAATGGCAAGAGTTACGGTCGAAGATTGCATTGAAAAGGTGCCTAATAGATTTGAATTGGTTTTGATGGCATCGAAAAGAGCTAAGGACATAGAACATGGAGCAATGCCTTCAATTTCAAGAGATAATGATAAATCAACTATTATTGCATTAAGAGAAATAGCCGGAGAAACGATCTCTATAGAAGGACTGAGAGAGCTCGCAAAAAGAGTAACTTATGAAGGAGATGATACATCTTTTGACCATGAGGAAAATACTGAGAAAACACTCGAGGAATTGATGCTTGAACCTGATAATTTTGATGAAACTGATGATGACAGTGAAGCTGAGGAACTGGACGAAGACGATTTGAAAGCCCTTAATGATTTAGACGATGTTCTTGGTAGGGATGATGGTGATGAGTCATATCAGGGTTAGATTTGCCCCAAGCCCAACAGGGGTACTGCATATTGGTTCTGTTCGCACAGCGCTTTTTAATTGGTTATTCGCAAGGCATAACAATGGGAAGTTTTTGCTACGTATAGAAGACACGGATAAGTTGCGTTCAACAGAAGAAAATACCAAGTCTATATTCGAAATTTTAAAATGGCTTGAGATAGATTGGGATGAAGAGCCTGTAATTCAGTCAAACAATATAGAGCGACATAAAGCAGTAGCGGAAGACCTAGTAAAGCAGGGAAAGGCGTATTATTGTTACTGTTCTCCAGAAGAATTAGCTGCAAAAAAAGAGGAGGCATTAAAAGCAGGTAAATCATATAAGTATGATGGAAAATGTAGAGGATGCTCAGAGAAAATTGCCGGGAAAAATCCGGTTATACGCCTAAAAGCGGATAATGTTGGCAGAACAACTGTTGATGATTTGGTTCAAGGCGAAGTAACGATAGAAAATTCGCAAATGGATGATCTTGTGTTATTGCGGTCTGATGAAACTCCAACATATATGCTTTCTGTAGTGGTGGACGATCACGATATGGGAGTAACGCATGTCATACGAGGAGATGACCATTTAACGAACACATTTAGACAAATACAAATATACAGAGCCTGTAACTGGGATATCCCCAGGTTTGGACACATTCCACTAATATATGGGCCAGATGGAGCGAAATTGTCGAAACGACATGGTGCAGCGAGTGCACAGGATTATAAAATGTTGGGCTATCTCCCTGAAGCTATTTCTAACTATCTTCTGAGACTTGGCTGGAGTCACGGAGATGATGAGGTAATAACAAGGACACAAGCAATTGAGTGGTTTGATTTCGACAATGTTGGAAGATCTCCATCCAGATTTGATATGGCAAAATTGCAAAATTTGAATGCCCACTACATGAGGGAGCGTGATAACAAGTCATTACTAGAATATATGAAGCCTTTCTTGCAATCCGAACTAGACGCCGAACAAGAACGTTGTATTTTGGCAGGAATGGATAGTCTAAAGGAACGAGCAAAAACTATATTGGAATTAGTGGATGCAGTGCAGATATATATGGGAGCTCCTGGGAGGTATGATGATACTTGTTTAAAATATGCAACTCCGCAACATCTGAAATTGCTCGATGAAGTTATTGCGATTGTGAACTCAATGAAATCATTGAATGAGCAAGCGTTGTGCGACAAGGTAAAAGAATTAGCTAAAAACCATGGTATCAAGCTAGTTGAAATCGCACAAGCAATACGTGGCGCACTGTGCGGTAAGCTAATATCCCCTAGTGTTTTTGAGATAATTGCCATACTAGGGAAAGAGCGAACATTAGACCGGCTGAGGGCATATATAAAACATTACCAAAACTAACGTGAGCTAGTTTGTTAAGTTACGAAATATTTCGCATCGAGCAAAATATTTCGTTTGGTAATGAGTTTATAGTTCCTCTAAGCGGTTGAACACATACAGCAGTTCTTGATAAAACAATAACAATGAGAGATGAGTGACTGTGTATCGATTGTTGTTGAGTAATGGCCTGTTATTCTGAAAAGTTGCACCAATTTCCTATTTGACGATGGGCACAATTTCCGTTATTGCATAATATATTTATCTTAAATTTATGTTTAATTGCAAAAAGCAAACCATCTATACCCCCAACAAAATCATGCTTTTTGTCACCAGGTAATCTGGGGTAATATCCTAGATATTGGGGCATAATTTCGAATCCAAAATCTTCCTTGCAATAAGCTTTGGGTACAGATAGCCAAGGGCATGTCTTCCACTATCTAATTGCAATATTGTCACATCATTGAGGTTTGCAAAGTTATCATTTATGATCGACATTGGGACAATTAGATCATCTGCACTTCCTATAACCAAAGTTTTAACTCCGCAATGTTGGTAACTATGTTCCATCATTTCCAATTCAGATAGTAGCATTTGTAATGCTGTATCAGTTGTAATCGGAGCGTCGTATCCGCAAAATATACGGAATTGTCTCAGGCTTTCATTTTTGTTTTCAATTATTTTATTTCGCATTTTTTGCAGGGCTATTTCACGAATTTTTCGCATTCTGCCAGAACTGCCACAATAGTTCAAAAATCCCTGTAGCGCAACTAATGTTTCGAACTTCAAGCCTGAATTATTCAATTTTAAAAACCCCAACGAATGCCCAATGCCTATATATGTTTTCGAGCTATCCAAATCTGGAGAATCAAAAAAATATATTTCTCCACCAAGAAGTGGGGTTAGTTTTCGCCAATAGTCATTTGTAAATCCGAAACCATGTGCTAATAAATAATTTTTCATTTTGCAAAAATTCTAATCAATTGTTCAATATCGTCGTTCGAATGAATTGCACTAACAGCAATTCTCAGGCGTGGAGTTGGTGATGTCGGTGGTCGTATTCCAGAAACTATAATGCCGTTATTTTGCAAAAGTTGCCTTTTATTCATCATCTCATCGGTGGTTTTAAACAAGAGCGGAACTATATTTGTTCCACTACCGGATCCATTTAAGATGCTTCTCACCCTATCTGCTTGCTGCATAATGTTTCGCCGTAAATCTCCGAGGGATGGCAGCATTGACCATGCTTTTTGAGCGGCGCCAATGCAAAATGGCGAAAGAGCGGTGGAATATATGAAACTTTTGCATTTGTTTATCAAAAAATCTTTTACAAATGCCGAACATGCAACATACGCTCCGCTTGAGCCCAGAGCTTTACTGAAAGTTCCCATTATAATGGTTTTTTCATTATCAAAATCGAAATTTGTCGAAAAACCATAGCCATTTTTGCCATAAAGCCCGGTAGCATGCGCTTCGTCGAGATAAAGCATAGCCCCGTATTTTTCAGATAAGTCTACCAGTGCTTGTATGTCGGCAATATCCCCGTCCATTCCGAACACTGTTTCTGAGACAATAATGATATTTGCATACTCTTTAGAAAAGTTTTTTAGAATGTCGTCCAAATGCGTATAGTCCAGATGCTGAAAGCGTTTGAGCTTTGTCCCACTTGCGAATATTCCTTGATACATGCTGGCGTGATTAAGTATGTCAAAAATGACCAATGTATTTTTATCGGTCAAGCATTCTAATACACCTGAATTTGCCTGAAATCCAGAATTGAATATCAAGGCCGACTCTGTTTTTTTATCAATAGCAATCTGCTTTTCAAAATTTTCAAACAAATCTGAATTTCCAGACAGCAAGCGAGAACCAGTCGCTCCTGAGCCATACATTTGCGATGCCTCTATGCCGGCGTCAATAACTTCTGGGCTTTTCGATAATCCCAGATAATCATTGCTAGAAAAGTCAATATAATTGCCAGCATATTTCGGCAATTCCCGATATGTCAAATTTTCTTTAGATTTTTCTATGAATTTTTTTATCTTATTTAACATCGCCATAAATCAAAATATGACCGAGAGCTCGGGAGATAGTGCTCTCGGTCATGGTTGTTATTTTTTTATCTGTGGCAAAATTGCTATGTGCAACTCTTTAAGTTGTTGTGGGGTCACTTCGGCTGGAGCCCCCATCATCAAGTCCTCAGCTTTTTGGTTAAACGGAAACGCAATGACTTCGCGTATATTTTCAGTGTTTGCCAACAGCATTACCATGCGGTCTATTCCAGGAGCGCAACCACCATGTGGAGGCGCGCCATATTTAAATGCTTTTATCATGGCCCTGAACTTATTATCTACCACCTCTCTGCCATATCCTGCTATTTCGAATGCTTTATACATGATTTCTGGAACATGGTTTCGTATTGCCCCACTGGAGAGTTCAATCCCATTGCAAACGATGTCGTATTGGTATGCCTTAATATCCAATGGATTCATTGTTTCCAATGCCTTAAGACCGCCTTGTGGCATCGAGAATGGATTATGTGAAAATACAATTTGCTTCAGTTCTTCATCATATTCATACATTGGAAAATCAACAACCCAACAGAACTTATAAGCATTCGTTTCGATTAAGTCCAATGAATTAGCTAACTTTGTGCGCACGGCTCCTGCTAAGCTCGCAGCATTTTTATCGCAAATGAAAAATACCACGTCCCCTGGAACCGTGTGATTTATTCGAGCAATTTCAGCAAGCTCTGTTTCGTTCAGGAATTTGACTATGGGGCCTTTATATTCACCTTCATTTGTCAATGAGATATATCCAAGTCCTGGCAAACCTAGTTCTCTTGCCCAATCGTTCAATTTATCGAAAAAACTCCTTGGTTCTTTCGTGCATCCTGGAACATTTATGCTTCGTACTTTTGCCCCATTCGCTATTCCGTTTGCGAATGCAGCAAATCCGGAATTTCTGAAGGCCTCGGTCAAATCTTCGATAATCAATGGATTTCTTAAATCTGGCTTATCGCACCCATAATGTAACATAGCGTTATCGAAAGTAATCCTCGGGAATGGGTAACCAGTAACTGTATATCCTTTCGGAGCAAACTTGGTAAATGTGCTATACAATACCGGCTCTATAGCTTCGAAAACATCCTCTTGTGAGGCAAAACTCATTTCCATATCGAGTTGGTAAAATTCGCCAGGAGATCTATCGGCTCGGGCATCTTCATCCCTAAAACAAGGAGCTATCTGAAAATAGCGATCAAAGCCAGCAACCATTAAAAGTTGTTTAAATTGCTGCGGGGCTTGTGGCAATGCGTAAAATTTTCCATGATGAATTCGGCTTGGAACTAAATAATCTCGAGCTCCTTCTGGAGATGATGATGTCAAAATTGGCGTTTGAATTTCAAGAAAACCACGGTTGGTCATTTCAGCACGTATGTGCGAAATTATTTTAGAACGCAAAATGATGTTGTCGTGATTTTCCTTTTTACGAAGATCAAGATAGCGGTAAGTTAACCTTGTATCTTCCGGAAATTCATTTTCAACATTGATTTGCAATGGCAATTGTGTTTCCGGTGCTGATAGCACTTCTACCTTATCAATATAAATCTCAATTTCCCCGGTTGGCATATTGGGATTTATCGTATCTTCTGATCGCTTGACGACTTTTCCTGTTATCGAAACAATCGTCTCATCCTTGAGATTTTCTGCTATCTTAAATGCTTCACCAGTTTCTTGAAGCACACACTGCGTCATACCATAATGATCACGCAAATCAATAAAAAGTAACCCACCATGATCTCTGATGCGATGAACAAAACCACATAAAGTTACTTCTTGTCCTACATTGTCAATACGCAGCTCATCGCATGTATGCGTCCTATATGCTGTCTTTCCTGAAAAATTCATACCAATTCAATCATTGAAATTCTTTTATCAATGATACCAAAAACTTGCTTATTCGTCCATGTGTTTTAACTAAGCACCGAACTCAATGGTAAATACGCCCTGATTTTTAGTCAGGGCGTATTGTCTTAGTTATTTAAAAAATATAATTATTTTCTATTACCCAGAAAGCGAAGCAATGCTAGGAAAAGATTCATAAAATCCAAATAAAGTGCAAGCGCTCCAATGATAGAACGTTTCTTTATATCCTCTTCGCTCATCGCAGGATTATAAAATGCCCGTATTTTCTGTATGTCATAAGCTGTTAGTCCACAGAATACTACAATCGATATTGCCGACAATCCTAGTTGCAGAGCTGAACTTTTAAGGAATAGGTTGATTACGGATGCAATTATGATTGAGAATAGCCCAACTGTCATAAATGATCCCACTCCTGTTAGGTCTTTTTTTGTCACATATCCATACAAGCTCATTCCACCAAAGAAAATCGCTGTAGTGAAGAACGCATTAGCGAGGCTTTCTCCAGTATAGAGCACGAATATAGGAGATATCGATAAACCGATCAGCGCGGAATATATCCAGAACAAAATATTTGCTCGTTCTGCGGATATTTTTTTTATTTGCGTGGATAGATACAGTACTATTCCCAATGTGGCTATCATTAGTATTACTATTACTGAAAAACCACCGGTCATAACTTGCATAACTGCTGGATTGGAAGCGCAGGCGAACGACACAAGACCAGTTAAACAAAGCGCCATAAACATTCGATTAAACACTGATGTCATGTACTTTTGCAAACCATTTCCTGCTTCGAGTACTGGGCTTTGATTGAAGTTGTAATTCATTTTGAACATCCTTTTCAAAAATCTTTGATATAATTCTACCACATTTTTTAATAAGGCGCGATGTGGTATGTTTTTAGAGAGATGCACCATAGCAATGCAATTAATTCATCGATAGTCCATTGATACAAAATCTGGCGAACAGCTTCAATGAAATAGCTAGATTTTCAAGAGTTCTTGTAACTACGATAGAACGTCTGCGGAACGCAACTATCCAAGTCTTTTCTGCCCATTATTGCGTTCGATTGGTGAAGTGTATTTCTTAGACTGTGTTAAGTTATCTCTGGGATAAATCCCTTGTAGATTTCATATCGTTTAGAATAAACATGAGGAAATTCCTCAAATTTCATACTGTCGTAAATTTCTATCAAATTTTGGTATCACGATGTCCAACAGCTCATCAAATAATCAATAGTTTTCCAGAGCCACAATTAATGATACATTTTATCCATTTTTGCCTCCGTAACCACCGAAATATCAGGCTTCTCTGATATAAAACGATGTACCCATCGCATCACGCTTTTGGTTGTTACTCCCACTATTTTTTCCGTAGTGTTCATTGATAATCCAGACTCTTGTCTTCTTCTGTGGTACCTCGTAGTGTCACATTTGTACATTGATACCCACAATTTTTGCACTTATACCTCTGGTATCCCTTCATACGTCTGTTTTTATGCATAGCTGTGCATTCACATTTCAAACATTTCAGCTCCATAATTTGCCTGGAAAAATAATTTCCACCCTTTTTCCCATCTATCACATTACATTGCTAATGTGAATCTCTCATTTTAGTGTTTAGAAAGTATATCAACAAGGAAGCATTCTGCTGTGTAAAAGCAATGCGATAGAGAGTCCTAGCATCTGCAATAACTTGCTATAATGCTTAACTTTCGGCAAAACAAGTCTCAGATTTGCTGATGATATATTAGTATCCGCATACAGTTTTCCTTTTTATAAGCTGGAAATCTGGAAATGGGTCATACGATTCGGATGCAGTTGCGCGGTAGATCCTTGAGGAAGCAGGAAGGGGAGGTATAGGTTGGATTTGAAGAGCCGAATGCCCCCCGTCTGTTGCAAAAGGTTATGTAGGCTTCGCGTTTAGCCCTAGTGATGGCAACATAGCACAGCCTCCGCTCCTCTTCTATTCCAACATCTCCTTTTTCTAAGATTGATTTTTGGTGTGGCAGAATGTTTTCTTCAAATCCTGGAATAAAGATTGTGTGAAACTCAAGTCCTTTAGCTGCGTGAATAGTCGAGATAGTCAGAGTGTCGCTGTTGTTTGTGTTTGTTTTATCCATCACTAAGCTGACATAATCAAGAAATTCTTGAGTATCATCAAATTCTTCAAGCGACTTAATCAATTCATCCAGAGTTTCCAAGCGAGCTTCATCTTCAATATTTTTTGATTCTTTTAGCATCCCTATATACCCAGATTCATTTAGAATTTTCTGCATTAAATCGGCAGGAGATAAAATCTCAATATCTTGACGCCAATTGTCCAACTGGTTGAAGAAATTTAAAAGTTTGGTATTTGAGGCCGATTTCGAATTTTTGGCAACCTCTAAAGCTGCTTTGGGTAATGAAATCGAATTTTCTCTAGCGAGAGTATAGAATTTGTTTATGGATGTTGTCCCAATTCCTCGCTTGGGTAAATTTACAATTCGCTCGAATGCTATTCCGTCATCTGGATTAATTGTCAATTTCAAATATGCTATGGCGTCTTTAACTTCCTTGCGCTCGTAAAATTTTAGCCCCCCCACAACGATGTATGGTATCCCCTCGGCCAAGAAACGCTCTTCAAACACGCGAGTTTGGTATGTCGCTCGAACTAAAATAGCGATATTACTAAACGCTAATCCATTCCTATGTTTATTTTCGATAAGTGATGCAATAAATCTTGCTTCCTCTATAGGGTTCATCAGGGCTTTTACTATAACTGGTAATCCTGCTTCTTCTTCTGTCCAAAAATTTTTTTTCATCCTCATTGTGTTGTTCTCAATAAGTCCGCTTGCGGCTTTTATGATATTTTTAGTGGAGCGATAATTCTGTCCCAACCTTATTATTGTGTTGTTTTTAAAATCCTGATCGAATTTCAATATGTTCTCGATGTCAGCACCTCTCCAGCTATAAATCGATTGATCATCATCACCTACGCAACAAATATTACCATGCCCAATAGATAATAATCGTAACCATATATATTGCGCAGTATTCGTATCTTGGTATTCGTCTACCATAATATACTTAAATTTATCTTGATATCTTTGTAAGATTTCTGGATTTTGTTTAAAAAGTTCGATTGATATTTTTAAAATATCACCAAAATCAATGGCATCTAAAGATTCCAACATATCCTGGTATGGTTGATACAAATTTGCAGCCATAGCTTCAACGGTAAATCTTTGCGAACTTTTCTTCGCTTCTTCTGGATTATAACACCTGTCTTTCCAGCGATTAATGTAATATGCAATTTGCTTTGGAGTATTTTTCTTATCGTCTATTTTGTTTTCTGCTGTAAGTTTTTTGAGCAAGCGTAGTTGATCTGATGCATCTACTATTGTGAAGTTTGAGCTTCTCTTAAAGATACTATGATATGGACGTATAATTCGAAGTGCCAGCGAATGAAACGTTCCAATCCAAAGATTTTCACCCGAATAAGTAAATGTTCCTGTTTGATTTAGAAGATTTATTGCTCGTTCCTTCATTTCATTTGCAGCCTTGTTTGTAAAAGTAACCGCCAAAATTTCATTTATTTGGCAAAGATGTTTTGCAACAATATACGCTATTCTTGAAGTTAATACTCGTGTTTTTCCTGTGCCAGCCCCAGCTAATACTAGCACTGCTCCTTCCGTAGCTTGAACTGCCTCTCTTTGTTCTTTATTTAAAGCAGATAAATCGAACACAAAAATATCAAAAACGATTGTACTTCGCCAAGTCTAGCACGTCAACAAGAGTCACTCAAGTTTATTGATTATCAAGATACGATTTTGTAAAATCAATGACGAAAGGCTATTTTTTAGAAATTTTGTGAAATTTTTGCGCAAATTCTGCATATTTATTTTTGCGATAACACTTATTGCTATTTTGCAGATGTATGCAAGAGAGTTTGGTAGATTTGAATTTGTGCTTTATAACCAAGTTTTTTCAATCGGTTGTTATATTATTTGCTTGGGGATTGTTTCCGTCTATTTTGTCATATTTTTAGTAAAGTCCTTTTTTTATGGAATTTGCTCAATATTCAGTAAAGACAAAGCTACCAAAGAAGAAAAATCGATAAAAGGAATTGCTAGGTTGATTGTATCGGATGAAAAGGACTTTATACAACTATATGAGAACACAGCCGTTACAGATAATCTAAAAATTCTCAAGGTGGCTCTGGCTTTGAAAAGGGGGGACAACACACAAAGACATTTTGAAAAGACAGGCACGCATTGCGTTGATATATATATCATACGTCAGGAACTACAAGCGCTTTTGCGCATAGGCGAAATACAAAAAGCCGTTGTTCTCGCCGAAGATATTATACAGCATTATGCTAAAGAGATATGTATAATCAAGGATGAATTATTGGAAATAGCGGTCAAAGCTAAACAAAATCATCTCAGGTTCAATTTTGAACCAAGTAGATTTAAGTATGAACTAACTCAAAGGTATGTAAATGAGTATGAGATAAAACTAAAACTACTCGATTTTGAAGCTATTGACAATGACGGTAAAAAATTCGAGTTCTTAAAAAGATTGCACAAAGAATACGTGGCTAGGATCGATTTGCTGTGCTTATTATTAGATTTTTACGAAAAGCACTCACAGATAGGACATATTCCGTATGATGCAAATTGGGTTTTAAAGACAATTGAAGAAACGATTTCTATAAATCCCAATCGCAGAGTTGCGACTTATTTATTACGGATTGGACGCCATGATATCTTTGAACTTGCTCAGTTAATGATGGCAAATATTTCGGAAAGCAATATAGAAAAGAACTGGATTTTATTGAAAATTGCTATTGAAAAAAAACTCAATTTGCAAGCCAAAGAACTGGCAAAAAGGCTTATAAAAACCGAAGAGCTAAGAGATATACGCGAGCTTATTACGAATCACCCTAATGTGATGGAAATTTTTCAGGAGATAAAGAATGATATTAACTTATAAAAAATTGAATGCAAATGCACAGGCCCCCACATACGGAACAGAGTATAGTGCCGGTGCGGATCTGAGGGTATCTATAGATACACCAATAGTTTTAAATCCAGGAGAGAGCGAAATTATCCCAACCGGAATTGCCGCCTGCATACCAGAAGGTTATTTTGGGATGATATGCTCCCGATCAGGGCTATCTGCAAAATTTGGTGTCGTAGTTCTAAATTCGCCAGGGATAATTGATGCTGATTATAGAGGAGAAATAAAGCTCATAATGATGAACCATTCTAAAAAAGCATTCACTATAGAACCAGGAATGAGGTTGGCACAACTCATAATTGTTCCTTACTGTAGGGCTTCGTGGGAAATTGTCGCTGATTTACCACAAACCAAGCGGGCTGATGGAGGCATAGGCTCGACTGGAATTAGGTAAATTTTCCAGTTTCTATAGGTATAGTACTTTGTGCTATCATATGATACAATTATTTTGGGTACATTGAAGAGAAATAAATATGGGAAAGTTTTATTTGATTGCTTTAGTTATATTGCTGTGCGGATGTTCGAAAGATATTGATTTCGAATCTATGGAAAAAAATACAGCTGATGAGATATTCGCAATGGGCAAAAAAGAGATGGAGGCTGAAAATTATGGCGATGCAGCAAAAATCTTTGAAGAGTTGGAAAAATTGCATCCTTATTCCCATTTAGTTGCGGATGCAGAATTGTTAGCTGGTGATTGCTATTATAAAAAAGGAAAATTTGATGAAGCGATTTCGTCATACGAAATTTTTGTCAAGACACATCCAACGCATGAAAAAGTTCCATATGCAATTTACATGCTAGGGTTGATAAACTATGAACAACTGGCAATAATTGAACGAGATCAGGAATCAACCATAACAGCTAAGTCGTATTTTGAAGAACTTTGTTCTAGGTATCCGGAATCAAAATATGTCAATAAGGCAAAAGAAAAGATAAATGATTTGCGCAATCATCAAGCCGGTCGCGAAGTTTACATAGCAAGATACTATCAAGATAAACTTAACTATGCCGCAGCAATTGGTAGATTAAATACGGTGATAGATAATTATCCAAAAACAATACATGCACCTGAAGCGATGTTACGTTTAGTGGAGTGCTATATGGCTATGGGATTGGATAATGAGGCAAAATCCGTAAATAAAATGCTGCAAAAAGAACACCATAATTCAAAGTGGGCGGAGTATGCAAGAAATCTTTTGGCTCCCAAGATTAGCACTTCCCATGAGGTGAAGAAGGCTAGCATTCTTAAAAAGAAGTAAATGATAATATACGGGAATCACGCCTGCAGGTATGCCTTGGAGGCTGGAAAAAAAGTCTATAAGGTATATGTTTCGAAAACGAAACCAGTGCCACAATGGATAGCGGAAAGACAGGCAAAAGTTGTTTACATAGATAATAAAGAATTTGAGCAAATGTTGCCGAAGTACGCCGTTCATCAAGGTGTTGCTATGGAAGTGGAAGATACAAAGTATGCCGACATAACTGAATTGGAAAAAACGCCCAACAATTGTGCTATAGCAATTTTAGATGGTATAACTGATCCTCATAATATGGGAGCAATCATAAGATCAGCTGCCGCCTTTGGAATTACTGCGATAATCATAGGTGAAAAATCATCATGTAAAATAAATGGTATAGTGGTCAAAGCTGCATCTGGAGGGATTGAACACGTGAAGATCATAATGGTTAAAAATCTATCGCAAGCTATAAAAAAAATAAAGGATTTTGGCTTTTGGATTGTTTCTTTTTGTGAAAGAGGAGAAAAACACCTTCATGAGATGGATTTAGTCGGAAAAACTTGTTTGATTTTTGGTTCAGAGGGAGATGGAATTAGAAGATTGCAAAAAGAAAATTCAGATTTCATCGTCAAACTCCCAACTTGTCCCAGTTTTCCAACACTAAATGTATCCGCTTCCTCAGCTATTGCGTTTTACGAGACAGCCAAGCAGAATAATTTTTTTCTACAATGACTGTTATGCAAAAGCTAGCAAATTGAGGGGGGGGTGTGATATCATCAAAGGGATCACTGAGTCTTTATGAAAAACGTTTTAGTAATGTCGAAGAATTTGGATATCTTATATACTTCGTTGCAAGGACGATATGCTAGAGCTTTGTTTTTGGAAGGAGAAAAGATCAACTGTCTAGACGCAATCAGTGAAGACTTTACAAAATTAGATAATCTTTTTTTTAAAAATCATCATTTGAAAAAACTTTTATCCAGTTGCAGTTGGGGGAAGAATGTTTCAAATGAGTTATGGCAGACGGTTGGAAAAGATTTGTCTTTTTGCCCGCTTTTTTTGAACTTTATACAAGTTGTATCTAATAATGCGCGGCTTAAAATCATTGATAAAATAAGATATATATACGATATAGCTTACAAACAACATAAGCATGTACAAGACGTTGTTATCTATTCTGTGACTGAATTAAGTGTCGTTCAAAGGAAAAAACTTGAAAAATTGCTTGCTGGATTTTGTACGGATAAAGTGGCCGTGCACTATGAAATTGATGAAAAACTTTTGGCAGGCATAAAAATTTCGTCTGGTGGTACGATTATTGATGCTTCAGTTGCCACACAGATTATGCAATTGGAAAATTTTTGTAGAGAAACAAAATTAGAGAGGGAATATGAAAATCAAATCAGTTGAAATATCAGATATTTTGCAAGAGCGGATTGCGAATTTTGTTCCACAGGTCGAGGGTTCCGAGACGGGATACGTCCTCTCGGTCGGCGATGGTATAGCTCGCGTTTTCGGGTTGGATAATGTCAAATCCGGCGAATGGGTCGATATCGTGTCATCTGAGACTGGAGAGACCATACGTGCCATAGCGACGAACCTTGAGGCGGATAATGTTGGGGTTATCATAGTTGGTGACGACGCTAAAGTCCGCGAAAAAGACGTTGTGAAGCGCACGAACCGAATTGTTGATGTCAATGTCGGGGTAGGAATTTTGGGGCGCGTCGTTGATGCTCTTGGAAATCCAATTGATTCTAGCGCGCCAATAAGCAATGTTGTGAAATACAACATGGAAAACCCGGCTCCAGGCATAATCGAGAGGCAGAGCATAAATGAACCACTGATGACTGGGGTTCGGATAGTTGATGCCCTGTTTCCAATAGGTCGAGGACAGAGGGAGTTGATTATTGGCGACAGGCAAACTGGGAAAACCGCGATTGCTATTGATGCGATAATTAACCAAAAGCAATATAACGATAAAGCTTCAGAAAAAGAAAAAGTTTATTGCATATATGTCGCTATTGGACAGAAGCGTTCCTCTGTTGCTCGCATTGTTAAGACACTGCGGGAACACGGTGCAATGGATTATACGATAGTCGTTGCTGCGACTGCGTCAGATCCGGCATCGATGCAGTATATAGCTCCATATACGGCCTGTGCTATGGGGGAGTATTTCAGAGATAATGGAATGCATGCTCTGATTATTTATGATGATTTGTCGAAGCACGCTGTCGCTTATCGGCAGATTTCGTTGCTTTTGCGCAGACCTCCAGGGCGTGAGGCTTTCCCGGGTGACGTATTCTATTTGCACTCACGACTTCTCGAAAGGGCGGCGAAACTTTCGGATGAGAAAGGCGGAGGGTCGCTAACGGCTTTGCCGATAGTGGAAACACAAGCTGGGGACGTTGCGGCGTATATACCGACGAACATCATCTCGATAACCGATGGTCAGCTGTTCTTGGAGACAGACTTGTTCTATAAAGGCATAAGACCAGCAATAAATATTGGTATATCTGTGAGTAGGGTTGGTTCAGCGGCGCAAACGAAAACTATGAAAGCTGTTTCCGGCAATATCAAAATCGAGATGGCGCAATACAATGAGCTTTCTTCGTTCTCCCAGTTCAGTAGCGATTTGGATAGCGCGACAAAAGAGCTTCTGGATAATGGACAGAAGGTGTTGGAAATATTGAAGCAACCGCAGTATTGCAGTTTCAAAAATTCCGAGCATGTCATTGTGTTATACGCTGTTATGAAAGGATATTTGAAAGATATTCCAGTAAAGCAAGTCAAGAAGTTCGAGAATGATTTGCTGAAATCGGCTAATGCGGAAGCGAAACTTTTGGAGAAGATTGATATGTCTAAGTCTCTCACAGATGAACTCAAAAGCGAGATGGACAATTTCCTCAAAAAGTTCAAATCGCAGTGGATTGTGTTAAATGAGGTGAAAGACTAGTGGAAAATCTGAAAGCCATAAAAGACAGAATAAAAACGGTTGGAAGCATTATAAAGGCAACTAATGCGATGAAGATGGTTTCAACTGTGAAGCTAGCGCACGTGAATAACATAAATAAATGTTCGAAACAATGCGCGGAAATTCTGTTTGATATGTTTTCAAGAGCCACACGTGAGCTGATATTTGAGCAAGAAACGGCCTATTGGTTTTCTCCGAGCCAACAAGGGAAACCATTGATAGTAATTTTGTCTATAGACCAAGGGTTTTGTGGTTCGTTTCAGCAATCATTGCGTGACAAAGCAGCTGAAGCGATAAGGCAACATCCTGGTGCGTACGTCGAAGTTTTTGGGAAAAAGGGCGAAATTTTCGCGCAAAACGCCTTACGTCTGAGTGAAGTTCGTGATAACATGAACACGGAGGTTGGCTCTCATTATGATGTCACTGGTTATGTGAAGCTGTTGTCTGAGCTGGTTTCCAAATATGTTAAAGAATATTCGGTAAGCGAAGTTTATGTTGTTTCTGGCGAGTTTAGAAATGTTTTGCTTCAACGAGCGAAGTGTCAAAAAATATTTCCGGCACCAGAAGAAGATATAACGCAAACACAATATACTAAAGTTGAGGGGGATAGGATAGAGTTTATAAATGCCGTTTTCGACATGTATTTGCAAAAATTATTTACTGGAATTGTAACTGAGCATTTAGTTGCGGAATTATCGGCTCGCGTTATGGCTATGGATAATTCGGTTCGCAATGCGAGGAATATGTTCGAGAAATTGAGCGGATTATACAATAAGGTGCGACAGGCGAAAATAACGCAAGAGTTGACGGAGATTGTTTCGAGTATTGAGTGTGTTCAATGAGGTTAGGATGCGGAAGAAAATTGAGAATAAAGAAAACATCGGAATAGTAACGCAAGTTATTGGTGCGGTAGTGGATGTCCATTTTGATGGTGAATTGCCGGCTATATACGATGCTTTAAAGCTAAAGGTTGGTGACGACCAAAAGGAAATTACGCTTGAAGTTATGCAACATACTGGGGAGAGAACCGTTAGGTGTATTGCTATGGCATCAACTGATGGTATAGCTCGCGGGATGGAAGTTATCAACACAAATGCGCCGATTATGGTGCCAGTTGGGCGTGCCACTTTAGGAAGAGTTCTGAACGTGACGGGTGAGCCAATAGACCACTGCGAGGCTATAAAGACGGATACATACCTTCCGATACATCGTGATTCTCCGGCGTTTTCGGAGCAATCAACGAACACCGAAATGCTCGTGACTGGGATAAAGGTTATTGACCTTCTAACGCCATATATAAAAGGAGGAAAAATCGGGCTTTTTGGAGGAGCAGGCGTCGGAAAAACCGTGCTTATTATGGAATTGATAAACAATATTGCGAAAAAACACGGTGGATTTTCAGTTTTTGCCGGAGTTGGAGAGAGGACGCGTGAAGGTACTGATTTATTCGAAGAGATGATAGCTTCCGGGGTTAATAAGCGTCCAGGGGAGGAAGGCTCAAAGGCAACGTTGGTCTATGGGCAGATGAATGAATCACCGGGAGCTAGAGCCAGAATAGCTTTGACTGGACTCACGATGGCTGAATATTTTCGTGACACTGAAGGGCAAGATGTTTTGTTCTTCGTCGACAATATTTTTAGATTTACTCAAGCCGGATCGGAAATTTCAACATTGCTTGGGCGAATTCCGTCAGCTGTTGGATATCAGCCGACGTTGGCAACTGAAATGGGCAATTTGCAGGAGCGTATAACTTCGACTGTAAATGGATCGATAACCAGCATTCAGGCGATATACGTGCCTGCGGACGATTTGACTGACCCTTCAGCCGTGACATCGTTCATACACCTTGATGCAACGACTGTTTTGAGTCGTCAGATATCATCGTTTGGAATTTTCCCAGCGGTAGATCCCCTGGAATCGACTTCGAGGATGATGGATCCTGCGATTATCGGTGAGGAGCACTATAAGGTGGCTCGTGATGTTCAGTATGTTTTGCAGACGTTCAAATCATTGCAGGATATCATAGCAATAATCGGCATGGATGAGCTTTCTGATGAGGACAAGCTTATAGTAAGTCGAGCTCGAAAAATACAGCAATTTCTATCTCAGCCATTCCAATCTGCAGAGAATTTTACTGGGAGAAAAGGTATATTTGTTGAATTAGCCGATACAATAGAAGGATTTAAAGCGATTGTAAATGGCGAAGTTGATCATATTCCGGAAATAATGTTCTCGTATAAGGGGACTATATCCGATGTTATAAAATCATATGAAGAGGCTAAGGAGAAGTAATTATGGCTAAAGATTATTATGCAATACTGGGGGTAAGCAGAGGTGCATCTCAGGATGACATAAAGAAGGCGTATCGGAAACTTGCTGTTCAATATCATCCCGACAAAAATCCAGGGAATAAGCAGGCGGAAGAAAAATTTAAGGAAATAAACGAGGCATACGATGTCTTGAAAGATGAGCAGAAGCGTGCGGCATATGACAGGTATGGCAGCGACGCGTTTCAAGGTGGTGGTTTCGGAGGAAGCCAGGGAGGATTTTCTGGTGGCTTTGATTTTACCAGTGGGTTCTCCGGATTTTCCGATATTTTCGAAGACATAGTCGGCGGCTTCACTGGAGCTCGGCAAGCGCGCCCACAAGCACAACCCGGGTCTGATATTCGCTATGATGTCACGGTTTCTTTAGAGGAGGCATTTCGTGGCAAAAAAGCAAATGTCAGATTTACGACATTTGTGAAGTGTAGCGCATGCGGAGGGAGCGGAAGCGAAGGAAAAGCGAAACCAACGGCATGTCCGACGTGCAAGGGGATGGGAAGCGTTCGTCATAATCAAGGATTTATAACTATAGAGCGCACTTGCGCAACTTGCGGCGGAACTGGGAGCGTGTTATCCGATCCTTGCAAGAAGTGCACAGGAAGTGGGCGCGTCAAAGGTGAAAAGAACCTTGAGGTTACAATACCTGCAGGCGTTGCAACTGGAAACCGTATACGGCTGGCAGGGGAGGGCGAAGCTGGATTTAAGGGCGCAGAAAATGGTGACCTGTATATTTTTGTGAATGTTTTGCCTCACAAAATTTTCACGAGACGGGATAACGATTTGTATTGTAAAGTGCCAATTTCGATGGTAAAGGCATCGCTTGGAAGCGAGCTTGAAGTGCCTGATTTGGCTGGAAACATTTGTAAAATTAAGGTGCCTCACGGAACGCAATCAGGTGCGCAGTTTCGTCTGAAAGGCAACGGGATGCCAGTCGTAAATTCATCACGTCGTGGAGATTTGATTGTTGAAGCGATGGTGGAAACTCCAGTTTCTCTCACAAAACGCCAAAAGGAACTGCTAGAAGAATTTGCGAAAGAGGAGGACGAGAAGACAAATAGTCCACAGTCATTCGAGTTTTTTAAGAAACTAAAAGATTTGTTTTCGTAATTTTTTGTGTGCGATGAGCTATACAACCATATATAAGTAGAATAATGACCAGTTATTTCAATTTATGGTTGCAAAATGTTTCACGTGAAACATTTCCCACCTGTCAATAAGAGAGCAATGAAATTGATGGATTCTGGGGAACATATAGTTGCGTTTGAACTAGGAGCTTAGGACAAATGTCTGATTTTTTGATAGAATAGCAGCAAGCTACGTTTTTTAAAACATAACAATGAAATTTACGTTCGACTGGCTACAAGATCATCTAAGGACGAATATGACGTATCAGCAAATCGCTGACAAACTCACAACTTTGGGCATTGAGGTTGAGAATGTAATTGACAACAGGGAGAAATATAAAAATTTCGTTGTTGGGTTCATAGAAAACGCAGAGAAGCACCCGAATGCAGATAGATTGCAGGTTTGTCAGGTTAACATTGGTGCCCAAACATTACAGATAGTTTGCGGTGCACCAAACGCTAGGGCGGGAATTCATGTCGCTGTAGCTTTGGTGGGAGCAATTATTCCTATTCATGGAGAAGTGCTCAAAAAAGGCAAAATACGTGGAATTGAAAGCCAGGGTATGATGTGTTCTAGTCGAGAACTGTTGCTTGGAGAAGAAGCTGATGGAATTATAGAGTTGCCTGCTACCGCTGTACCTGGACAGGAACTAGCTTCTGCTTTTGGAATAGATGACATAATATTTGACGTTAGCATAACACCAAATAGAGCCGATTGCTTCAGTGTTAGAGGAATTGCTCGTGATTTGTCAGCTATCGGTGCTGGGGATTTGTTAGAACTTGATGAATATGAAATTTCAGAAAATATCGAAAACCCGATAGATGTTGAGATAGACTCTTCAAATTGTGGTTATTTTTCAACGATAGCTGTATGCGATATTTTGGGGCAAACTCCGGATTACATTGCAAAAAGATTGACAGCTGTTGGACAAAATTTAGTATCTTTGCCTGTCGATATCGCAAATTATATATGTCTAGACATTGGTCAACCTCTACATATATATGACCTCGATAAGCTTCCCACGAAGCTGAAAGTTCGGAACTCACGACAAGGTGAAATTTTGGAAACATTAAACAATAGACAGACTATCTTGCCTGAGGGAGCAATTGTTGTAGCAGCTAATGATGAGGTTTTATCAATTGCTGGCATAATGGGGGGGGCAAAGAGCGGATATTCAACTACAACAAAAAATATTCTGATTGAATGTGCATATTTTAACAAAATAGCAATTGCTAAAGCCGGACAATCATTGAACATAAATAGCGATGCTAGGACAAGATTTGAACGAGGTATAGATCCGCAAACAGTTGATGTTGCGATAAAATATGCCGCAAAGTTGATATCAAAATGCTGTAATTGTAGGTTGTCTAATATTGGCAGATATGGCAGATTGCCAAAAAATGAACATGTTATCGAGCTAACTTATAAAAAATTCAAGGCTATTACCGGTCTATCGAAAGAGATATTTTGCAATGCTGAAAATGATTTTGCCAAGCTAGGGATAATCGTAAAATCTATTGATTCTGAAAAAATGATTTTTGAAACGCCGAGTTGGAGGCATGATCTTGAAATTGAGGAGGATGTAATCGAGGAAATACTTAGACTCCAAGGGTATGAAAACATCAGTGAGAAAGAATTGCCAATACAAGCTCCGAAATTGCATTGTTATAACATTGATAAAATTTCTGATGCTTTGGTTTATAACGGATTTTATGAAATAAAAACTTTCTCGTTTCTAGATAAAAATACAGCTTTGCTATTTGCTGATGAATCGGAACTGATAAATTTGCAGGATTCGTCCTTTGAATTTTCTAGTTTACGTCCAACAGTCGTCGCTTCGCACCTAAAAGCTATAAAAAACGCTCAGAACAAAAGTCAAAAAAATTCTAAATTTTTCGAAATTGGAAAAAGATTTAGAAACGAGCAGGGAAGGGTAGTGGAAGAAATGGTTTTGACTGTCACTATGTCAGAAAAATTCACCTCAAGAAATTGGGAAAAAACTCAAAAAGATGTTTCGGTATTCGATGCAAAATCCATACTAGAACGACTGTTGAACATGCTTGGTCTGAATTATAGATTGCAAACAGTGGCACCATGCTATTATCATCCTGGGCGTAGTGGAACATATATATACCAAAAAGATATTACGCTTGCCCGATTTGGCGAAATACATCCTAATATATTGGCAAAAATGGACATTAATATTCCTGTTGTATGCTTTGAACTATTCTTAAACAACATATCAGAATTTGCGGAACAGAAAGATATGAAGCCGCTAAAAATCTCGCAGTATCAACCAACAACTCGAGATTTTTCTTTTGTAGTAAAAAAGTCTATTTCGGCTCTAGATATCATTAACGCGATCAAAAAACTCAGAATAGACGAAATTCAGGACATAAAAATTTTTGATGTGTATAAGTCTGAAATGTTAGGAGAGGAGAATAAGGCAGTTGCATTCGAACTTCTTCTACAGTCCATAAAATCCACCTTATCAGAGGAAAGGATAAATGAAATATCTGGTATGGTCTCCGAGAGCATCGCAAAAAATTGCGGAGGTCAACTGAGACAATAACTTTAGCAATGCTCTATGATAGAGCGGAGAGGAATCTTGTTTTCCAAGGGAAATTATGGAGCTGAAATGTTTGAAATGTAGGGGAGGGCAGAGCCACGCATAAAAATGGGCATATGAAAGGATATCAGAGGGATAAGTGCAAAAATTGCGGGTATCAATAACTACGCCACGTGGTACCCCAGAAAAAGACAAGATTTGTCTGGATTATCAATAAGTGCTACCAGCAAAATCGTTAGGGTAACAACACAAAGTATATCAGAGAAGCCTGATATTTCGATGGTTACGGAGGTAAAAATGGACAAAATGTATCATTAATTGTGGCTCTGGAAAACTATTGATTATTTGATGAGCTCTTGGATATCGCAATCCATAAAATCCAAATGTACGATAGCATAAAATTTGAGGAATTTTCTCATGTTTATTTGAATCGTTACGAAAGTTATAAAGAATTTATCCCAGAAATAATTTGAAGCAGTCCAAGCAATGCACTATCAGTCATAGAACCTAGTAATGGGTGGCAACGACATTGATTAGTTGCGTTCCGCAGGCGTTCTATAGTAGTTACAAGATCCCTTGAAAATCTCACTATTTCATTGATGCTGTTCGCCAGAGTTCATATCAACGGTTCTATCTACGAATTAATTGCATTGCTAAAGTGAATCTCTCCCTGCTTTTGTTATTTAATGAAAGGTTGCTTTATTCCACAATTGGTCTGAAGCGACCGAATTGCGTGGATTAACTCCGATGTAGTATGTTTTTAACCATCATTTAGGAGCTCAGCTATCTGAACTGGGGCAGTTGTTGAAGACAATATCGTAGCTAAAGAGCAGAGGAATGCATTACAAGGCTTTCACTTTATTCAATGAATTTATTTTTTTCAATTATACCTATTTCCTATAATTTACAAAATTTTCTGATAAAACAGATTAACCACTACTTACAGTAGTAAGTATTTTTCACCAATGCTAAAGGATAGCACGAGGTATAGCGTTTTTGACTCCCAAATATTTGCAAATAGTTGCCATATGAATAAAGTGTATCTTAATAACTGGAATACTCAGTATGGCAACTGAAAAATTAATAAATTAGACTATTTTTAGCCAGTGATATCGTTTGCATTGTTGTTTTTAACTTGCTCGTCAATTCTTTTACGTCGTTCAGTTCTTTTGACGCATCAGGTGTAGGCAGTATTGGATTTGCAAGCGACTCTTCAGTTGGGTTACTCAATGGTTGCCCTTCTGTTGGCGCTGAAACAATGGATGACTTCTGTTCTTTTTCGGCTTCTTCCTTAGTTTTAGCAGTAGGCACTACTGATGGTATCGCCGAAACATTATCTTCAGTCTCGTTGGATTTTTCGATATTCTGTTCCGATGGCGCTTTGGGTTCCTTAGTCGGGACATCACTTTCAACCTTGGTTTGATTTTCTCTATCTGATTTTACAGTATTTAAGTGCGCCGGCTCTGTAGATGAAGCATTATTCTTAACATTAGCCTGACTTGAATCATCTGTTCTTACATTGCCCTGTGTTGCAGGCTTTGTGGACGAAGCGCCATTTTCAACCTTAGTTTGATTTTCTCTATCTGATTTTACAGTATTTAAGTGCGCTGGCTCTGTAGATGAAGCATTATTCTCAACCTTCGCTTGACTTGCTTCTTCCGACTTTACATTATTTCGAAGCGTTAGTTCTGGCAATAAAATATTTGGTTCTGATTTTTGTTGAGCTAGATTTTTGATATCGTCTTCATGCTGTCCACTGGAGCTGTCCTTGTTGTTTAGGGCAGTTTCCAGCGATTCAGCATTTGATATTTCGAAACGTACTTTTTCTTCGGACTCAGATTGTTCGTCAGTCATTTTTTTTTTACTTCGTCATTTGTTAGTTGTTCTGTTTGACCAACATTTCTATTGAGATTATTCAGTTTGTCGTCCATATTACTTAATGTGTCATTAACCTTTTTGAGTTCTTGAAGTATCGGTGAAAGTTCAAGACCGCAGGCATTTTTACCGTTTTTATCGATTGGTTCTGTTTTAGGGGAAGTTTCAGAAGTTGTAGTCATCTCATTTTCTGACTCACCATTTTCCGAATTAGTTGTTCCCGTTTTGACAGAAGTATCTGACTGTGTACTCTCTGGCTCTTCGTCTATATTTTCCCTTTTCGTCACATCTTCAGTCTCGTCTGATGGGGGCATTGAGTTATCTGCCGTTTTGCTATGGCGTGTAGCATCTTCATGTTCTTCATTATCAGTTATTTTTTCTACCGTGTCGTCCTTCGTTTCTTTGCGAGATATCTTTTCAGAAATTGCCTCTTTATCATCAGGTAGAGTCGCAGCATCGTCTACTTTGTTCAAAGCTGAATCAATATTCCCAGATTTATCCGTAATCGCAACTGCAAGAAGATTGATATTTTCGTTAATATTTGCAAGATTCTCTTGTATATCTTCAATATTGTTTTTTATCTCTGGATCGTCTTTCTTTATCAAGTCGCCCGACTGCAAGTCACCCGATTGAGTTCTGCCTTCATTAATTCTATTTTGCGCCTGTGACACTAAGAAATCAGATACATTTTCTTTGGCAATCTCGGTATTCGTAGTATCTGATACTTGAACTAATGAGTTCTGGACAACATTCGGGCTTGTGCGGTTTGGCAAATTTGTTTCAAATGTCGTGGGAACAGCACTAGGCATGTTTGTCGCTTCACCCGAAACTTGAGGTTGAATAGTTGCTCCGGCCGTCGTTTGAGACGCCCCAAAAGGCGTTGTAGGTGCACCTGGTACTGCGGGCTCAGTTGCCGCAAGCGTCATTTGAGACACGGCTTGAGGTTGAATAGTTGCTCCGGCCGTTGTTTGAGACGCAGCAAAAGGCGTTGTAGGTGCACCTGGTACTGCGGGCTCAGTTGCCGCAAGCGTCATTTGAGACACGGCTTGAGGTTGCATAGTTGCTCCAGCCGTTGTTTGAGACGCCCCAAAAGGCGTTGTAGGCGCACCTGGTACTGCGGGCTCAGTTGCCGCAAGCGTCATTTGAGACACGGCTTGAGGTTGAATAGTTGCTCCAGCCGTTGTTTGAGACGCCCCCAAAGGCGTTGTAGGTGCACCTGGCACCACAGGCTCACTTGCTACAGGCGTTGTTTGAGACGTAGCTGGAGGTGCGGCAGGTTCATCTGATATTGCAGAAGTTGCCGCAAGCGTCATTTGAGATACAGTTTGAGGTTGAATAGGTGTTCCAGGCTTCGTTTGAAGCGCAGTCTGAGATTGCATAGGTGTCCCAGATCTTGTAGGTTGAGCGTCTGCTGTAGATGTTGCAGAATCAGAGGCAACCTTATCAACTTGTATTGAATCCTGAGTGCCTTTGTCAAACAGTCTATTAACTAAATCCACTTCATTAGTGGTCTCCGGCAATGGTATATTAGTTACTTGTGGAACGCTTTGCATAGATGAAACTTCTGTCGGAACTGTTTCAGCTGTTACACTTTGTTGTGAAACATTTTGCGCTTGCGCTCCTGCCACCACTGCAGCTTCAGCAGATGCATCACTGCTAATCTGAGTTTGAGAAACTTGTGATTCAGTATTTGGCGCAATTTCCTGTTCCGGTATCGAATTGGGAACATTTTCAGGCAAAGTTTCAGCATTCACCCCCAAAGCAAGCGGAGCAAGTAATATCAATAATCTTTTACTTTTCATAGAAAACACCTCTCGTACTAACAAATGGGAGCATTTCCCAATCGACTTCTTAACTTTATTATGGTCTTCAATAGTTAAGATTCTGTTAAATTCATCCGATTTTTCCAATGCAAGTAAAATTTCTTTAAATTTTCTTGTTTGCTATTTCGCCTTGCGGTACTGCCTTCTTTAAAAACGTATACACAAAAATATACCCAGGAATGTTTGAAATTAAACACAAAACAAATAATGTATTCCAGGAATAATGCTCAACCACAAACCCTGCAAGGCTATATGAGCAAATTCTGATTAACGAGCCGATCGATAAAAATATTGTGTATATATTGACATCCCTATTGGAGATATGCGCGGTAAACGTCCTAAAAACTACGCCACTGAATCCAAAAACAAATGTAGCTATATTTACCAAAATCGTAATAGTTGGGACGTTCTCGTGATAAGTGACCAAATACACAAAAATCAGAGAAACTATTGCTTGAGCAAAAAATGTACACTTTATGCAGGTGACAAGCCTAAGTTTGCTAAGAGCAAAACCAGCAATTATTCCAGCCAGAGTCATCGTTATCAAACCATACAAATGCACCATATTGGCAAATTCTATGCGGTTAACTCCTAAAAAATGGATAAACATAGGTTTTAATCCATTTATTGTGCTGTCAGTCACCTTGAACGAAATTATGATACAAAGTATGACGATTATCCCATATGTTTTAAAAAAATTGTATCCAATCTTTAGATAGTTTTTTACAAAATTGATCGGCTCATCTGGGCAAATCTTTTCATATTTTTGCTTAAAATTTGCAAAGAAAGTAGCAATTGTCACCAACCACACAGCTAATGCTGGAACCATAAATGCCACTCTCCATCCGACAGAATTAGCGATGTATACAATACATGCTCCCGCTATGAACATTCCGAGTCTAAAACCGGTATTTTCTATTGCGGATACAACCCCGAAATCTTTCTCCGAAAACAAAACCAATTTCATATGAGCACGCAGTATATCGTGAATTGATACTGCCAGTACTATAAAAAAAATGAGAAAAGCTCCCAGCAGAAAATTGTTTTTTTCATTCCAAAAACCAAGTGATGAAAACCCAAAAAATACCAACACTTGAGTGGTGTATGCAATAGCCTTTATCACATTGATTTTTGAACTTTTATATCGGAGTATTAGGCTTTTGATAAAAGGCGATATGGCAAATTTCCAACTGTAGGGAATGGTGGCAAGCAGTATATGGGCTATAGAGGAAACATCAATGCCTCTTTCTGAAAGCATAAGCGAGAAACTAGAACCTATCCCGACAAGCACTAAACCGCTTAATAACGAACTAAAAAACATATAAGATATGATTGCGAAATTTACGTTTAGATTTTTTCGCATCACCTAGATCCCTCGTTTAAACCAAATTATCAGTTTCTTCCAAAATGATTTGTCATTACTCTCCAAATCCTTACCAGCAAATTTTCCAAAGCAATACAGTGCGGTACCGACTGCACTTGCGAACGATGGAGATCTAACAAAATCGTGAGAGCCGGTAATTCCGATTGGTTTGCCAAGTCTTATTCTAGCGTCACTGAAATATCTTTTTGACCTTATAAACTCATTAAGTCCAGATAACTGACTGCCTCCACCAGTTATAATTATGGATTGCAACAATGCCTTGTCAGCTATGTGAGCATATACATGCTCTTGTACTTTATCTAGTATTTCCTCCAGTCGGGCAGATATAATCACATCCAGTTCTTTGTGAGATATATTTTGCGCGTGTTCTTCGCCATAATCATCAATTTTGCTAATTAAAATTTGCTCATTCCCAATACTTTCGACAGCGACTCCATACAGTCGCTTCATACGTTCTGCGCTTGAACGAGTGGTTTTTAATACCAAAGCGATATCATCAGTTATCTTTTGTCCACCAAGCGGAATATAATCAAGATATAGCAATACCCCATTTTTCATGCATGCGACTGATGTTGTTGAAGCTCCGATATCAATATGGTAACGCCCATCGAAATTTCTTCACTTGAAGCTACAGACAATGCAGACGCGTATGTTGACGAAATAAATCCTGAAACCTCAATATCGTTATGTTCTAGACAATTTTTTATATTTTTCAGAAATAAACTTGGAGCGGAAATGACATGAAAGATTGCAGATAGCTTATTCCCAATCAGTCCCTGTGGTTCCTGTATTCCTTCAATATCGTCTACTGTATACGAAATTGGAAAAGTCTGGATAATCTCACTATTATCGTCCATGTATTCTGCCATATCAAACTTTTGCAACGCGGAGAGATGTACCTCATCAACAGGAATTTTTCCTATATCAATACTTGTCTTTAGTCTGTGTAAACGCGTTGCCCAAGCTGGAATTGCAATAAAAACTGATTTTATAGATTTTTCTGCTTCTTTTTCAGCAGAAGAAATAGCGCCCAACATAGAATCTTCTAATTCTTCAAAATTTTTTATAGTTCCAAATTCTATCCCTTTTGCAAGCTGATTTCCTACACCCAAAGCACGCATTTTTTCACTATTTGTAGGATAAGTATCCTCCTTGCTCCGCATATCTTTTGCTATTATCCCAGAACAAACGACTTTAGTTCCTAGTTCTAAGACCGCAACTTCTTTTTTTTTATTACTGATATTCATGCGCAATTTCCAATATTAATTCCCACTCTATTAGGATAGAGTAATACTATCACATTTGTTGCATGCAATCCATCACGCTATTTTCCCATAATGAGGTATTCTTACATATAGATTTCTTTGGCTATGATTTACAGCAATTCCAGCGTTTTAAAAGAAATAAATCGATCCCCACCAATTATTATGTGATCTTGTAAGCTCATTTCGAATATAGAAAGAGCTTTAGAAATTTCTTTAGTTGTAAACACATCCTCGCGAGAAGGAGTTGGATCGCCACTGGGATGGTTATGAATAAGAATAATGCCATTAGCTCCCAATTCGAGACACCGTCGGGCTATCATTCTAGGATAAATCTTAACAGCATTGATGTCGCCCCTTTGCATAACTTCATCTGCAATAATTTCGCCGACAGAGTTTAAAAAAATTACTCTAAGTTCTTCGGCCACCAAATTTTTCATGTTGACTTTGCAATAATGTATGACGTCCTCGAAACAATTGATGTGTTTTTTCTTAATTAAACGACTTTTAACCGCAGATACAAATATTCCGTTGATAATTTTTATTGCTTCAGCTGATGTATTCCCAATTCCCTCAACTTTAATAAGCTCAGATAATGGGGCGCTCAGTATTTTATCAACAGTCTTAAATCGTTCTATGAGCCTTTTTGCTAGTGGTTTTACATCTTTTCTTTTAAAGATTAAAAACAACATTAGTTCAACGATTTCATAATCTCGCAAACTATCTGCCCCAAATTTTAATAATTTTTCGCGTGCTCTTCGCCTATGTCCGACATAGTATGATTTTTGCTTTGCGACGAGCATTACTATAGACCACGATTTAAAACAATCTCATTCCTTGATGTCCGGCAAATATTTCCAGAAATTTCTAATTCAGAAACCAAACGCAGAAGTTCGGGAATGCCCATATGAAGGTGCAAGGATAGTTCATCAAGTGAAATTGGTGCTTCTGATAAAAGAGCTAAAAGTTCATTTTTGTTAGCCAAATTATCAACATTGTTGGTTATCGGTAGTTCATTTTGTTTATTTTCTGGTTTATTTTCTGGTTTATTTTGTACCCCTAAAATTTCCAAAACATCAAAGTGATTTTGTATTAAATGTGCGCCATTCTTAATTAAAGAGTTCGAACCTAAATTTCGTGGATCTGTGGGAGACCCTGGAACTACCATAATTTCGCATCCGAAATCTAAAGCCATTGTTGCGGTTGCCATAGTTCCAGACTTATATCCAGCTTCTATGACTATCAGACCTTCAGAAATGAGTGAGATTATCCTATTCCTCGCTTGAAACATTCCTTGTTCTACGGTTTCACCATATGGTACTTCTGAAACCACCAATCCCTTTTCTGCTATTTCTTGAAACAATTTTTGATTTTCTTTTGGATAAATGTTGTCGAAACCAAAAGGGACTATGGCAAGAGCAGATTTGTTACCTCCTAAAGATCCCAGGTGCGCACTTGCATCAATTCCTTTAGCCAAACCGGAAACTATTGTAAATTCATTTGCTAAATTTGATGCTAAATTTCTAGCTATTTTCTGTCCATTTGCCGAAGAATTTCGAGCTCCTATAATGGCTATTTTCCGTTTCGAAAAAATCGATTTATCACCTTTATAAAACAGCAAAGGAGGACAAAAACCAGATCTTTTGAGCAAACTTGGAAAAAGAACGTCATTTGCTAAAATCAGCTCACAATCCATGCTTTTTAGACGCTTTTCTGCATTCGCTTTTGGAAATGGATTTGCGACGTGTTTTAAGGCTTCAGATGCACTTTGATAAGTTTTTATCATCGCCCAAAATGTTTTAGAACCAACACCTCTTGTCTTTATTAAACAAAACCAATCCAAAATCGTATCATTTATTTCCATACCGTATGAGCTAATCACAGCCAGTACATTAGCAGGTTATTTTATGAACGTTAATTTTGCGTTAAGCGCTAAGCTGGATGATATTTAACATTTTGAAATTTAATGTTTGACAAACATAGTGCCAAAATTGATAGCAAATTTGCGTCTCCGCTATTTGCATCTCCACGATAAATTTTGTTACATAATTCAGTAAATTTTACAAAACCATATTTCCCTAAACTTCGGAAAATTCTTTGCCATTTATGTGGCATATTGTGTTTTCCCGCTAACAAATTCATTGTGATTGTAGTGTATGTTAATTTAACATTAGACAACATTCATAAACTCTATCAATAAATCAAATTGCAGCACTGAGGTGAAACACTATAATGATGCCTCAGTGCTTTTCTTGTGGTATGTTTTTTATTAGTTAAGTTGATAATGAACAAAATGGAAGTTTGCTTATTTGAACCGGAAATAGCCCAAAACGCCGGCACTATTGCAAGGCTATGCACGTGCTTTGGTGTTCCTATGAACATAATTGAACCAGCATCATTTATAATTGGCTCTCGTGATTTTAGGCGTGCAGGAATGGATTATATCGAACGAACAAAAATCAGATGCCACAATTCATTCAAAGAATTTCGTCAGAACTTTGGAGGAAGAATAGTCCTACTTGATGTCAAAGCAACGCTACCATACTTTGAATTCAATTATGAACCAAATGACTGCATTATGGTCGGAAAAGAAAGCGCAGGAGTTCCAGACGATATATATGAGCTTTGTGATGAAAAAATTATAATTCCGATGAAAGAAGGTTCACGCTCATTAAACGTAGCAATAAGCCTTGCCATTGGACTATCTGAAGCGCTTCGCCAAATTAATTACGCACAGCATCATTTAGAGTTGTGAATCTCTTTCCTGCCCTTGCGATTAGCGGTAAATCCAACTCTTTTGTATCTACAAGTTTGTAAATCACTTTGAGGTTGTTGGAATAAGCCAACATAATGCTACGTTCGAACGGTGCTGTCATCTCAGGATCCGGAAACGCCGCAATAATTTTTTTGTCTGAAAAACCAAATTCAGAAGCAACAACCTGAAACTTAATCATCTCAGGATCTTTTTTTGAACCTTTAAACTTATCTATCTGCTCTTTTGTCGGATTTACAAAATTTATTGTTGCTATTGCGCGTTTTATATATTTTTTATAAATTTCGAAATATGAGTGTTGGTCTTTCGTTTCATTTTGGATAATTTTCATTATAAAAATATCTTTTGCTGAAGTTGGCAAAAATTTCAGAACTACTTCATCATCATGCTGTTTTATAAAATTTTCTAACTCTTCAGCAACAAATTTACCACAGTGCAAACAGGAAGGAGATATATAAATTTCGATTTTTTCATTAGATGTTTTCTTGCCAAATTGAATTTCTGTTATAGCTGATTTATCTTCGAATACAATTGCGTTTGAAGCCCCATTCGCCCCCCCGAAAAAAAATATCACAAATAGGAAAGCAATGATGTGTCTTAGCATGCAGAGTCCTTCAAAAGAATTGTCCGCTTGTATTTTATCATTTTTTTAGTATGGAAACTTTTAACAAGTGTTTACAACAGTTGCCCGATGTTTCTTTTCTGTCAATCTGTTCTATTCTTGAAAGTTTTTCTAGCAGTTGTGCTACAATAGTAAGAGGTGTTTGTATTATTAGTTCTTTCGATGAACGATAACGAAAAGCAGGGTTCTTGGAATAATTTTAATCAGCAAAGGTCAGATCATTTTGTCGATAGCATAGAGGAAGAAATTCGAGACGAAAACTGGCAAAGGATGTGGAAAAAGTATGGCAAGTTAATTGTTGGTACCACTTCTGCGGTTTTGATTGGTGTGGCGGTTTATAACATGTGGCAAAGACAGGATTTGGCGGATCGTGAAGCAATTTCATCCAAATTTTCTTTGGTTCAAAACGCAATAATGTTGGGAGACGAAACTGCAGCTTTGTCCCAAATACGCGGTCTTGCTGGTGCATCGAAAAAAAATTATGCAACGTTAGCTAAATTTGAATATGCAGCACTTCTTCGTAAAAAACAGCAACTTGATGCATTGGCAGAATATAAAGCAATATACGAAGATCAAAAAGTTGATAGTACGCTAAGAAGTTTGGCTTATATATTTTATGTTAGTTCAGCGATAGACCTGATGAGTGCAAAAGAAATTGAAAACAATATTGATAATTTTATTATCGAGCTTCAGAAGAATCATGTTGGGAAAAATTGGGATTTGTTAGCTAAGGAAACGCTGGCGTTTTGTTATATAAAAAAAGGTGATAATAAAATGGCACAGGAAACTTTGAAAAATTTAGCTAAGACAACCGGCATTCCTGAAAATATGGCAGAACGAACAAAGATACTATTGAATTCTATTGAGGAGGACCTATGAAAAAATTTTTATTTGTTTTATGTGGTGCTACCGTTTTATTGAGCGCTTGCGATAAAAAGGAAATATTGCCTGGCAAGCGGGAGTCTGTTGATGGAATCACGGAAAGCATGAAATTCGATAAAGCAATTATTAATTCAGCACTAAAGATATCTGTAACGCCCAGCACTATTGTTTCGGAATATAAAGATATTGCGGGTAATAAGCAACACAGGGCATTGAATTATAAAGTTGCTCAAAATCCGAAAATGCTTTGGAAAACCTCGATAGGTGGACTAAAAGTAAGTTCTGAACCTATTGCCTTGAATGGATATGCGTATGTTGTGAATTCCTATGGTGACTTAGTTTGCATTGCATTAAAGAATGGCGAAAAGAAATGGGCGTTAAACATTGCGAAACAACCTGATGATGCTTCCTTCGCTGGCGGTATAACGGCCGAAAATTCTCATCTGTATATCTCAACTAATATTGGGGATGTCGTGGCGGTTAATGTAGCCACACAAAAGATTTTGTGGAGAAAATCCATAAAGTATCCGCTACGTGGAGCCCCTTTATATGCTGATGGTATAGTTATTGTAAATTCAATAGATGGAAAGACATTCGCATTAAATTCTTCAAATGGAAGCATTGTGTGGATAAAGAAATTACAGGGCGAGATGACAGTGATGTCAAAATCATCTACCCCCGCTTTATATGGTAATTCAATTATCTGCGCTTATAGTTCAGGGGATCTAAAGTCATATGACTTGCACTCTGGAAGCGATAATTGGGATGAAGTACTTTTTTCTGAAAATTTAGCAGATAGTGGTTCAGTTATGGCTCATATAGCGGCGTCACCTGTTGTTTCAAACGGTAATATTCTAGCAACCACTTCTGAATCTGGTATGGTAATGCTCGATGCATCAAGTGGCGTTAGAATTTGGGAAAAAGAAATTGGAACCATAAATACTCCTTTAGTGAATAGTGGTTGGATCTTTGTTTTAACATCAACAGGAGCAATGATTTGTCTATCTGAAAAAGATGGTGCCGTAAAGTGGGTGTCAGAAATTAAGAAATTGATACCGGATCAATATAGTGAAAATGCGGAATTTGTTGGAGCATTATTGATAAATGGGGACATAATGGTATTCAGCAATACAAACAACATTGTAAAATTAGATATCTCAACAGGAAAGGTAAAAGGCATAACAAGCATTGAGGAAACTGAGACGACGGTTGCTCCTATCGTTGTTGATAGCAAGATAATCGCCGTAAATTCCAGAGCTGAACTCTATGCTATCGGATAAATTTAGGATTGCGTTAATTGGTCGAACGAATGTTGGCAAATCAACGCTGTTTAACAGGATATCTGGATTTCGAGGCGCTTTGACTTTTGATAGACCTGGAGTAACTCGAGATATAAAGGAGAATGAAGTAGATATTCGCGGGAAACAAGCTGTTATATTTGACACTCCTGGAATGTATGATTACACCGGATGCGACAATAATCTGCAGTTGATAAATGCAATCAAAAAAAAGTTGTCTGAAATAATAAAAAGGTCAGATTTGATTTTGTTTGTTGTAGATGGAGATACTGGCATAACTCCAAATGATAAAGAGATAGCCAAGATACTGCGGGAAAATGGCAAGGATGTTGTGTTAGCTATAAATAAAAGCGAAAAGAAAACTGCCCAGTACTCATACATAGATGCGATGAGTTTTGGATTCCGCGACGTGGTAGAGATCTCAGCAGAACATGGAATTGGAATATCCGAGTTATATGAAGCTCTAAATCAATATATTCCAGAATCATTTATGAAAGAAAATGCTCCAGCCTTAACTGAGGATGTTATCAAGTTGGCTATAGTTGGTCGTCCCAATGTAGGGAAATCGACTATGGTTAATAAAATATTAGGGGAAGAACGCCAACTTGTTGCTGACTTTGCTGGAGTTACGCGTGAAAGTTCATCTGTTGAATTTGAATTTCATAATAGGCGAATTCGAATAATCGATACCCCTGGCATACGTCGAAAATCACGTATCCATGATGCATTAGAAAAAATTTCAGTATCAAATTCAAAAAATTCATATAAGCGCGCTGATGCGGTTATTTTAGTGATAGATGCCACAACTTTAATATCTGGAGAAATTGAGAAGCAGGATTTAACTCTGGCCTCTGACATAATAAATTCTGGGAAAGCACTGGTCATTGCATTTAACAAATATGACAAAACTCCTTATAAAAAAAATGATAAGCCTGAATTCCTAAAGAGAAATTTTTCTCGCAGTTTCGCGCAACTAAAAGAAGTTCCCTTTTTGTTCATTTCTGCATTAGATGGTGAAAACATATCCAAAATGTTACAAATGATTATTGCTTCATATGACAAGCAGGCAAAAAGAATAAAAACTTCAGATTTAAATGACTGGTTGTCATTTATCAACCAAAGTACTGTTATGCAAAGCGGTTCTGCTCGTTTCAAACTGAAATACATTACACAAATCGGAAACATCCCTCCCACGTTTTTGATATTCGTCACGAATAAAGCTAATATGCGCGCTGACAATGAAAGATATATTTTAAATAATTTAAAATCCTCATTTGGTCTGGAAGATGTTGCGGTTAAGGTTATATTTCGAGAGCAAAAGCGGTGAAGAAATGCAGAATTATTGGTGGGATGTTGAAGCGCAGATATATCATAGCGCCAGATATACCATCAACACGACCTACATCCGATATCATTAAACAGTCACTTTTCAATGTCCTCATACATCGATTTTGTGTTAATTTTGAGAACACATTTGTTATTGATTTATTTGCAGGCTCGGGTTCTCTCGGAATAGAGGCAATATCTTTTGGATGCAAAAATGTTGTTTTTGTTGATTCTAATAAGAAAGCCATAGATTGCATAAAACAAAACATACAATCCTTACAAATCGCGCAATTTTCGGCGATAATATGTCAATCTGCCGAGAAAGTTCCAAATAGTGTGTTTTTAGCATTTGGCGAAAAATACTCAAATACCTTAATCTTCCTTGATCCCCCATACGCCGCAAAAGAGCTTCTATACAGTCAAATAGCCAGATTTTCTGATGTATTTAAATCCAAAAATCTCCTCATTGTTGCCGAATCAGATGAAGAATGTGTAAATGCGACATATGTAATTCAGCATGGAAATATAAGGGTAAATATATTATGTATGTAAAAACTACATATGCTTATGACGCTTTTCCAGAATAATCTCTCATTCAAAGGGGAAAGAATTGCTTTGTTTGCTAATCGTTTGTGGAACTTTGACAACGATTTTTCTTCCAAAAGAAATATGCCATGAATAGAGAGGGGGGGCAAACATCGTCATCCAGGTGTTTTTTTAACTATAAAAAAATTCTCGACTGAGAGCATTTTGGGAAAATTCTTTACTATAATTCTTTGGCATTTTTGTGATAATTAAAAATTCCACTGCAATTCTGCCATCGTATCCTCAGTCTGTTTTAAATATTTAACTTTAAAACACTATCTATCCGGCTCTTCGGTCTTTTTATGTGTGGTGTAATTTCTCGACAGAAACGAAGGTTGAATAGCATTCCCATCACGTATGCATCATCACGCACTCTTTCCTATTTTATTTCCTTTTGAACCCGCTATTTCTTGATCTAAAGAACCCATTCATGCACGTATATCCTATATTTTTCTCTGTATTTCTCCTAAATTTCAATTTGCTGCGCCTTTGCAAAAAATATCATAATCCAAACACAACGCAGCTTGTATCTCTTATATACAATGTCACTATTTATCGCTTTATATGCTACTTGCAAAGAAATATTTCTTTTGTAAATCTTGGGTGACAGCATCTAATAATTTTTTCTTGACAGATGTTGTACATATGATATACTGAAGATGTATTTGGGATTGATTATAAAGAGGAGGTTCTGATGAACTGTATAGAAAAGCTAATGAGTGTTGCACTTCCGTGCATATGTGTGGCGAATGCGACAACGATAACATTCGATGAAAAGTATAAGGATGCCAACAATTATTTCAAGTTTGATGTAACTGAAAGCAAAAATGGATACAATATCAATTGGATAAGTCTCGAAAACAGAAAATATAATAATGAAGAGGCAAATCTGGTAATACCTGGGCGTATCAATGGAAAAGAAGTTAGTTTAGGACACAACGCTTTTGCGTGGTTTAAAGCGGATGGATTGGATGTAAACCTTTTGCTTGAAGATGGTGTCAAAATGCCAAGAGATTCTGCTGGTCTGTTTTATTTTGCTAAATCACTTAAACAAATTGATTTTGGCCAAATAGATATGCAAAATGTCAGATACATGGGCGGAATGTTCTATGGATGTAGCAGATTGAACACGTTGGATTTGAGCAACTTCAGAACAGATAATGTAATCGATATGCAAAGTATGTTTGAGCAATGTTCAAACTTAAGAGCCATCAACTTATCGAATTGGAATACTCGCAGTGTCGAAAATATGCGAGAAATGTATAGAGACTGTAAGCAACTAGAGTCCCTAAACTTAAATCATTTTGATACTCGCAATGTCAGAGATATGAGAAAAATGTTCCAAGGATGTGAAAACATGACAACTCTACATATTGACAAGTTTGACACAAGACAATTACACAGTTTATACCGGATGTTCATGGGATGTGAAAAATTGCTAAAAATCAATCTGAAAAGTTTTGACACAAGAAATGTAGAGGAAATGTCAGATACATTTTTCAATTGCAAAAGCCTGAATGAACTAGATTTAAGCAACTTCAACACAGAAAATGTATCTTCAATGAGCTTTATGTTTGCTGGGTGCAAAAACTTAAAGAAAATTGATTTATCGAGCTTTGATACCAAGAATGTCGAATTTATGGGGGGTATGTTTATTTCTTGCGAGAATATTCAATCGTTAGATTTGAAACGTTTTGAACCGACAAGTTTGTTATGTACATCATGGATGTTTAAAAATTGCTATAACCTGAAAAACGAAAAACTCGGAGACTTAAACCTCAAGAATGTGCAATATAAACAGGAAATGTTCGAGAATTGCAACGCCATGCCAGAAAAACCAGCATGCTGAATATAAGTCATCCATTATGCTAAAAAAAGCATAATACAACGACAATTTGGATAAAAATGTGTAATATACAACGTTACACATTTTTTTGTGTGGAATCGCAAGCAGATGAACTGCAAGCTAGAAGCTGATGGTTCTTATGTTAGTTAGTTGTTTTTTTTGTGTTCTTCTTCTATTTTTTCATTTTCATTCCGTGGGATGGGGGAAACACCTCGCCTTTATGCGAACACTTCGGTATGATGTGAGGTATGGCATACAAAAGAAATGCACATAGTATTATGTACAAGGTGTAGATACAGAGTATTGTGCTGTAATGATACGAGAAATTTACTCAGCTAATTACATCGATATAATCAGTGGGAATGCGACCCCAGATCATGTGCACATGCTTATATCAGCTCCTCCACATCTATCTGTATCGAAAATCGTGCAATATATAAAATGGAAAAGTAGCAGAAAATTACGAGGCGAATTCCAAGAATTAAAGAAAAGATATTGGGGGCAACACCTATGGGCTCGAGGGTACTTCGTCGCGACATCTGGACAAATAAGCATAAAAGAAAAACATCATAAAGAGGATTCATTCAAAATATCCTAATTCTGAGAGTTTATGCTTTTAATCCGCTTTCCAAGCGTGACATAGAACTACCGGCTTCTAGCCGATAGGGCATCTATCTTATGCAAGATATCTCATAACTCATTTAAAATTTTTTATCAAAAATTCTAATATTTTTGTTACAAAATATTATTTTTGTGATATAATGCCGGCAATAGTTGTTTTTTATAGGAGAAATCCTGATGAAAATGAAATTTTTATTGCCTGCGTGTCTAGCACTTTATGCATCGCTAGATGTGCAAGCTACACAAGACAATGACAAACCGGTCCAGTTAAATTCAGAACAGTTTCGCAAGTTTTTATTGACCGGAAAGACAAAAGCAATTAGTACACAACAAGAATTAAATATTAACCAAAACAAGAGCGTCTGTGTTCTTTCAGAAGGCTACATACCCAATGACAAAGGCGAAATACAACGTTTGCGATTGATTCAAAAAATGAACGTCATAAACGGAATATTACTTTGTTACGAAGATGCAATTGAAAATACAATGCTTGATTTACCTTTTCGTATGCTAAAAGAAGAACAGGATACATTTTTTTGTCATGTATTTATAGAAACATTTTTAAAAAAACAGCCCTCGACTAAAAAGTTGCCATATCCGAACTATCCTGTCGTATATAGGGAAGCAAGTGATAAAAAATTATCGTTACAATATCTTACCTCTCTATTTAGAAGCACAGCGAAAAATATAAATAATTCCCCATACGAAGCTACGAACGAAACATCTAAGGTATTTAACGATTCGTGGAATGGATTCATAAAAGAGTTCATGGAAGGGGCGGGCAAATTTCCAGAATATCTTGAAAAAGTTATGAAGATTTGTAGTAAAGAAAAACATATAGAATTTGACACTGACAAAAGAAAGTTTAGGCAAGACATGGAACAATTGTTCTATACGATGGCATGGTTATCTTGGACAAGAAGTGATTTTAAATTTTCTGAATATCTGCAAAAAGTCACTGGGCTAGAAGAAAAATTAACAAAAACATTTGACGTCAACAGAAGTAAAGAAATTGCCAATGGAGAAAAAGAAAGATTGGGAACAATTCATAAATGCCTGACATGCACAAACAATGCAACTTCAGAAAATCAGAAAGTAAAGTTAAAAACAAGGAACTTCACAGCTAAAGCATTGATATTGAATGTATTGACACACATGGATACTGCGCAGGCTAGTGCTATTTTAGATGGATATACTCTCAACGAGAATACAAAGTTTTTATGCAAAAATTATGGAACAATGGCGAAGTTTATAAAACATATGATAGACCACAGACATGTATATTGGGAAGGGCAAGATATACCTTTTGTTGCAGAAAAATCGTATATCGTCCTGAAAAAAGGGATATCCCTAGAGCAATTTTTCGACGCCGTATATTACGCACTGGTTCATGAGTCAGATAAATATGGAATAAATGATGTCAATATAAGAAATTCTATGAACGATGGTATAGAAATATCTATAGAGCTTACAGAAGAACAGAAGAAAAGAGTAATAACGAATATGGTCTCATCAAATGGGATAGACAGAGCAGATGCGACGAATATATTGATACTGGTAATAAAGGAACATGACGGAGTCTTTGAACTGAGTTCGATATATCCAATAAAGGCAAACAAAGAAACTGAGATAGGTACGGAAACTAAAGAAGAAATATACGAGATGATGGGACTGTACTTTATGCCAGATGATATAAGAGCACGAGTGTGGAATAAAGAAATTACAACATTTAAAGTGCTGTCAGACCTCAGTTGCACACCAAAGTTTACAAGATACTAAAATTAAGCGCGAGGGCAAAAATAATTAGTTGGTAACTGGTACGTTGCCAACTAAGTTATGTAACCAATTTTTTATTTTCATTCCGTGGGATGGCCCCCCCCACCTTGATGCAAATACGTCATTGCAAGGTATGATATATAGAAAAAATTCACATAGTGTATACGATATAGAGTATCAAATAGTATTCTGTACAAAGTATAGGAACAGAGTGTTGTGCTGTAATGATACAAGAATTTGCCTCCGCCAATTACGTCGATATAATCACTGGGAATATGAGTCCAGATCATAAGCTGATTTCAGCTTCTCTGCTAAACAACGCACGCTAGATTTGCGAGCGTTGTTCTTGAAAAAAATCTGAAAATACCGCAGTACCAAACCTGGATGAAAGCGCATTTATGAAGAATAAATTCCATTCTACCTAAACAAAATTAGTAATGTTTCATCTGAAATATACTTCTTACTCCCGTCAAGGTCAGCGAACAACGGCTCTATCGGCGGGATAGTCGCAATGCTAAAGTGAATCTCTCTATGCACTTATGCAGTTGACGTTTAAGCTAAAGTGGGATACAACACTCTGTATGAATAGATAGGAGATATAATAATAGAATTACACATGATGTTTAGGAGAATTTGTGGGTTTATAGCCGGAATACTTGTGTTGTTTGCAGACGCGAACGCTATAAAAGTTAATGATTACAGCATCATGCTAACCGATGATCCAAAACTGGATACGATGTATAAGCAAGATGAATATAGAGCTATGGCATCTGAAATTTTGCGGCAACATTATAA
>Ga0256405_10002375_pt1 | contig 43685 bp, 36 predicted proteins | sample RumenRJG_02DNA_FD_189096 | JGI IMG/M metagenome (GOLD analysis project Ga0256405, IMG submission 189096) | Bovine rumen microbial communities from Lethbridge, Alberta, Canada - RJG_02 | ecosystem: Host-associated > Mammals > Digestive system > Stomach > Rumen | place: Canada: Alberta... | reverse complement strand
GCAGGGCGACCCTCGGCCGCCTGGCCCAGCATGCCGGAAAACAACGTTCCATATCCGGTTGTCAAGGTGCTGCGAAACTCGAGATCTGTGGGTCTAGCCTGTTGACAAATCCATAGCTGGCTCCTTGATCCTATCCACGTAGGCAACGTCGTAGGCATCGATGTACCAGCCGTAGCGCCTGACGAGATCCTTGCCGTAGAGCGTGGAGACCCAGAAGGTGTCCTCGGCCAGGCGGAAGATGATGACGTCGTCGCAGATCCAGCCATCCTCGTCGAGCATGGGGGTGTAGCGCGCGCGGCCCACGGCGAGGTTGTCGAGGTTCGAGAGGTACATCTTGTTGAGGAACTTGAGCGCGTCGGGGCCGGTGACCTCGAACAGGCGGTGGGTGAAGTCGTACCAGCCCACCGTGGTGCGCACGGCGTTGTGCTGGGTGCGCAGGGACTCGTCCTGATACAGGTAGAACATCTCTTATGCCTCCTCTCCCAGACGGGCACGGATCTTGGCGAGCTCCTCGTCGTGAGCAACGGCCTTGGCCGCGTTCTCGAGCGTGCGGTCGTAGTCGTAGCCGGGCTTCTGACGGCGGTTGCCGTAGACGGCCTTCTCGACGATGAAGCGAGCGACGTTCTCTTCCTCGAGGTACTCGCGGTCGAGGCGCACGATCCACTGGGTATTGACGAGGCACTTCACCTGACCGTTGAACAGGGCCTCATAGAAGCCGGGGAGCTCGGGGTGCTGGCCGTACATCGAGACGTGCGTGGCGTCGACGTCGATGACCGCGCGCTCCTCGGTGAACTCGTCGAAGCTCCACTCGGCGGCCATTGCCTGCCAGATCATGGAGATGTAGGCTGCCATGACGCGGCCGTCGTCAACGTCGGACGGAACGTTCATCCACTCGCGGATGGCCTTGCGGGTCACGAACTCGGCAAACTGCCACTTGCCGCAGGCGTCGAGCATGGTGTTCACCACATAGGCGTCGGATTCCGAAATCTCCCCGCCGCCGCGGATGCGCAGGCCCTGGATGACCTGGTTGACGTACGGGCGGGACCAGCGCCCTGCCTGGAGGATCATCTCGCCTGCAGTCCACTCCTGACCGAGCGCGGCGATGAAGTAGCCGGTGTCGGTCCACTCGGCGTACTGCTTCTTGGGCGTACGGTAGTCATCGGCATAGCCGATGGCGCTGGGCCCCACTCCTCCCAGTCGTGGCCGGTGCATTCCTCGGTGTGGTTCTTGTGCGGACCGAACTTGGAGGCGCGCTCCCACGTGACGCGGCACACCGGGTCGCCGCAGCCGCGGCGTTGCACCAGGTAGCCGTTCCACTCGTCGTAGCCCTCGCCGTCCCTGGCCATGAGGCCCTTGCAGAAGTACTGGCCGCCGCCCTGGGACAGGTCGCACGCATCGGAGCCGGCGATGTCCATGAAGCAGTTGTGGACCTCCTTCTCCACATGGTCGTTGGAGGCGTAGCGAATGCAGCCCGGCATGCCTTGGAACTCATCGCCCCAGTCGGCGTAGTTTGCCGGACGGTACATGCTGTTCTTCATGAACGGGGGAATCGAGAAGTCCTCCTCGAACTGGGCGACCTGGCCCATCTTGTCCTCGGGACCCCAGGTCTCGAGCATGGAGCCCTTCCACCAACCGGAGAGCAGGCCCTGCCTCTTCTCCTGATCGGGCTCGAGGATCTGCAGCGCGTTCATGAACGCGACGATCATCTGCGCGGCGCTGCGGGTTTGGAAGTAGAACGTCTCCTTGAAGCTCTTGATGGCGTCCCAGGGGCTGATCATGCCGCGGTAGAGGCGCAGCCCCGAGTCGTCGTCGATGAGGCGGACGTCGGAGGCGTTCTCAAACGGAAGCTTGTCTGCATCCGTATACGTGAACTTCATCGTGTGTCTCCTTCCCTATCTCCTGGATTCCTCTTGTTCTAGCCGTTGACGAACCAGGAACCGCCATCCGCATCGACGAGCTGACCGGTCATCCAGTGGCTGTCATCGGAAGCGAGGAAGACGACGATGGGAGCGACATCGTTGTAGGGATCGCCGATGCGCTCGAGCGGATTGGCCTTGAACGCAGTCTTCGCCCACTCCTGGATCTCCTCGCTCTGGAGCTTGAGGCCTGCGTCGCAGTTGTCGGTGTAGCCGCCGGGCATGATGGAGTTGACGCGGATGTTGAGCGGGCCGAGCTCGCGGGCGAGCGTACGGGTGAGGCCGCCGACGCCTGCCTTGATGGTGGCATAGACGGAATGACCGGGCGTGCCCTCGAAGGCCGCCTTGGAGGTGAAGTTGATAATCGAGCAGCCGGCACCGGGCTTGTCCATCATGTAGGGGGCGCAGAGCTGGCAGAAGTGGAAGTAGGCCTCGGTGCAGACCTTGTACTCGATCTCGAGATCATCGAGGCTCTTGGCCAAAAACGGCAGGAGCGGCGTGACGTTGTGCGCGTTGTTCACAAGCACGTCGATGGTGCCGAACTTCTCAATCGTGGCCTCGACGAAGGCCTCGCGCTGCTCCCTCACCTGGATGTCGCACGGAAACGCGAGCACCTCGGCGCCGCGCTCCTCGCAGATGCGCTTGGTTTCCTCGAGTTTGGCAACCGTACGCGAGCAGATTGCGAGCTTCGCGCCCTCCTCGGCGAAGCGGATGGCCTCCTGCTTGCCCAGTCCACTGGCGCAGCCGGTAATGATGCAGACCTTACCGTCAAGCTTTCCCATGATTCTTCCTTTCTCGATTATCTCGAATGGCAAAGACGGGGCCAGCCCAAAGGACCGGCCCCTCACATCCAATCGCTACTCGATGCACGCATCCTCGAGGGCCTCGGCGACGGCCAGGCGAGCCTCCTTGGGGCACCCGCTCGCGGGGAAGGCGAGAAGGGCCTGGAGCGACATGCCGTATGCCTGCTTCATACGCGGGTCGGTAGCATCAAACGCCGGATAGACCTCCTTGATGACTGCCAGCGCCTCGGGACTCTCGCAGACGTCCTTGACCTTGCTCTTGATGGTGATCATTGCGGTTCCTTTCTCTCTCTTTGCCTTTTCCACGCCCAAGCGGACGTACGTGCCCTGATCATTCGTCAAAACGTTCTGCAGCAACTATTCCCCTCTATCTAAAGAATCAGCAGAGAACGTGCTGTTAAATAAGGAATATCGTTTGATGCATTCACAGAGATAGGGACAGATTGAATGATTTAGTCTGTTCTTCGTTACACATTTTGTACACCGCTCGTCCACACACCGATGAGTTACGTTCGCGCATCAGGAGCACGGCGATACTGTGAGCTGAAAGCGCATGGAGGGAGACCCATGAGAATCTCGGCGGACATCGTATTCGGCACACTGTCGGAGAATTACAAGCTGAACAGATATGGCAAGGGCATCCATACACGCGAGCTCTCGATCCCCGTGCTCTATGAGCCGGGCATCTCAACCACTCCCGGCGGCGTCTACATCGCACGCACGGGAGACCTTCCCAATAGGCCTCCGGAAGAATGCGTCTTCATCTGCTGCGGTACCAAGCCGCCCAACGTGTGGAATATGTGGCCATGCGACGTTATGCATATCGTCGACCCGCGCGTGAGCTTGGTGGGTGTGTTCAACGCGTTGCTCACCATCGTCGACAAGCTTGTCACCTGGCAGGATCACATGCAGCGGCTTGCCATCTCGGGATCGCATGTTCGCGAGATGATCGAGGAGTCGATTCCCATCTTCGAGAACACCATGACGGTGAGCGATTACGAGCTCAACATCCTGGGCCATTGCGAGCCCAACAAGGATCTCCCTGGAAATCCGATCAAGATCGAGGAGCGTGAGTATCGCGTGCCATCTGCGTACGTCTCTGCGACAAAAGACTTCGGTCTTGCACTCAGACAGAAACGCGAACCCTATATCACCGAAGAGACCGAGATGGTCTCGGAGGGCATTCCGGGTGTCAGCAGCTACTGCTTCAACCTTTTCGATGGCGATCTATACCTTGGGACCTGTGCGCTCAAGGAGGAGGCGCACCCGTTCCGTCCTTATGATTTCGAGCTGTTCCAGCAGTTCGCCGGCTTCATCCACGATTGTCTCGGCGTGCAATCGCAGAGCATCGGAAACCAGCTCGTCACGGTGCGCACCGTTTTCGAGCAGCTGCTGCAGGGCTATCCCGTGAGCATGCGCGACATGGAGCAGGCAGTCAGACTCATCGAATACAGCTTCGAAGGAGTCACGGCAGCGGACTGCAAATGGTGCTGCACCGTTATCCAAAACGCCCACCGTGACCGCGGATTTCCCGAAGGGTATCTTTGCAGATCGGTCGAAGCGATCCTCCCCCATACGGCGGCGTTCTTGTTCGACGGCGCCATCGTGGCGCTCAGCCTCATTGAATCGGATAGGCACCGCATCCCGGCAATCTGCGTTCCTCTGCAGGATTTCCTCGATGACATGGGCTTCAAAGCGGGCATGAGCCGCACCTTCAACGATCCGTTCCACATGCGCACGTTTTATCATCAGGCAATCTGCGCCATCGAGATGGGCCTGGAGATAGAGCCCGAGCGGAGCTGGTACCTCTTTGGGGACTACGTGCTCGATTACCTGCTCCAAAACTGCTGCGGCGAATTCGGATCCGAGGCAATCGTGGCTCCCGAGCTTGTGCGCCTGTACCACAACGGACCGAGCGGTCCGGACTATGTGCGCACGCTGCGGACCTTCCTCGACACCGGATGCCATGCCACGCAGACTGCCGAGCAACTCTACCTGCACCGATCGACGCTCATCAAGCGCCTTGACCGGATTCGCGAAACAGTTGATTTGGAGTCACCTGATCGGCGCCTCTACCTGCAGATTTGCCTGCATCTACCCGATATCGAGCAGGTGCTGGAGAAGGGCGCCGACGTACGCGTGCTCGACTGACCATCGCCCCTTCCCCGGCCGAGTTCGAGATTACCGCACAACCCGCCGGTACTGCCCGTCTTCGCGGCACATGAAGCACTCGTCCACTAGGTCGCGACGCAAGGTGCAGAAGTCATCGTGGAAGTTGGCGATGGCGAGGTTGACCTCACGCTCGGAGTAGTCGCGACCAGGCTCGAACTCCTCCGCCAGTCGCTCCAGCACGATGAGGCGCTTCTTGCGCTGCGCGGGGATGGTGCGCAGGCGGCCGTCCTCGTCGAAGAACGACCGGAGCACCTTCTCGCGCCACTGGCGCTCGCGCTCGTCCTGCACGGCGGCATCGTCGGACTCCTGCTGCAGGATGGAGAGCATCGTCTTGTCGAAGAGCGCACGGTTGAGCGTGTACATCGTGTAGTACTGCGATTTGCTCGAGCTCACGGCGCCCACGTCGGCGAGCTTCTTGAGGTGGAACGAGATGGTGGACGGTGCCATGCCCAGGCGTTCGGAGAGCAGCTCCACGTAGGCGTCCTCGCGCGCGAGGGTGCGCAGGATCTGGAGCCTCGTGCGGTCTGCCAGGCACTTGAAGAGGGCGACTGCTTCCTGTTCGGTCATGCCCCTACCCCCACAGCTCGCGAAATGCCTGCCAGACCTCATCGATGGCGGCGAGCTTCACGTCCTCCTGGACGAGACGCACGGTGTCTCCGCGCTCCTCGGCCTTCTGCCGGGCGATGCGCCAACCCGAGGGGATGCGCTCGAGGTTGTTCTCGAAGAACGCGCGCTGAGCCGCCTCGTCGGAAGACTGCTTCTGCGCCGCCTGCAGCACCGACACGAAGATGCCGTATACGTTGCCGCGGATCTTCTCGAGGTTCGCGTCGTCCCTACGGTTCTCGGCCGCAAGCGCGGCGGCGCTCTGCGCAGCCTCTGCCACCTTGGCCTGAAGTGCCTTCATGAGCTTATCCATGATTGTCCTTTCAACAAGTATGTTTCGATATATATCGAATTATATTCTCTTTATTTGATTTTGCAATCACGAAATAAAATTGCGAGAAGGATGCGAGGCCGCTTCTTCTCCTGGCAGAGCCGGCAGATGTGCCACACTAGGTCCATGGAGCTCATGCCTGCCATCGAGGAATTCATGACGCCGCTTCCCGTGTGGACCGAGCGCGGCGAGATCCTGCTGCCGCTGTTCGGCGCGGGGCATCTTGCATGGCTCGCCGCCTGTCTCTGTGCGGGCGTCGCGCTCGTGCTCATGCACCGCAGGCTCGGTGAGGATTCCGAGAAGCAGCGCCGCTTCGAGCTCGCCGTCGCCCTCGCACCGCTCTTGCTCCTCGGCATCCACAGCTCATCGATGCTGGCATGGGGCGCGTTCAACCCCAACTGCCTGCCGCTGCACATCTGCAACCTCTGCGAGATCCTCGCCCTCGTCTACGCGCTCTCAGGTGAGAGGAACGTCGGCGACGTGCTCTACGGCGTGGGCATCGTGGGATCGCTCGCCGCGTTGCTCTTCCCCGGCTGGAGCAATGCGCCGGCATGGTCGCTGCCCTCGGTCTGCGGGTTCGTCGAGCACGCGCTCGTTCTCGCATTCATCGCGATGAAGGTCCTCGACGGGAGCATCCGCCCCAGCCGACGGGACATCTGGAAGCCGCTCGTCTTCACAGCGCTCTACCTCGCCGCCATCTACCCGCTCAACCATCTGCTCGGCACGAACTACGCTTTCGTGAACTGGGCGCCGTACGGCACGCCGCTCCTCGCGTGGGAGGAAGCGTTCGGAAACCCCGGATATATCGCGGTCTACGCGCTCGTGTTCGCGGCGCTCGAGGCTGCGCTCTTCCTGCCGTGGCGTGCGGAGGCTACGCCTGGGCAGCCGCGATGACCGCCTGGTAGACTGCCTGGTAGCTCGCATCCGCAGCACGCGAGAGGGCTGCGACCGACGTGTACTCGGGATAGCAGCGCACCTCTCCGCTGGGTAGGACCACGCGCTTGACGAGCGCCGTGCCGAACGGTGTCGAGACCGATATCTCCTCGCGCGGCAGAGCCGTGCGCTCCACGTGCATGCGGCGGATGCCGATGGTGGTGGTGTCCTCGAAGATGATCTGCTCCATCACGGGGATGTCCGCGCTGCCGCAGAGCACCTCGAGCTGGTAGCCCGGACGGTTCTTCTTCATGTAGCAGGGCAGGAAGTGCGCCTCGCGGGCGCCTGCGCGCAGCAGCCGGTCGATCACATGGCCGAGCGCCTCGCCCGGGCAGTCGTCGACCTCGGTCTCGAGCTTCCAGAGATCGGATGGGGAGGCAGCGGAGGCAGCGGGCTCGACGAGCATCGCACGCAGCACGCTCGGCACCTCGTACGCGCGCTTGCCGGCACCGTAGCCGACACCCGTGACGGTATAGGCTGCGGGAAGGGCGTCGCCCGTGCGGATGGCAGCCGCGAGGGCGGCGCCCGTCGGGGTGACAAGCTCTCCCCTACGGCCCGTGGGCGAGAGCACGAGGCCTTGAGCAGCGCAGATGTTGGCGACAGCGGGCACGGGGATGGGCAGCGGACCATGCGCGGTGTTGACGGTGCCCTCCCCCTCCGCGAGCGGCGAGATGACGGCGTCGGAGATGCCGAGGTTGTCGAGGCACCAGGCTGCCGCAGCGATGTCGACGATCGAATCGACCGCTCCGACCTCGTGGAAGTGAACCTCGTCGACCGTGGTTCCATGCGCCTTCGCCTCGGCATCGGCGAGGATGGAGAAGGTACGGGCGGCTATGGCCTTGGCGCCTGCGGGCAGCTCGGAGCCATCGATGATGGCGAGGCACTCCGCCAGGCCGCGATGCTCATGGTGATGATGGTGGTGATCGTGGTGATAGTGGTGATCGTGGTGATGGTGGTGATGATCGTGGTGGTGATCGTGGGGGGTACCACCCTCCGGGGAGTGTCCCCCATGGGCACCATGTCCCTCGTCGGGATAGAGCCATGCCATATCGTGGTCGTGGTTCTCGTGATCATGGTCGAGCACCACATCGAAATCGCAGGCAGCGAGCGCACCCGCCATCTTGCGCGAGATGCGGACCTCGTAGCCCTCGAGCGGAAGGGTCGCGAGCGCGGCACGGAGCCCCTCGCCGTCGGCGCCGAGGTCGAGCAGGGCGGCCACCAGCATGTCGCCGGCGATGCCGGTCGTGCACTCGAGGTAGAGCGTCTTCGCCATGGTCGGTCCTTTCAGCTCCTCACGCGGGCATGGTCGATGAGCGCGGCCTGATAGCCGGCGCCGAATCCGTTGTCGATGTTGACCACCGAGACGCCGCTCGCGCAGGAGTTGAGCATGGCGAGCAGCGCGGCGATGCCGTCGAACGAGGCGCCGTAGCCCACGCTCGTGGGACAGGCGATCACGGGACAGGCGGCAAGGCCTCCCACCACACTCGCAAGCGCGCCCTCCATGCCGGCCACCGCCACGATGGCAGAGGCGCCGGCGATATCGTCGGCGTGGGCGAGCAGCCGATGGATGCCCGAGACACCCGCATCGTAGACACGGAACACGCGGCTGCCGAGCATCTCCGCGGTGAGTGCGGCCTCCTCGGCAACGAAGATGTCGCTCGTTCCCGCACACATCACGAGCACGTAGGCGTTGCCATCGGGTTCGGGAGCCTCGCCATAGATGCCCATCGCGCAATCGGCGTGATAGGTGAAACGCTCGGCCATCTCTTGCGGGAGCAGGGCATCCAGCTCATGCTCCTTCTCGGCGGACAGGCGCGTCACCATGACGCGCTTATCGCCGCCCGCAACGAGCGCCTCGAGGATGCCGGCGACCTGCTCGGCGCTCTTTCCGGCACCGTAGATGACCTCGGAAACCCCCTGGCGGAGCCCGCGGGAGAGATCGGGCTTGGCATAGCCCAGATCGACGAACGAAGTGCCGGAGAGCCGGGTCTCGGCCTCCTCGGCGGAAAGTCTGCCGGCGGCGACGGCATCGAGCAGCGAGGGGATGTCTCTGCGTTCCATGGGGCCTCCTGGGGACGATGGTGTTCCCACGTGCACGATTATACTCGCACGACCATGGCGCCCGAGAGGCTACACTTAAGTGCGTAACACGAACGAGAAAGGAATGCCCCATGGTTGATGAGCAGTTCGAAGCGCAGGTGGACGCCTACGTCGATGAGATCTGGGAGGACGCCGTCAAGGACATCGCGTACCTTGTCGCCGTCGAGTCCGTCGAGGACCTCGAGCACGCCGCTCCCGGCATGCCCTACGGACCCGCGCCCGCAGAGGCGCTGCGCCGTGCGCTCGAGATCTCGGAGCGCCTGGGGCTCTCCCCCACCAACTGCGACGGCCGCATCGGCTATGCGGACCTCGCGGGCGAGTCCGACACCCAGATCGCGACGATCGCCCACGTGGACATCGTGCCGCTCGGCCTCGGCTGGAACTTCCCGCCGCTCGAGGTCACACGTGAGCGCGGCTTCCTGATCGGACGCGCCGTCCAGGACGACAAGGGCCCCTTCATCCTCTCGCTCTACGCCGCGCACTTCTTCGCGCGCCAGGTTGCGGAGACCGGTGAGAAGCTCCCCTACACCCTGCGCTGCATCGCCGGCTGCAACGAGGAGACCGGCATGGCCGACGTCGAGTGGTACCTCGAGAACCACGACGCCCCCGCGTTCTGCTTCTCGCCCGATGCGGACTTCCCCCTCATCTGCGGCGAGAAGGGCGTCTACCACGGCGTGTTCACGAGCAAGCCGGGCATCATGGGCGACACGCTCCTCTCCATCGACGGCGGCACCGTCCCCAACGCGATCCCCGGCCGTGCAGAGGCGGTCGTTGCCATCGCGTCCGACGAGCTGCCCGCAGCCGACAGCATCGCGCTCGAGCCGCTCGAGGACGGCACCACCCGTATCGTCGCCACCGGAAAGGGCGGCCACGCCTCGATGCCCGCGGGCACCGTGAACGCGATCGACCTGCTCGTCGATTACCTCACCGACACCATCGAGCTCACGGTCGACCAGGCCGTGTTCCTCGGCCTCGTGAAGACGGCCGTCTCCACGACCGACGGAAGCGCGCTCGACATCACGACCGCTGACGACAAGTTCGGACCGCTCACCGCGATCGGAGGCACCATCACGACCCGCGACGATGGCAGCGTGGTGCAGACCATCGACTCGCGCTACCCGACCTCCATCACGGGCGCGGAGATCACGGAGCGCATGTCCGCGCTCGCCGAGAAGCACGACGCGACGTACGCCTGCGCGGGCGATGCCGTGCCGTTCTACATCGAGCCCACGAGCCCCGAGATCTCCGCGCTGCTCGCCACCTACCGCGAGTTCACGGGCAATATGACCCCTCCCATGGTCATCGGCGGCGGCACCTACGCGCGCCACTTCCCGCGCGCCTGCGCCTACGGCCCCAACGAGCCCGATATCGCCAACCCCGACTGGGTGGGCATCGAGCACGGCCCCGACGAGGGCATCGCCGAGGAGCGCCTGCGCAACGCCCTGAAGATCTACATCGTCGCGATCGCGCGCCTGATGGAGCTCGACCTGTAATGGACGGCCTGAACGCCAAGCTCGACAAGCTGCGCGCGGATCTCGTCGCCGCGGGAAGCGTCGCCGTCGCCTTCTCGGGCGGCGTCGATTCGACGCTTCTGCTCGATATCGCGCATGAGGCGCTCGGTTCCGATGCGATCGCGGTCACGGCGAAGATCAGCTCGCTTCCAGAAGCGGAGCTCGATGCCGCACGGAGCTTCTGCGCCGAACGCAGCATGCCCCACCTTGTCATCGAGCACGACGTGCTCGCAATCCCCGGCTTCGCCGACAACCCGCACGACCGCTGCTACATCTGCAAGCGGGGGCTCTTCTCGGCGATGGCGGATGCGGCGCGTGAAGCGGGATGCGCCATGATCGCCGACGGATCGAACATCGACGACGAGGGCGACTACCGTCCCGGCATGAGGGCGCTCGCCGAGCTGGGCATCCGAAGCCCCTTCCGGGAGCTCGGAATCTCGAAGGCCGATATCAGGCGGATCGCCCGCGGGCGCGGCCTCGCCGTGTGGGACAAGCCCTCGGCGGCCTGCCTTGCATCACGCATCCCCTACGGCGAGCAGATCACGGCCGAGAAGCTCAAGCGCATCGAGGCGGCGGAGGCCTACCTGCACGGCCTGGGCTTCTCGCAGCTGCGCGTGCGCAACCACGGCAACCTTGCGCGCATCGAGGTGCCATCGGACGATATCGACCGAGCATCGGAGCTCCATGACGAAATCGCCAAGACGCTCAAGATGCTCGGTTTCGCGTATGTCGCCCTCGACCTGCAGGGTTTCCGCTCGGGCTCGATGAACGAGGTCCTCTAGCTTCCCGACCTGTAATTGGGGACGGTTCCTTTTTCGCGGTTTTCCGCGTTTTTGGGACGGTTCCTTTTCCGCGTTTTTGGGACGGTACCTTTTTCGCGGAAAACCGCGAAAAAGGTACCGTCCACAATTCGCGGTTCTCCCCGCTGCCAGATCAGTCCTTCTTGGGAATCGAACGGGTCGTGGCGTTCTCGGCCGGGATCTCGGTGAGTTCCGCCATGATCGCAGGTGTGTCGATGCCCTGCGGGCACTGGGAGACGCACAGCCCGCAGCCGATGCAGTCCTCGGGATGGCCGCCCTCCATGTTGGCGATCATCGCGCGCGATGTCTGCGAGCCCATCTTGATCTTGTTGTACAGACGCAGCACCTCGGGGATGTCGATGCCCGCGGGGCAAGTCTCGGTGCAGTAGCGGCATGCGGTGCACGGCACCACGAGCTCGCTGTGGAACGCGTCGCGCGCTGCCTCGAGCACGGCGAGGTCGTCGGCGGAAAGCGTCTCGGCTGCCGAGAAGGTCGCGACGTTGTCGAGCACCTGCTCGACGGTGGTCATGCCCGAAAGGACGGTCTGGACCTGCGGGAGCGTGCGCACCCAGCGCATCGCCCAGCTGGCGATAGACCAGTCGGGGTGCGCTTCCTTGAGCATGTCGTTCGCACGCGGGGTGAGCGAGGCGAGGCGGCCGCCGCGCACGGGCTCCATCACGACGATGGGAAGACCCGCCCCAGCGATGATGTCGTGTTCCTCGTGCGTGGTGGCGTACTCCCAGTCGAGGTAGTTGAGCTGGATCTGCACGAACTCCCAGTCGCCGGCCTCGAGGAAGCGGCGCAGCACCGGCGGGGCCGCGTGGCTCGAGAAGCCCAGGTGCTTGATGCGCCCCTTCTCGCGCTGCTCCATGAAGTAGTCGATGCACCCGCAGGTGAGGTAGCTGTCGATGGAGTTGTCCATCACCGCATGCATGAGGTAGTAGTCGATGTAGTCGGTCTGGAGGCGCTCGAGCTGCGTCTCGAACACGTAGCGGTAGTCGGGGTTCGCGCGGAAGTTGAACTTGGTCGCGAGCGCGAACGTATCGCGGGGATGGCGCGAGACGAGCGCCTTGCCCACGAACGACTCGGAAGTGCCCTCGTGGTAGGGCCAGGCCGTATCGTAGTAGGTGATACCGTTATCGTAGGCGCAGTCGATGACCTGCTCGGCGGCCTCATAGTCGATGGGCGCGCCATCTTTGCCGCCGACCCTCGGCAGGCGCATGGTGCCCATGCCGAGCCTCGAGATCTTCTGCCCGTGGAATTCGCGATACTCCATATCCGCCCCCCTCTTTACGAAGTCCCTCTCCGCCCCGATTGTACCGCAGGAGGGAAGCGGAGGCGTCCTACTTGCGGCCGAGCTCGCCCTTGTACTCGTCCTTGAGGTTCATATCCTCGTCGAACGGGCTGTCCTCGCCGAGGATGTTGTCGACGTTGAACGGCTGCAGCGGGTTCTTCGGCTTCGCGGGGCCGTCGTAGACGGCAGGTCCGAATCCCAGAAACGCCGCATAGACGGGTTCGGCGAGCAAGAGCGCCGCAGCGGCGGGAAGATCCTTGCCGCAGGCTGCGACCATGCGGAAGCACTGGTAGGCGTAGAAGAACACGGTGAGCGCCATCGCGATCCGCTCGGCCTGCGCAAGCGCGATGCCGGCGGCGAGCGAGACAGCGTAGGCGCCGAAGAGCAGGACGCCCGCACCGCTCATCTGGAAGGCGGTGTATACGTTGAGCACGGGGATGAACGCCTTGATGGGAGCGATGCCGGCCTTGGCGAACAGACCCGCATAGCCTGCCGAGCAGAGCAGGTAGATCGCCGCCGCGACGATCCACGCGAGCGGCGTGCCCAGCGCGGACGCAAGGGGAAACGAGGGCGTGAGCAGCCGGATGACGAGCATCAGGTACACGGCGTCACCCCAAGGTGCCGGTCGAGAGCGCAGCGACGAGGGCGCCGACCGCAGCGGCGGCGATGAGCCCGATCGCGAGCAGCGCGACCCGCTTGACCGTGCGCGCGAGCCGCGCCGACGAGGCGCGCTGGTAACGGCCGAGCGAGTACGAATCGCGCGAGAAGGGCTTGAACTCGGGCGTGCTGAGCGTGTCGCGCCGCAGCGTGGACGGCTTCTGCGCGGGCGCGTTCCTGCGCGCGATCAGCATCCTGTCGACGGGCCCGTATGAATCCAAGACGCTCACGATCGGCTCCTGTTCCGTTTGAAGTGCGATGCAACCGATGACGCTATGGCAGTTCAGAACACGCTATCCGAGCACGATGCCGCCCAGCCAGCCCCAGCGCGGGGTGGAGGTGACGCCGAACTCGGAGATCCAAGAATCGAGGCTCTGGGACATAACCCAGCCGCTCGAGCAGTGGCGCACGATGCCGCCGCCGATGTAGATGCCGATATGGCCGTAGAGGATGGCGGCGTAGGAGTACGGCTCGGTGGGCACGGCGATGATCATGCCCGGCTGGATCTCCGAGAGGTCGGACGAGTAGCAGTACGCCCAGTACATGTCGCAGGCGTTGCCGTAGATGAGGCCGACGCCCGCATTCGCGAAGACGTTCGAGACCCATGCGGCGCAGTAGCCGACGCCCGTCGACGGCGTCCAGGCGGCAGCATCGACGACAGCGCTCTGAGAACCGGTCGCCGCATAGCCGTAGTTGGCCTCGCCGTAGACGCCGCCCGCGGCCATGGAAGCCTGGCGCTGGCGCTCGGCCTCCTCGGCGGCCTCCTTGGCGGCGAGGATCTCGGAGTCGCGCTTCTCGAGGAGCTCGGCGACCTCCGCGTCGATGTTGTTGAGCAGCTCCTGAACCTCGGCCTGCTTCTCCTGGATGCGCTTGAGCTCCTCCTCTTCCTGCTGCTTGAGCTCCTCGAGCTGCTTGTGCTGCTCCTCGAGGCGGCGCTTGTCATCCTCGAGGGCCGCCTTCGTATCCTTGATGGTCTGGACCATCTGGCGATCCGACTCGGAGATCTTGTCGAGGTAGTAGATGTTCGAGGTGAGCTCGTCGAAGGTCGTGGCGGAGAAGAGCAGGTCCAGCACGCCCGAGTTGCCCGACTTGTAGGCACTCGACATGCGTGCGCCGAGACGGGCCTGCGTGCGCTCGATCTCGGCCTGCTTGCGCTCGATCTCCTTCTCGAGGTCTGCGATCTCCTTGGTGACGCGCTCGATCTCATCGAGCGTCCTGGAATGCTGCGCGGCGAGGTCGGCGTACTCCTGGCCGATGCGCTCGAGCTCGGCAGCGACCTCCTCGAAGCGCTCCTGGGCTTCGGCGAGGGCGGCATTGGTCTCGTCGGTGGCCTCGTAGCCCTCGTCGATGGCTGCTTGGACATCATCGGGATCGGCGAGCGCGCGCAGCGGCGAAGCGGCGATAGCGGCACCGGCCCCGATGAGGAGGCGCAGCGCATCTCGCCTGGTGACGGTGCGCGCGGGAAGGAGGCGCGCGCGGCCTTTGTCTGGGTGCCTTCCGGACATGGGGACTCCCTGCAGCGTTTAGAGTGCATAGACAGACGCATTAGATTCTACAGCATTTCTCGCCATACGTGCGAAATCCACATCGGCTCCCCGCGGATGACGCGGTATTATTTACCCATTGCATCGGTTCCCGAGGAGAAACGCGTCGCCATGGCCTGGTATACCGTCGACAACCGCGAATCCGTCTGGCGATGGAGCATCGAGCACTTCATCATCGCGATCTCGCTGTTCTTCTTCGAGGTCGTGTTCAAAATCGCGACGGGAACGGCGCTCTTCCCCGCGATCATCCCCATCTTCCTGCTCTCGCTCGCCATCGGGTTCGCCCTCGAGTTCCTGATCTCGCTGCTTCCCGACATCGCCTCCTCGATCGTCAGGCGTCTCGCCGTCCTCGCGCTGGGCGTCATCTTCGCCATCGAGTTCTTCGTGTTCCTCGAGTACAAGGTCTTCTACGACGTCAAGACCGTCGTCGGCGGTGCGGGCGGCGTGGTGAACCAGTTCATGGGCGACGCGCTCGCCGTCATCCTCACGCCCTCCGGCATCATCTGCCTCATCCTGTTCCTGCTCCCCTTCGTCCTCTCGTGGCGCATCCCCTTCATCAAGGGCAGCCATGCGTACCGCGAGAAGAAGTGGCCCCCGCTCGCGATGGCGGGCGGCTCGCTCGCGGTCTGCCTCGCCGCGCTGCTGGCTCTCGGCCCCTTCGGCGAGTCTTTCTTCACCCGTTACAATTTCCAGACCTCCGTGTCCAACTTCGGCCTCGCAACGAGCCTCATCAAGGACATCCGCCATGGCAGCTCAGGCGGTGCGGCTGAGCGCGAGTTCCACATCGAACGCGAGCGCAGCACCTCCACGATCGCGCTCGAGGCGGGCAGGAAGCTCTCCCCGCTGCTCTTCCACATGGTCGGCGAGTTCATCGACACCGACCGCTTCGGCCCCGTCATGATGGATATCGACTTCTCCTCGCTCTCCGGCGACTACGAGTACACCGATGCCTACGTGCAGTCGCTCACGCCCACCACGCGCAACTCCATGACGGGCATCTTCCAGGGCTACAACCTCATCTTCATCTCCGCGGAGGCGTTCTCGGCCGAAGCGATCCGCGAGGACCTCACGCCCACGCTCTACCGGCTCGCCAACAACGGCATCCAGTTCACCGAGTACTACCAGTTCGCGAGCGCCGGCACCACGGGCGGCGAGTGCGCCAACATCTTCGGCTGCCTCGCGACCGAGGGCGGCGACTCCGTGAAGGGCAAGGCCTACGACAACAACTACTTCACCATGGGCAACGTCCTGAACCGGCTGGGCTACAACGGCTGGGCGTTCCACAACAACACCTACGACTACTACGACCGCGACATCACCCACAACAACCTGGGCTACAACAACGGCTACATGGGCTACGGCAATGGCATGGAGCAGTGGGTCGAGTGGCAGTGGCCCCAATCCGACTACGAGATGATCAAGGGCACGTTCGACAACCTCTACGGCAACGCCGAGCCGTTCAACGTCTACTACATGTCCGTCTCGGGCCACGGCGGCTACTCGTGGGACGGCAACGCCATGTCCGGGAAGTACTACGACGAGTACATGGCTGCCGGCCTCGACTACAGCGAGACCGTCGCCGCCTACCTCGCCTGCAACATGGACCTCGACCGAGCGCTCGAGTACCTGGTCGGCCAGCTCGAGGAGCGCGGCATGGCAGACCATACCGTCATCGTGATCAGCGCGGACCACTTCCCCTACGGCCTCGATTCGGATGGATCGCTCTCGAACCTCGCCGAGCTCTACGGCTACCCTGTGGAGAACAGCATCCAGCGCGACCACAACCGCCTGATCATCTGGTCGGGAAGCCTCGAGGGCCGCGAGCCGATCGTGGTCGACGATCCGGTGTCCGCAGTCGATGTCCTGCCCACGCTGCTGAACCTCTTCGGCGCCGAGTGGGATTCGCGCCTGCTGCCGGGCCGCGACGTGTTCTCCGAGGCACAGCCCGTGGTCTTCAACCTCTCCTATGACTGGGTGAGCGACCTGGGCACCTATTTCGCCGATTCCAACACCTTCATCCCCCGCGAGGGCGCAACCATCCCCGACGGCTACGTCGAGGCGACCACGCGCTACGTGGAGAACAAGGTGAACTTCTGCGCCGTGCTGCTCGAGTACGACTACTACGGCCACATCTTCGGCTACCAGGGAGACGTGCAGGAAGTGCATGACGCGGGGCGTGCGAACTACGTCCCGCCGAGCACCGCAGAAGCGGATGCCGAGGAGACGGACGGTTAGCCGAACAGCTCGCGGTCGAGCCCGTCGAGCTCCTCGGGCACATCCATGAGGTCGCAGCCGTAGGCATCCGCGACGGCCTCCGCCTGCGCACGGCGGAGCTCGGCCGTCGCCTCATCTCCCCCATCCTCGTAGATGTCCGCCACGCGGTCGAGCGTGTAGCCGACATACGATGCGACAGCGGAGCCCACGCTGGAAAGCCCCATCATCTGGACGAGGCTCGCCGGCGAGAGGACCATGGCGGTCTCGGGGTCGAGCTCGAGGAGGTCCGCGACGGCGCGCTCGGCCTCACGGCAGCCTGAAAGGTCGTTCTGCTCGACGGCGCGCCTGAGGGCGCGGGTGAGCGTCTCGATGAAGCGGATGAGGATCTCGAGCAGGTAATCGCGCTGGAGCATGCTACGAGACCCCCTGCGGCGCGACGATGCCCAGATGGTCGAATGCGGCGAGCGTTGCCATGCGGCCCTGGGGCGTGCGGACCATGAGGCCCCGCTGCATGAGGTAGGGCTCGTAGACGTCCTCGAGCGTGGAGGGATCCTCGGAGACGGCGCTCGCGATGGTCGAGAGGCCCACGGGACGGCCGCGGAAGGTCTCGCAGAGGGCATGGAGGATCTTGAGATCCATGGAGTCGAGGCCCAGCTCGTCGATCTCGAAGAACTTGAGCGCGGTCGCCGCGAGAGCGGCGTCGATGGTACCGTCGCCGCGCACCTGCGCGTAGTCGCGTACGCGCTTGAGCAGGCGGTTCGCGAGGCGCGGGGTGCCACGGCTGCGCGAGGCGATTTCGAGCGCACCCTCCTCATCGACCACGACGTCGAGCAGGCTCGCCGAGCGCTTCACGATCTGGGCGAGCTCTGCGGTGGAGTAGTAGTCGAGACGGTACGAGATGCCGAAGCGGTCGCGCAAGGGCCCGGTGAGCAGGCCTGTGCGCGTGGTGGCGCCGATGAGGGTGAAACGCGGCAGGTCGAGGCGGATGGAGCGGGCGGCGGGGCCCTTGCCGATCACGATATCGAGGAAGAAGTCCTCCATCGCGGGATAGAGCACCTCCTCGACCTGGTGATTGAGGCGGTGGATCTCGTCGACGAAGAGGATGTCGCCCGCTTCGAGGTTGGTGAGGATGGCGGCGAGGTCGCCCGTGCGCTCGATGGCGGGTCCGCTCGTGGTGTGGAGCTTTGCCCCCATCTCGTTGGCGACGACGCCGGCGAGCGTGGTCTTGCCGAGACCCGGAGGGCCTGAGAAAATCACGTGGTCGAGCGGTTCGTTGCGGCTCTTCGCGGCCTGGATGAGCACGCGCAGGTTGTCGCGCACGCGCTGCTGGCCGCAGTACTCGTCGAGCGTCCTCGGCCTGAGCGTGCGGTCCTGGTCGAGATCCTCTGCGGTGAGCGATCCCGTCACATCGCGGGCCGTGCTGCGGGGTGCGGCACCGGCGCCTGCGAACAGGTCGTCATCGGAGGCTTCCCACATCATCTACCACCTCCCAGGCGCCTGAGCGCGTACGAGAGCATATCCTTGGTGCTCGCGATGCCCGCCTCGGCCGCGCCCTCGAGGGCGAGCGCGACCTCCGCGGAGGTGAAGCCCATGGAGAGCAGCGCATCGGCCGCCTCCTGCGCGGGAACGTCGCGGACGGACTCCTTGGGTGCGGGAAGCGCGTCGGTAAGGCCGACGAGCTGCTTCAGCTCGATGTTCTTGCTGAAGACGTCCGACAGCTCGACGAGCAGGCGCGACGCCTTCTTCCTGCCCACCCCGGGCACCTGCGCCATGCGGCCGGCATCCTGCGTGACGACGACGGTGGCGAGCTGCGCGGGCGTGAAGGTGGAGAGCACCGCGAGGGCCAGCTTGGGCCCCACGCCCGAGATGGCGCGGAGCTGGTCGAACAGGGCGCGCTCCTCGCGCGTGGCGAAGCCGTAGAGCTCCTGGGCGTCCTCGCGCACGATGAGGCGCGTGAGGATGGTGACGCCCGAGGTGCCCACGGCGGGCAGCGCCTGCGCGGTGAGCGCGGAGATGCCGAGCTCGTAGCCCACGCCCCTGCAGTCGATGACCGCATGGGTGGGCATGACCTCGACGAGCGTTCCGGTGAGCTGGACTATCACGGGGCAACCTCCGTCTGGATGTGGGATGCGGCTATAGCCCTGGTGCGCGAGAGGTGCGCATGGCACACGGCAGCAGCGAGGGCATCGGCAGCGTGGTCGGGTTTGGGGTCGTGGTCGAGCGCAAGGACGTGGCGAACCATGTAGGTGACCTGCTCCTTCTCGGCTCCACCCGTGCCCACGATGGCCTGCTTGATCTCGGCGGGCGAGTACTCCCCCACCGCGAGCCCCGAGGCGGCGCAGGCGGCGATGGCGGCGCCGCGTGCCTGGGCCGTGGGGATGGCCGAGCGGGCATTCTGGCCGAAGAAGATCTTCTCGATGGCCAGATCGGTGGGACCGTACGCCTCGATGACCTGCGAGATCTCTCGGAAGATGCGGCCAAGGCGCATGTCGATGGGCTCGTCGGCAGAACTGGCGATGCATCCGTAGGCACGGGCGCGCACGAGCGAGCCGCGCGTCTCGACCACACCCCAACCGGTGTGCGCGAGACCGGGGTCGATGCCGAGGATGATCACGGAGCCTCCAACCGATGCTAGAACGTTCGTTCTATTCTACCACAGCGCCCGATCAGTTATCTGAGAAAAGCCCCCCGAACGGCCACGCATCCCCGCCGTCGCTGGGGCGCTGCCGATGCGAGGGGTCCTTGCCCGAGGGATTCTGGAGCCCGAAGCCGCCGAAAAGCTCGCCCGACATCGCAAGGTCGCGCAGATAGGATAGGGAATCCTTGAGCTCCCGCTGCATCGCCGCGGGCGTCTGGGACCCATGGGGCGCGGCGAGGGACTGGAGGTAGCTGCCCAGCTGCTCCCAATCCTGGATCCCCTCGTCGCGGACACGGTCGTGCCAGCGCATGCCGTAGGGCTGCGGGAACTCCATGAGCGACTGGGAGGAGACGATGAGGACGCGCGGCATCGCGAGGCGCGAGGTGCGCCGGATGCGCAGCAGCTCGAGGATGCGCTCCGCAAGCTCGCCGCCGCGGTCCTCCTCGACGATCTGCGTGTAGCTGCGCCCCCACTCGATCCTGCCCGAAAGGACGTAGTCGACGAACTCGAGCTGCGAGGCTCCGGTGATGTAGCGTGCGGTCATCCCCTCGACCGGTGGGACCTTCCATGCGCGCATGGACGCTGCGGGGATGACCGGCGAGATGGTGTTGCGCAGGCGCGCGAGGGCGACCACATCGGAGCGGTACACGTCGCCGAGCGGGGCGAGCCCGCCCACCTCGAGCGCGCCCATGCGCATCTCGAGGGCGGCACCGGTCTTGTCGAGGTTGATGAGGGGAAGCGCACCTGAGGTGCGCACGAGCTGCGCGCGGGCGACCTCCGCATCATCGGGGGACGCGCCTTCCGGAAGCACGGTGGCGTCCACGTGCAGGCGCGTCGCGAGCTCGAGGGCGGCGGCATAAAGCTCGGACGTTGAGGCGCCTCCCACGATGGCGTGCACGTTCATCGGCCCGAGCGCGTCGCAGGCGAGCGTCGCGACCACGGACGAGATGAGCGAACCGTCCATGATGAGAGCCGCATCGCGGATCCCCTCGGCGCGGCAGAACCCCGAGAGGCCCTCGATGAGGGCGCTCATGAGCGTGAGCAGCCGATCGGGGACATCGGGCGCGAGCGCGTGCGGGAGGGGCCCCTCCGCCGCAGGGTCGATCGCACAGGTGACGAGCGCCTCCTCGAAGGAAGGCGCCTCGGCGGCGAGCTCGCCCCATGGTGCCAGCACGAACGAGGCGCCCGGGAAGACCTGGGTGTCGTAGACGCCGAGCGGACCGACCGCGGCAAGCCAGGCGCCCATGCGCTCGGCATCGGAGATGAAGCGCGACTCGGTGAGCGCGGCGGCGAGCTGTGTCGAGGGGTTGTCGTGGCAGAAGCCGTAGGTGGAGGCGTAGACGACGAGGTCGTAGACGTGACCCGCGGAGCAGAGCCCATCGAGCTCCTCGAAGGTGAAGGCCACGGCGATGCGCATCCCGTCCATCTCGAACGACACCGCACCGGATTCATCCTCCTCATCGGGTGCTCCGAAGAGGCCGCGCTTGAAGGCTTCGAACTCCGCTTCCATGCGCAGGGGGTGGACCGCTCCGTCGCGCACGAGGGCGACCTCGAAGAGGGGCATGCCGCCGATCGTGCCCGCTATGGGGATCGCGCAGGCGACCGGCGCCTCCTCGGCGAAGGACTGCAGGGTTTGGATGAGGTCGGCGACGAAGCCCTCCTGGTCGGCTTCGTCGACCGTGCAGCCTCCCGTGAGGACATGCGCTGGGAAGAGCGCGAGGTCGGCACCCGCATCCTTGGCACGCTGCGCGAAGGCGAGCATGCGCGTGCGCGTCTCGTCGAAGGCGCCTGCAACCGACTGCATCTGGGCGATGGCTATGTTCATGAATCATCCCTCCGCATCTTTCCATACCCATCTTAAGGCTATGGGGGATGCGGAGGGATGCAAGGTCTTCCGATAGGCGGAAGGCAATCCGCTAGCAGTCTGCCTTCCAGAGGCCGTGGAGGTTGCAGTACGCGTAGACCGTGCCGGTCTCGGCGGTCTTGGTGAAGGTGGCCTCGGGCGCATCGCCGGGGTTCAGGAACTTGATGCCGATCTTGGTGCCGTCGGCGAAGGCGATCCACTCGATGTAGTGGACGTCGAGCATGGGGTGGTCGACCGCGCCGACGCGGGCGGTGACATCCTCGCCCTCGACGGTGACGACGGGGACGTGCTTCTCGACGGCGGCATCGGTGGCGCCGGCGACGAGCAGCTCCATCTTCTCGCCGCAGCACATGGGCGTGACGCCCGCATCCTTGACGACCACGACGATGTTGCCGCAATGGTTGCAACGGTAGAACTTGACCTCTGCCATATCTGTTCCTCTCTCTTTTCGGGGATTGCCCTCTTGGGGACAATCATACCTTGAAACGATGCGGACGGGTAGCGCGGCTGTACCGCGGACGCAGCTCCGGAATCCTCCTACACCACGCGGACCGTGGCGAGACGCTCGAAGAGGTCTGCGATCTCAGCCAGAAGCACCATGTTGTGGGCGTCGACGCGGCTGGGAAGCTCCATGCGCATGGTCTCCCCCGACGAGCCCTCCACACGCAGCTCGACCCGGTCCATGCCGCGGTAACGTCCGAACATGGCCCCGAGCTCGTCCATGCGCGTGCGGGAGAGCATGCGCGCGGGGATGTTGATCTCGATGACCTTCGCGCGGTTGGCCTCGTCGGAGAGGACGAGCGGCTCGATGTTGCTGCAGATGAACTGGTCGCCTCGGTCGGAGCGCTCGAGCTTGCCCGAGGCCTTCACGAAGACGTTGCCGGTGGTCTCGCCGGTCTCGGCATCGACCTGGCCCGCAAGCGCTGCGGCGCACTGGCGGTAGAGCTTGGGGAAGCAGACACAGGAGACCTCGCCCTCCATGTCCTCGAGCGTGAAGACCGCCATGGGGTCGCCGTTCTTGGTGTTCTTCTTCGAGAGACCCGTGACCATACCCGCCAGGCGGATTGTGCGTCCCTCGGGCACCTTGTAGCGCGTGCGCGTGGCGCCCGTGGCGGGATCGGGAACCTCCTCGGAGGCCTCGATATCGCCCATGGTGAAGTCGCGCGCCTTGGCGAGCGCGTACTCGTAGGGGCGCAGCGGGTGGTCGGAAACGTAGATGCCGAGCATCTCGTGCTCGAACGCGAGCTTGAGGTTGCGGTCCCATTCGATGCCGTCGGGCGCCGGGATGTCGGTCGAGAAGCCCGCGACATCGCTGAACAGGTCGAACATCGAGAGCTGACCGACCGCACGCTCTTTCTGGCGGCGCACCGAGGCGTCGATGATGTTCTCGGGATTGTTCTCGTCGATGAAGCGCATGAGCTGCATGCGGGTGTAGCCCGTGGAGTCGAAGGCACCCGCCTTGATGAGGGCGCTGATGACGCGGCGGTTCGCCTGCGTGCCGTCGACGCGCTCGCAGAAGTCGTAGAGGCTCTTGAACGGGCCGCCCTTCTGGCGCTCGGCCATGATGGCCTCGCCCACGCCCTCGCCCACGCCGCGGATGCCCGCGAAGCCGATGCGGATGCCCTCGGGAACGGCCGTGAAGTCCTTGCCGCTCTCGTTGATGTCCGGCGGGAGGATGTTGATGCCCTCGTGGCGGCAGGCGCTGATATAGTGGGTGATCTTGTCGGTCTTGCCCATGTAGGAGGTGAGGACCGAGGCCATGTACTCCTTGGGGAAGTAGGCCTTGAGCCACGCGGTCTGCATGACGAGGATGGCATAGCCCGCGGAGTGGCTCTTGTTGAAGGCGTAGGAGGCGAACTCGAGCACGTCGTCCCAGATCTTCTGGGCGATCTCGCGGCTGTAGCCGTTGCGCACCGCGCCGTTCATCCAGTGGTCGTAGGTGGTCTCGTCGTGGCCGTCCTCCCAGTGGAACTCGGTGCTGGTGAGGAGCTTGATCTTCTTCTTGGCCACGGGCTTGCGCACGCGCGAGTCGCTCTCGCCCTTGGAGAAGCCGCACATCGTGACCGAGATCTGCATGACCTGCTCTTGGTACACGATGGTACCGTAGGTCTCGGAGAGGATGTCCTGGAGGCGCTCGTCGTAGAAGGCGATCTCCTCCTTGCCGTTCATGCGGTTGATGTACAGGTCGACCATGCCGGCGCCGAGCGGGCCCGGGCGGTAAAGGGCGATGAGTGCGACGACCTGCTTGTACTCCCTGGGCTGCATGCCCTTGATCGTCGACGTCATGCCCGCGGACTCGATCTGGAACACGCCCGCGGTGTGGCCGCGGCCCATGAGCGCGAAGATGGCGGGATCGTCGAAGGGGATCTTGTCGACATCGATGTCGACGCAGGTGGCGCCCGGCTTGATGGTGGCGCGCACCGCGGGCTGCATGCGCTCGATATCGGCCGGCGTGGGATAGTTGGCGCGGATGTTCTTGAGCGCCTTCGAGATGACCGTGAGGGTGCGCAGGCCCAGGAAGTCCATCTTGAGCAGGCCCATGTCCGCCACCGAATGGCCCTCGTACTGGGTGATCTCGACGCCGCCCTTGGTGTCGAGCTTGGTGGGCACGTGGTCGTTCACGGGCGTGGGCGTGATGAGGACCGCGCAGGCGTGCACGCCCTCGCCGCGCGTGAGGCCCTCGATGGCGAGTGCGGCGTCGATGATGCGGCGGGAGTCCTCATCCTTGTTGTAGGCGTCGACGAAATCCTGTGAGTACTGGTCGGGGTTCTTGGACTTCTTGTTCATCGTGGAGAAGAGCGTGGCGTTGGGAGCGCTCGAGATCATCTTCGAGAGCTTCTGGCCCATCCACACCGGGTAGTCGAGCACGCGCGCGGCGTCGTTGATGGCCTGCTTGGCCTTGATCGTCGAGTAGGTGATGACGTGGCACACGCGCTCGGAGCCGTAGAGCTCGCGCACGTGCTGCACGACCTCGAGGCGCCGCTCGTCGTCGAAGTCCATATCGATATCGGGCATCTCGGAGCGTTCGATGGAGAGGAACCTCTCGAACATGAGGCCGTTCTCGAGCGGATCGAAGGTGGTGATGTCCATGGCGTAGGCGACGATGGCGCCTGCAGCCGAGCCGCGGCCCGGCCCCACGCCGATGCCGTTCTGCTTGGCCCAGCGCACGTACTCCTGCACGATGAGGAAGTAGTCGGCGAAGCCCTTGGTGCAGATGACGTCGTACTCGAGCTCGAAGCGCTCGAGCACGTTGACGCCCGCGATGGTGACGTTGCGCCAGTCGGGGCCGTACCTCCGCTCGAGGCCCGCCTCGCACTCCTTGCGGAAGCGCTCCTCAGAGGTCTCGCCGGGATCGAGCAGCGGGAACTTGGGCAGGTACATGTGCGACCAATCGAGCTCGTAGCTGCACTTGGACGCGATCTCGAGGGTGTTGTCGAGCGCCTCGGGACACCATGCGAAGAGCGCGCGCATCTCGTCCTCGGACTTGAGGAAGAACTCGGTGCCCTCCATGCGCTTGCGGTTGACGTCATCGATCTTGGAGTTGGTGCCGATGCAGCTCATGGTGTCCTGCGTGGGGGCGTCCTCGCGCGTGAGGTAGTGCACATCGTTGGTGGCGACGACCTTGATGCCCAGGCGGTTCGCGAGCTTGACCAGGTGCTTCGAGAGCGACTCGTCGGTCCAGCCGTTGCGGAAGGTGAGCCCGTGGTCCTGGATCTCGATGTAGAAGTCGTCCCCGAAGATGCCCTGGAAGGTGCGGGCCCACTTCTCGGCCTCGTCGAGGTAGCCGTCGAGGATGTTCTGGGGGACGATGCCCTGCACGCAGGCGGAGGTGCAGATGAGGCCCTCGTGGTAGCGCTCGAGCATGGCGAGCGTGGTGCGGGGCCGGTAGTAGAACATCTCGTTGGCGGCCTCGGACATCATCTTGAGCAGGTTGTGGTAGCCCGTCTCGTTCTTGGCGAGCAGGATCATGTGGTAGCGACGCTGGGTGGCCGAGACCTTCTCGATCGCGTCGTCGGTGATGAAGTAGGCCTCGCAGCCGAAGATGGGCTTGATGAGCGGGTCGGGCATGGCGGCGTCGACGTCGGCGAGGTCGTGCGCGCGGTCCCACGCGGCGCAGTCGCGCTCCCACTGGGCGTGGACGCGGTCGTGCTGTGCGGCATCGGGCTCATCGGGCGCGGGTTCCTCGAGGGTCCAGCCCTTCTGGAAGCACTCGCGGTCGTGCTTCCACTGCTTGATGTCGGCCTGGTCGTCGTTGTGCCGACGGCAGGCGAGGTCGAAGTTGGGGATGCCGAACAGATAGCCGTGATCGGTGAGGGCGATGGCGGGCATGCCCATGCGCACGGCGGAATCGACCATATCTGAGATGCGCGTCGCACCGTCGAGGATGGAGAAATCCGAGTGGTTGTGGAGATGTACGAAGGCCATCAGCACCTCTTCCGTGTAAAGGCGGTACCCTTCCAGTCTACCCTAAAAAAAGCGAATGTATGTTCGATGAATCGAAGGAATAGCGCACGACGACGGGCTCGCCCGACGCGTCCTCGAGCTCCACGCAGACGAAGGCGCACTCGACGCTCGCGTAGCCGAGGCGCAGCAGCACGTCGGCGTAGTAGCCTGCCTGCATGGCATGGCGCTCGCGGATCTGCTCCAAGGTGAGGCCCGCGTCGCCCGTCTTGTAGTCGATCACGAGGGCATGCGTGGATGCGGGGTCGCTGCAGAGCAGGTCGATGGCGCCCTCGAGATAGTCCCCGTACTCGGATTCCAGATGCAGGAAGAAGGGCACCTCGGCGCGGAGGACGGCATGCGAGAGCGCCTCGGCGCGGATGGCGGAACGCTCCCAGCGCGCGAGGGCGAGGGCGAGGCGGGATCGCTGCGCGCGCGTGAGCTGCCAGGTGCGTCCGGCTGCGGCGATGCGCTCCGCAGAGGGCGCGGCACCGCTCTCGACCATCGACTGGGCGAGCTGGTGGAAGGCGGATCCGAGGTTCGTGGCCTTGTCGCTGTCGGCGGAGAAGGGCTCCGCGAGGGCATCGTCCTCCTCCTCGACGACGGCGATGGCACGGTGGATGACCTCGTCCGCAGGCAGATGCGGCGCATCTTCGGCATGCTCCGCCGCTGCGGCGAGACGGGCGTGGACCGAGGAGTAGCTGAAGGTCCCGGTGCGCATGCGCCGCGGGCGCGATGCCCGGCGCACCTCGGCGATGCCGTCGGCGACGGCAGGGTCGAAGAGCGCCATCGAGCGCGCATCGGGAGCGGTCGGAGGAACATGCATGTAGGAGCCGCCGCCATCGAGGGGGATCGTCGGGGTGCCCTCGTCGTCGACCACGGTCCTGTCCACGGCCACGTGGCGCACGAGCGCATCGGCGCTCCCCCCGTAGCCGATGGACGAGAGGCCGGGCGCAGGCAGCTCGTCGCCGAACAGCGCCGTGCAGGCATCGCTCGCGAGCCGTGGACCCCAGTTGGTGCCGTAGGCGTTGGGCTTTGCGGTCACCTTGGTCGAGAGGCCGAGGATGAGGGCCTCCTTGGCGCGGGTCAGCGCCACATAGAGGAGCCTTCCGCGCTCGGCGCGCTCGGAATCGCGGTGGAGCTTGGCGAGGTAGGCGGCCCAGTCCTCGAGCGGCGCGCCCGCCGATGCCGGGAGCTCCGCCTCGTCGGGAAGATGGTCGCGGACCTCCTTGGGGATGAGCGCCGCGAAGATGTCGGAGCCGATGTTCTCGGTCACGATGGCGTCGGTCGACTCGCGGCCCGTGCCCCAGAGCTCGGCCACCGCGACGACGGGGAACTCGAGCCCCTTCGAGGCGTGGACCGTCATGACGCGCACCACGCCCTGCTCGCCAGTATCGAGCGAGGCGAGTCCCTGACGGGCGACCTTGAGCCAGTCGGCGAACTCACGGGCAGCACGGGAGACGCCGAACCCATCCTTGTCGGCAAGCTCGGAGACGAAGCGTATGGCGGCGAGCACGTTGGCCGCGCAGGCGATGCCCTGCGGTCCGCCCGCCTCGAGGCGTCCGATCCAGCCCGATTCGCGGACGATGCCCTCGAGGACATCGACGAGCTGCCAGGAGCGCATGCGGTCGAACGCACGGCCGAGCACCTCGGCGGCGCGGCGCAGGCGCTCGGACGGCGCGGACCCGGAAGGCAGGGCGGAATCGCCCCCGCGCACGTAGGAGAGGAAGCCTTCGGCGAGCTGGCGCTTGTCGAAGGCGCGGGCATCGAGCTCGTCCAGCGGCTCGTGGTCGCGCGTGGCGAGCAGGCAGATATCGTTCGCATCGCAGCAGAAGATATCGCCGGTGAGCACCGGATAGAGGCCAGGCTTCGTTGCGTAGGGGTTGGCGAGCAGCTCGGCGAGCGCCGACACGAGGGAGACCTCGGGGGCATCGGAGAAGGTCGAGCCGCCCGTGACCACGCACTCGATGCCCCGCGAGCGCAGGGCGTCGAGGTAGACCTGCACGTGCTTGAGGCTGCCCATGAGCAGCACCACGTCGCCCGCGCTTCCCCCCGCGGCAATGTAGGACCCGATGCGGTCGGCGATCTGCCCCGCGCCGATGGCGCGACGCTCCCCGTCGGTGTTGTGGGGGCCCGAGGTGAGCTCGACCGTGATGCGCGGGAGCTGCGGCGTGCGGTAGGTATCGGCACGCAGGGGCGAGGGCGAGAGCGGCATGAACCGCGGGATGATCTCGCCGCGGCAGACCTTCTCGACGAATGAGAGGATATCCGCGTGGCTGCGGAAGTTGGTGGTGAGGCTGCGCTGGCAGCTCGCGTCGACGTGCATGCCGCGGTTGTTGAAGACGGTCACGTCGGCGCCCTGGAAGCGGTAGATCGACTGCTGGGCATCGCCGACGGTGCAGAGATGCTCGGCATCATCGCCCGAGAGGTGGGAGATCATCTGGACCTGCTGCTCGTTGGTGTCCTGGAACTCGTCGACCATCACGAGCTTGAACTTGCCGCCGTACAGCCGGGCGATCTCGGGATACTGGGCGAAGGCGCGATGGGTCTTGAGCAGAAGGTCGCTGTTGTCGACCATGCCGAGAGCTGCCTTGCGGGCTGAGAACACCCCATCCACCTCGGCGGCGAGGCGGACGAGCTGGATCCTGAGCGGTGCCTGCACGACGAGGTTTCTGGAGAGCACGAGCCTGCCGTGCTGCTGCCTGAGCTCCTTCCACGGATCCTTGAGGTCCTTGGATCCGAACGCCCTGCCGTTGAGGGCGGGAAGCGCGTCGATGCAGGCGATGGCTGCGGTATCGGAGCGGTCTTGACCCGTACAGAAGCGCGAGACCGCGTCGATATGTGCCTTCAGCTGGCTGTATCCCTCGTCGTTGCTCTTGTTGCCGTTGAAGCCCTTCTCGTCGATGAGGGCCTCCATCGCCCGGCATGCGCCGAGATAGTCGCAGAGCGGTTCGGCGAGCGGGCGGACGACGCCGGGGAACTTGAGCGATTCGAATCCGTCGACGCCCGAGGCGGCGGCAGCGCGCAGGCTCTTGACCATGCTGATGATGGTGGTGCCGAGGTCGCCCGAGGAGGTCGAGCGCCCGCGGATGTCGAAGGCGGCGCAGAGCGCACGGTACTCCTTGCGTTGGGAGAGGTCGCGGACGCAATCGTCCACGGACTTCTCGAGAAGCTCGGCCGCCCGCGTCTCGGGGATGAGGGAGAGCTCGGGGTCGAGGCCGAGCTCGAAGGCGTGCGCCTTGAGGATGCGGATGCACATGCCGTGGATAGTGCTGATCCATGCCGCATCGACATCGAGCGCATGATGCGCGAGGCGCTCATCCGAGCGCAGACGCGCGCGGATCCTCTCGCGGATCTCGTCGGCCGCGGCATGGGTGTAGGTGATCACGAGCGCCTGGTCGAGGGAGGAGATGAAGGGCTCCCCGTTTGCACCGGAGCCGGGTGTGAGCGCCCAGGCGACGCGCTCGGCGAGCGTGGCGGACTTGCCCGAACCTGCACCTGCCGCCACGAACAGCGGCGTGTCGAGCGAGGAGATGATGGCCTGCTGCTCGGGCGTGGGGATGGTGCGTGTCATGCTACATCCTCCTCTCGCAGCGCAGCACCGGGCAGAAGCGGCAGGATTCCGGCGTGCGCGGGCACGCCTCGATCCGGCCTTCCGCCAGCCGTGCGATGACCTGGGCCACACGCTCCTCCGTGGCATCGATGAGCTCCTCGAACGTGATGCCGGGAGGCGGGCACATGGCTGCCTCGCGGCGGGAAGCCCCCTCCTCCCCCAGAATGCGCGGCAGGACGGATGCATCCGCAAGCCCCGCGATGACATGGTCGGCCGGCTTCGCCCCCATGGTGGAGAGGAATACGGCGCCCACGACGTGGAGCTCGGGATGGAGCCTGCGGACGATCTGGGCGTAGGCGAGCGCCTGGATATGCTGGGGAAGCTCGAACGCGTCGATCGAGAAGCCCTCCCCCGGCCCCTTGGATGGGAAGATGTCGTACTCGGACGCGAAGCTCGAGGAACCCTTGTGCTTGTAGTCGATGATGAGCGCCTCGCCGTGCGGACCGACGTCGATGCGGTCGATGGTGCCCACGATCTCGGCGCCCGCATAGGTGACCCGCGTGCAGCCCTCACCACTGCCGAAACGCAGCTCGAAGAAGCGCGGCTCGAAGCCGTCGAGGCGCTGGGCCTCGAACGCGAGCGAGGCGTGGAGGTCGCGGCGCAGCAGCTCGACCTGGTAGGCCTCGGATGCGGTATGCGGGACGAGCGACTGGGACTCGCGGCGCAGGGCGCGGGCGCGCTGGGCCTCGAGGTGCTCGTCGAAGACGCGGTCGAGCAGGTTGATGGCTTCGTCGAGGTTGGCCGACGCGACCCGGGCGCCGGGGATGAAGGCGTCGCGCACGGCCTCCGCGGGATCGTCCGCCCCGATGAGGCCGCTGCCAACAGCAGCGCGGCGCAGCAGCTCGCGATGGGTGCGCTCGAGCACCACGTGGGCGAAGGAGCCCTTCTGCATGTTGGTGAAGTCGGCATCGATGCCGTCGATCTTGATGCGGTTCTGCGTGTACCACTTGAGCGGGCACGCAAGGTAGTTCTCGATCTGGGTTGCGGAGAGCGAGAGCGGCGCAGCCTGCGGTCCGGCATCGCCGCGGGGCAGCACGAGCATCGAGCGGTCCTGGATGCAGTCCTGCTCGGGAAGCACGACGACGCCCTCGGAGGAAGGAGCCGTGCCCGATGCGGAGAGCTTCGCGGCGGGTTCGTCCTCGGCAGCGCACACGGATGGCAGATCGGAACCCTCGCCGTATGCCGCGAGAAGCTCCGAGAGCACGACGGCGGGATAGGTCGCCTTCGCGTCATGGTCGCGTACGCTCCGCTCGACCACGACCGTCGTGCGGGCGGCGGCGAGCGCGCGGGCGAAGCGATGGCGCGCCTGCGCGAGCGGATCGTAGGCGGACGCGACGCCGAGGTTGCGCATGAGGCGCGTGAGGGCATCGTCCTTCTGCTTGAGGGGCCATTGCGCGGAGGTGAGCTGCATGAAGATGACGGCATCGACCGACGCGGGCGCAAGCTGGGCCGCTTCCGCGCGCGAGCAGATGCGGACCGTGCAGGATGCATCCGCAGGACCCAGGCAGCGCGGTCCGGTGGCGGCAAGATCCATGCACAGCGCATCGAGCATCTCGACGAGGTCGCCGACCGCGAAGGCGTCTGCACCCTGCGCCGAGAGGCCGAGATGCGCTGCCGACGCCTGGATCTGGGCGATCGCCTCGAGCGCGAACACCTCATCGGACGCGGGATCTCCGCCCGCCTCGACGAGCTCGCGCGCGAGCAGATGCGCGGCGGAGCCGATGCGGCCCTCGGCGACGAGGCGCGTCGCCCGGGCGCAGGCATGGGAGGTCGTCCCCTCGCGCTGCAGGAGCGCGAGGACCTCGCGCGGTGCGAGCGCGCGGTTGCCCCGCAGGCGTTTGTCGATCGCCCATGCAGCATCCTCGGAAACGCCCGAGATGGACGAGAGGAGGAAGTCGGTGAGGGTACGCGGCGGCCACCAATCCATCGGCGGGAGCTGACCAGGTACGGGCGCATCCCATGCACGGTCCGCTTCGACGAGATCGGAGACGCAACGGGCGAAGGCGATGAACGCTCGGCCCGCCGAGGTGATGCGCAGCGCGCGCTGCTCGGTTCCCTCGACGGCGATTCCGCGGGCGGCGAGGCGCGGTGCGAGCGCATCCCACGCCGTACCCGGATCGGGCGCGCAGATGACGACATCCTCCGCGCCCTCGGATGCGAGGCGCGCAGCCTCGCGCACGATGAGCTCGGGCTCCGCGAAGGGACCCGCTGCGATGGCGCGGCGGACGGCTCCCGTGGCGACGGGACGGGCGACGCCCTGCTCGCCGGCACGGAAGATGGCATGCGAGAGGATGGAGAGCTCGCCGGTACCCGAGGGTGCCGTGCGGGTGCACGTCAGGTGCTCTGCGGTGACGCCGCGCGCTGCGGTAGCGTGCTCGAGGTCGGTTGCGAACCGGCGGCCGAGCTCGGTCTGGGGCGAGCCGTCATCGCAGACCTGGACCACGAGCGGGCAGATGGCGGCGAGGTCGGAGAGGAACGCGATGGTGGCGAAGGGCACATCATCGAAGCCCGCGACCGCGACCAGGGGCATCGCCACGCCCTCTGCCGCGAAGATGCGCGGAAGCTCCGCCATGATCTGGCAGGGCTCGATGTAGCCGTGCTCCTCAATGCGCTCGCGGGAGCGCAGAGCGAGGTCGACGACCGCCTGCTCGGCATCCACCAGCGGGATGGCAGGCTCGCCGGGCAACCACGCGAGCGCCTCGCGGGTCAGCCTGCAGAGGCTGCGCACCATGCCCACGGTGTGGGAGAGGCCGTCGGCCGCATCCGCGCCCTCGAGCACCACGAGGCTGTAGGCCAGCGCGAGGCGCATGGAGGGGTCGATAGGCGTCCGCCCGTCCCCCCAGACCTCCCAGCGCTCGCGCGCCCACGCCGCCGGCGTGGTGGCGGTGACGCCGATGGAGAGGCCGGGACGGGAGGAGAGCTCCTTGGAGACCTCGAGCGCCGTCGAGAACGACGGGACGAGCACGACGACGGGCCGTTGCTCGGATCGCGCAGCAGCAAGGCGCCCGATGAGCTCGGGGCCCAGGAGTACGGGATCATCTGTTGCAAGCAAGCTCAGCGACATGTGCACGTGCCCTCATCGTTCGATCTTCCGCCATCAATGATAGCGCGCGGACCGGACGAATTCCCGTGCAGGCCGGGCGGGTACGCCCTATGGCACGAGCAGCGCCGCGCCGATGAGCCCCGCCTCATCGCCGCACTCGGCGAGCGCGAACGTGAGCGATTCGGGTGCGAGCACGTAGCCCTTGGCTTTCCCATGCACGAGGTCGATGAAATCGGGGTTGAACAGCGCGACCGAGCCGCCCCACACGAAGATGCCCGGATCGACCACCGCGGCGACGTTGTTCACCAGCTTGGCGATGTTGTCGGCACCGCGCTCGACCACCTCCGTCGCAACAGCGTCGCCCCCATGCCAGAGCGCGAAGAGCTCGCGCGCGCCCATCTCGCGGCCGAAGCGCTCGCTCGCCATGCGCCCGAGCGCCGTGCCCGAGCACTGCAGCTCCACGCTGCCCGGGTTGAGGTCCCCGCGCACATACGGGTCCTCGTTCACGATCATGTTGAAGACCTCAGCCCCGAAGGAGTGGGCGCCGCCCACGATCTTGCCCTGGTAGATGAAGCCGCCGCCGAGACCGGTGGAGACGGTGAAGAAGAACACCGAATCGTAGCCCCTGCCGGCACCGGCGAGCGCCTCGGCGAGACCGGCCACGTTGGCATCGTTGTTGAGGAAGGCGGGCTTGCCCGTGAGATCCTCGAAGAAGCGCACGATCTCGAAGTTCTCCCACGTGGGGAGGTTGGGCGGGTTCAGGAAACAGCCGGAGGCGAAGTCTGCGGGTCCGGGACCTCCGATGCCGATGCCCGCATAATCGATGCCCCAGCCCTCGATGGCCGCTGCGAGACGGGCGAGGTTGGCCTCGGGTCCCTGGGCTTGGTCGTTGGGCACGACCTCCTTGAAGAGCATCGCTCCCGCATCGTCGAACGCCGCGACGCGCAGCTGGGTTCCGCCGATATCGATGCCGATACGGTTCATGGACGTCTCCTCTCGTCCGGGGCTTCCTGAAGCTATGATAATCGAGTACGTATTCGGAGGAGGGAGCGCCCATGAAGTTCGCCTATCTCATCCTGGGAAGCTCGTTCGACCCCGCGCGCGACCGCGCATCGATCGGCAACGGTAAGGCGACGATCGTGGGCGTCCCGAGCATCGACGCCGCTTGCGACGTCGCATGCGAGCTGGCCGACGAGGGCGTCGTGGCGATCGACGTGTGCGGCGGCTTCCGCGAGGAGGGTGCGCGCCGTCTCATCGAGGCGACGGGCGGCCGCGTGTGCGTCAGCCCTGCGCACTTCCTCCCCGAGCAGGAGGAGCTCAACCACAGCCTCTTCGCCAAGAAGTAGGTTCGCGCACGGCTTCGTTCGATAATCTATAATCGTTGCGTTCACGCGCAACGGTTGGGAGCTGACATGCCCGCATTGATCACGCACCATATCTTCGGCCAGGACGCCGTCGCAACGCTTGCGGATGGGATCGTGGAGGGGCAGGAGGAGCTGCTCGCCTTCCTGCTCGGCAACCAGGGTCCCGACCCCTGCTTCACACGCGTGCTCGGCAAGCTCTCGACCACGGCGGCGACGCGCCGCTTCGGCAAGGAGATGCATGCGCGGAAGATGTCCACGGCGCTTTTCTGCGCACGCGATGCCGTCGCGCGCCTCCCCGCATCCGACGCCCGCATCGGCCGCGCCTTCGTGCTGGGCCTCGTGGGCCACTACGCCCTCGACAGCATCGCGCATCCCATCATCTACGCAGGCCAGAAGGAGCTTGCCGCGCTTCACGATGAGCTCGGCGACGCCGAGCGCGAGCTGCACGGCCTCATCGAGAGCGAGCTCGACACGTGGGTCCTCTGGGAGAAGCGCAGCCAGGACGTGCGCGACTTCCTGCCCGCGAGCGCGCTCGCACGGACCGATGCCATCGACCGCGTCTCCGGCGCCATCATGAGCGCCGTCGCCCTCAGGGTCTTCTCGATCCAGATCCCCTCCTCCGAGTTCCCGGCAGCCGTGCGCGACTACGAGATCTACCTGCGCGCCATCGACGACTACGATTCCGCGAGCTCCGTGCTCATCTCCACGGTCGAGAAGCTCGTGCGCCCGCACTCGCTCACGCGCGCGATGGCGCACCGCCCGAATCCCACGCACGAGTGCGCTGCGGCGAACCTCGACCGCAACGACTGGCTCGATCCGTGGACGGGCGTGGTGCGCTGCGAGAGCTTCGCAGACCTCTACGATGAGGCGCTCGCGAAGTATCCGCAGATGGCCGAGGCGCTTGTCCGCGACGACCGCCCGACGTTCGATAAGCTGGGCGCCGGGCTCTCCTACGAGGGAAAACCCGGCGCCCGAGAATAACCCGGCTGTTAAGCGAGCTGCTAGACGCGCGCGAAGTAGAGCGTGTCGCTCGACTCGATGATGGCGAGTCGGTTGGTGGAGGGGTCGAACTCGAGCGGGGAATGCTGGGTCTTGCCATCTGCTGAAAGGTCGACCGCGCCCTTGGTCGGGCCGTCGAAGGACCAGGTTCCCTCCATCTGCTGGCTGCCGAAGAAGTCGATGACGAAGGTGCCGTCGGCATTGAGCGTCAGGGTGCACACGAGGCCGTTGTCCTTGAGCGTCGCGAGGTCGTCGGCGCTGATGGCATCGTCAGAACTGTCGGCGGTCATCTCGACGAGCTCCCAATCGCCCACGTAATCGGGGGAGTAGTCCTTGGAGCCGCCGCAGCCCACGAGGGCGATGCAGAAGACGGCGAGGATGGCGAGGATGGACAGGAAGCGCTTCTTCATGATCATTTCTCCTTGCCTCATTGGAAGAATACTAACCACGGGAAAAGGATACAACACCGGAATCAGTAATGGGTTTGAAGCGCCTATCCGGTCGTGCGAACGTAGTATGACGTGCTGCTTCCCTCGATGTGCGCGAGCCTGCCGGTGTCCGGGTCGTACGAGAAGCTGGTGAACGTCCCGTTGCTCGCGGCCATGGCCTCCGTGGGGCTCGTGGCGATCCAGTACCCCGTGAGCCTCTCCGTGCCGTAGATGTCGATGACATAGGTTCCGTCCCCGTACAGAGTCAGCGTGACGACGTAGCCGAGGTCCTTGAGATCCTGATTCTCCTCGATGCTGCGCGAGTCCTCCGAATCGTCGGCAACGAGCTCTTCGAGCTCCCAGCTGCCGACAAGACCGCCTGCATGCTCCCCCGCACCTTCGGCATGGGGATCCCAGTCGCGCAGGAAGATGAAGGCTGTCGGTCCCGCCGGATACACCAGATACCCGGTCAGAGGATCGTAGAGCACCTCAGCATCCTCGCCCTCCAGAGTCAGGATGCAGGATGTGGCGTCCCGGATGGACCAGGTTCCCGAACCTTCCGTTTCATCGCGGATGAGGAAGGCCCACGTGCCATCCTCGCGCAGGTCGATGCCCGAGGCATACCCGGAGAGCGCGAGAATCCTGATCGTATCCCTGCTTAAGACCTGATCCTCGGATCCGATCATGGCCACGAGATTCCACGGACCCGTGAAGATGTCGGAAGGATCGGACCCCGTGTCGGGCTCGTACGACCGCATGAAGGCCATCGTCGTCGGCCCGGACGCGAGCGTCATGCGACCGGACGCGGGATCGAGGGAAGCGTCGATGTCCTCCCCGTCCGTCGTCAGCACGCACGAAGTGGTGCTCGAAGCGTTCCACACTCCCCCGGCTTCATTCTCCGCATCCGTGGAGCAGAGCCGCCATGACCCGTCCTCCGAGAGGGTGAGGCGCATGGCCTTGCCATTGACCCTCATGAAGGCGATTTCCTCATCGGCCAATGGGACATCCTCGGATCCCTCGAAGGAGACGAGGTCCCACGTGCCGATGAACGCGGAGGAGTAGTCCTCCCCGGGCTCGGGTGCGCTCGGAGCAGCGCACCCTGCGAGGAGGGCGCAGAGAAGGAAGGGCATCGCGACGATTGCCAGCAGGCGTTTCCTCATGTCCGTTCCCTTGTCCGTCGGGCTAGGCTGGAGCCTCGCCCGTCTCGATGATGCGGATGAGGGCGTTCTCGTCGAGCACCGGCACGCCGAGCTGCTGCGCCTTCGTGAGCTTCGAGCCGGCGGCTTCGCCCGCGATGACATAGCTCGTCTTCTTGGAGACGGAGCCCGACACCTTGGCGCCGAGCGCCTTCAGGGCATCGCCGGCGGCGTCGCGCGTGTAGCGTTCGAGGGCACCCGTGAGCACGAAGGTGAGGCCGGCGAGCGTCTGCGGGCGCTCGGGGGCGGTCCGCTCCTCCTCGAGCACGACGCCCGCCCGGCGCAGGCGCTCGAGCACGGCGACGTTCTCGGGCACCGAGAAGAACCCGCGCACGGATGCGGCGATCTTGGGGCCGATGCCGTCGATGGCGGCGATATCCTCCTCGGAGGCGAGCATGAGGGCCTCGAGGCTGCCGAAATGGTCGGCGAGGAGCTTGGCCACGTTGGCGCCCACGTGCCTGATGCCCACGCCGAAGAGCACGCGCGCGAGCCCGCTGCGCTTGGATTCCCCCACCTGGGCCATGACCTTGGCGGCGATGACGGGACCGACCACGATCCGCTCGCCGGCGACGCTCGTCCTGCCGGTCCAGACGTTGGCGAGAGACTCCCCGTCGAGCTTGTCGTAGAAGTCGGCGACGTCGGAGAGGAGCCCCTGGTCGACCATGCGCTTGATGAGCTCGTCGCCGAGGCCGTCGATGTCCATCGCGCCGCGGCTGCCCCAGTGGATGAGGCGCTCGACGGCCTGCGCGGGGCAGTCGATCGACACGCAGCGGTAGGCGACCTCGCCCTCCTCGCGCACGACGGCGCTTCCGCAGGAGGGGCAGCGGGCGGGCATCTCGAAGTCGACGGAATCGGCGGGCCGGAGCTCCGGCACGTGGCCCACGACCTCGGGGATCACGTCGCCCGCCTTGTGGACCACGATGGTATCGCCCACGCGGACGTCCTTGCGGCGGATCTCGTCGATGTTGTGGAGCGTGGCGCGCGCGATGGTGGAGCCCGATACGAGGACCGGGTCGAACTCGGCGACCGGCGTGAGCACGCCCGTGCGGCCCACTTGGATGCGGATCTCGCGCAGCACCGTGCGCTTCTCCTCGGGCGGGAACTTGTAGGCGATGGCCCAGCGCGGGGCGCGGGCGGTGAAGCCGAGCGCCTCCTGGCTGGCGAAGGAATCGACCTTCACGACCACGCCGTCGATGTCGTAGGGAAGGTCGCCGCGATGTGCGAGCGCATCTGCGCAGAAAGCATGCACCTCGGCGGCGGAGCGGCAGCGGCGGGAGTTGGGGTTCACCGAGAAACCCGCGGCCTTGAGCCAGAGCAGGAACTCCCACTGGCTCGCCACGTGCAGCGGCGCGGTGTCGGCCACGGCGTAGACGAAGGTGGCGAGGTCGCGCGCGGCGGTGATGCGCGGGTCCTTCTGGCGGAGCGACCCTGCGGCGGCGTTGCGCGGGTTGGCGAAGGGGCTCCTGCCTGCGGCATCGGCCTCCTCGTTCAGGCGCACGAAGCTCTCCTTGGGCATGTATACCTCGCCGCGCACCTCGATGGAGGTGCCGAACCCTCCGCCGTCGACCTGGGCGAGGCCCTCCTGGGCCAGCGAGCGCGGGACGTCGGAGATGGTGCGGATGTTGTCGGTGACGTTCTCCCCCACCGCGCCGTTGCCGCGCGTCGCCGCACGTACGAGATGAGCGTCGCGATAGGTCAGCGCGACGCCGAGGCCGTCGATCTTGAGCTCGCAGGTGTAGGCGACGGGATTCGCCTCGCTCGCACCGAGCGCCGCGTCCGTGCGCTCGAGCCATTCGTCGAGCTCGTCGAGGTCCATCGCATCGTCCATCGAGTACATGCGGGCGGCGTGCTCGACCTCCTCGAACTGCTGTGAGACGTAGCCGCCGATGCGCTGCGAGTAGGAGTCGGGCGTCACGAGTTCGGGGTGGTCCTTCTCGATCGCGAGGAGCTCCTGGAGCAGCCGGTCGAACTCGGCGTCGGTCATCTCGGGGGCGTCGAGGGCGTAGTAGGCGTAGGCCGCCTGGTTGAGGATCCCGTTGAGCTCCGCCCAACGCGCGGCGGGAGCCTTCGCCGCTGGTACGGGCTTCTCTGCGGGAATGGGCTGCTCATCGAAGAGGTCGCCGAACAGCGACAGCTGGGTTCCCACGGTATCCTTGGCCATGCGCATCTCCTCGCGTCGGGTTTGCCGGTTGCTATTATCGCACGAGGGAAGGCACCGCGGTTGTTCGAGGAGCTCCCAAACACGAAGCCGGCCCCCGAAGGGAGCCGGCTTCCGGGAAGGAAGGGCGCAGGCGGAGAGAATGTACCGGCACCCAGCCTGCTTGAGGGCTTTTATGCCTCGCACGTGGTGAGGGCGGGCACGCAGTACTTGGCGGTGCGGGCGTCCTCGATCTTGCCGGCGTAGTTGAGGCCGAAGCCGAAGTCGTACACATTGCCCTCGGAGTCGGTGTAGGGCTCGGTGTCGCGCGGGGTGTCCTCGAGCTGCTTCTCGACGGCGAGCATGTCCTTGGGCATGCCCATGGGCAGCAGGCCGGAGGGCTCGTACTTGCCGGTCACGATGTTGCACGCGGCCTCGGTGGAGCCGGACATGGAGACGAGGATCGCGTCGACCTCGGGCTCGAACTCGTACACGCACATGGGCTGCATGATGTCGAGGATGACGATGCAGGGCTTGCCAGCCTCGTGTGCGACCTTGGCAGCGTCGAGGATCTGGTCGAGCTGGGCCTCGTTGACGACCATCGAGGTCTTGCCGTAGTAGGAGCGGTTCTCTTTGGTGCCGTCGGGCAGGATGTCGCCGGCGATGGAGACCTGGCGCACGAACTCGTTGTCCGCGGTGTAGGGGCGGTACTGCACGGACAGGGGAATCCACTCCATGTTCTCATTGCGGCCGTCACGCGCGGAGGCGTTGATGGGAGCGGCGGCGCACACGAGCACGTAGTCGACGTCGGCGATGTCGGCGGCGGTGAGGCGGGTGATGTCGGCGGGAGCGGGCGTGGGGTTGCCGTCCTTGTCGGCCTCGCCGGTGAGGGTCTCGGCGAGCGTGTCGGTCACGACCTCGAAGTACTTCTCGAGGGTGCCGATGGGGAGCGGCAGGCCGGCGGATGCGGGGTTGTCCTTCCAGGGCGAGGTCTCCATGGTGCCGGCGATGTGCTGGCCGGCGGTGTAGCGCATGGGGACGTAGGCCTTGGGCATGGCGTCGCCGGAGGCGGCCTTGATCACGCCGTCCTTGTTCTTGAGCATGACGATGCCCTTGATCTGAGCCTCGAGGGCGGCCTTGATGGACTCCTCGTTGCCCTTGTCGACATCGGAGCGGGCAGCGTCGACGTCCACGTAGGGATCCTCGAAGAGGCCGGTGTTGAAGTAGGCGAGCAGGAGGCGCTTGGCGGAAGCCTCGAAGTTGGCGCGGGCGGCATCCTCGCCGAGCTCGGCAACCATGTCCTCGTAAGCGGAGATGAGCAGACCGGGGTCGTTCACGCCGCCCATCTGGTCGACGCCCACGGAGACGGCCTTGGAGGCGCGCTTGGCAGGAGTCCACTCCTCGCCCTCGAGACCCCAGCAACGATAGCTGGAGGAGCCATCGGGCACCTTGTCGGCACAGACGAACCAGTCGGTGCAGGCAGCGCCCTCGAAGCCGAAGCGCTCGCGCAGGGTCTGGCGGATCTTGAACTCGGAGAAGCCAGAGCCCACAAGCTCGCCGTACTCCTCGTCCTCGCTGTATGCGATGGTGTAGGAGGTCATGACCTCGGCTGCGGAGCCGGTCTTGCCGTCGAGCTTGAAGGCGCCGTCGACGAATGGGATCATGAGGGCCTCGAACTGGCCGCCGGGATAGATGGCGTACTTGCCGCCCTCGGGGTGGGCCTCACGGCCGCCCTCGGAAGCGCCCTCGGCCGGCCAGTGCTTGACCATAGCCGCCACGGAACCGGTGCCCCAGCCCTGGTCCTCGCCGTTCACGACCGTGGACTGCAGGCCGTCGCAGAGCGAGCGGCACATATCGCGGGAGAGTGCAGGGTCCTCGCCGAACGTGCCGGAGTAGCGCTGCCAGCGCGGGTCGGTGGAGACGTCGGTCTGCGGGCCGAGGAACGTGGTGATGCCCATCTCGCGGAGCTCGCGGCCCATGCCGGCACCGGCCTGCTTGGCGATCTCGGGATCGAAGGTTGCGGCGAGGCCGAGGTTGCCGGGCCAGTCGGTGCAGTTCTTGCCGTTGCGCGGGTCGGATGCGAAGTTGATGGGCACCTTGTAGGGGCTGGCCTCGACGTAAGCCTGCAGGCGGTTGGCGAACTCGGCCTGCTGGAACGCGGGATAGCCGGAGAGGGCGTTCAGGACGGCACGGACGTTGTTATCGAGGAACGCCTTCTGGTCGTCGGTGAGCTCCTCGCCCTCGATGGTGCGCTGGTGCGCTGAGAAGCACATGAGACCGGCGATCTGCTCGATGGTGAGGCGGCTCGCCAGGTCGGAGGCGCGCTCATCGGCCGAGAGGCGCCAGTCGGCGTACGGCACGAGCTCGCCGGTGCCCTCGAAGTCCTTGAAGTACTTGCCGTCGACCTCGATGAGGCCGAGACCGCTCTCGGGCGAGTAGGAGAGGCGGGCGCCGCCGTCCTGCTCGACGACCATGTAGCCGAAGCCGGAGTCGACGCCGATGCCGGCGGCCTCGGGCTCGGGAGCGGGCTCGTCGCCACCCTGCGGTGCCGCGTTGTTGCATGCCGCGAGGGCAGCAGCGGTCGCAGCGGCGGAGGCGGCGAGGAAGTTCCTGCGTGACATGGAGTTGGACATGTGAAACCTACCTTCCCTGTATACGGCCCCTATCGGGGTTTATCCTTGGCCGCATTGTAGGAAGGAGGAAAAAGGGGCCGCTAGATGCCCTGCACGGAATGCGCGATTCAGTGCGCAACTTGCCCGTCGGGCATGACGATGGGGAGCAGGATCGAGAGGGAGAACCTGCCCTCTGTCGGCGTGATGACCATGTTGCCGCCCAGACGGTCGACGATCATCCGGATGCTCTTGAGGCCGAAGCCGTGGTAGCGCTCGTCGTCCTTGGAGGTCGCGGGGAGGCCGTCGACGAGCTCGACCGTGCCCTCGCAGGTGTTCTCCAGGTTGATGCGGGCGAACGCCCCTTGACGCTCGACGCGCAGGAAGATCATGCGGTCCTCGGGGATCGGAAGCTTCTCCGCGGCCTCGATGGCGTTGTCGAGCGCGTTGCCGAAGAGCGTGTAGAGATCGACGGCGCCGATGCCGTCGAGGCAGCTGCCGTCGGCGATGCAGGTGAACTCGATCGAACGGCCCTCGCAGAGCAGGCTCTTCTCGGTGAGAACGGTGTCGAGCGCGGGGTTGCCCGTGCGCGCCGTGCTGTCGTAGATGAGGACCGCCTGCTCGAGCTCGCCGATGGTCCTGTCGCGCTCCGAACCGGCGGGCATATCGCGCAGCGCGGCAATCTGGTGCTTGAGGTCGTGGCATTTGATGTTGATGAGCTCGACGTTCTCCTGCGAGAGGCGCTGCTGGCGCTCGCGCTCCACCATGATCTGCTCGAGCACCTGACGCTCCTGCTCCATGGACGAGTGGCGGAACACGTCGAACTCGATCATGAGGAGCATGAAATTGCAGATGACGGCGTAGAGTGCGACTGGAGGGCGCTGGATGCCGTCGACGCGGATCCACGTGTTGAGGATGTTGGTGACGAGCAGCGTGATCACCACGAACGAGAGCATGAACGGGCCGCTCACGTTGGGCTCGTGGCCGCGCGGGTAGCGCTTGGCGAGGAAGATGTAGACGGCATAGGCGATGATGAGCGAGCAGGAGAGCTTGAAGATGAAGAGCCTCGGGCCTTCGAGGGGGAAGGCTGGGAAATACTGATCGATATTGCGCACGTAGAAGATGAGATTCTCGGTTGCATAGCCCGCAGAGGCGTAGAAAAGGGCAAGCCGTTTGGTGCTCCGGAAGATCAGGTGGATCAGCACGACCGACGCGGCGAAGATGGCGACGGCGCTGAAGGTGATGACCCAGTGCGTGACCGACCCGGCATCCGCGCCGATGATGTTGTTGATATTGCGGGAGTTGAAAACGACGAGGAAAACGGCGATCGCGGAGATGGCAGTCGGTCTGGAGACCTTCAGCTCGAGCATGGGGACGCAGAAGAGCAGCTCGCAGGCCACAAGGATGGTGCTGAAGCACTCGATATAGGACCAGATCGTCTCCACATCACCCTCCCGTAGGATGCGTGAGCGCGTCCATGAACCCCTTCTTGCGACCGCGGCTCATCTTGAGCTGTTCTCCCCCTTCGACGGTCACCATATCCTGTCCCACGTTCACGACGCGGCTGAGATTCACAAGGTAGCATGCGTTGCAGAGGGCGAAGCCGAAGGGCTCGAGGGCGGCGTATGCGGCCTTCATCGTGCCCCACGCCTCGAACGTTCCCTTGAGGCCATGGTAGATGAGCTTATGGCCCATGACCTCAACGTAGACGATGTCTGCGGTGTCGATGTAGCGCAGGCCCTCCCGCGTCTCGACGGAGATGCGCGACCGCTTCTTGCGCGAGGCCGCATCCACGGCGCGGCCGAACTTGAACGCGAAGGAGGTGTAGCGCACCGGCTTCACGATGAAGTCGATGGCGCTCACCTCATAGCCTTTGATGGCGTACTGGGCCATGTTGGTCACGAAGATGATCTCGGAGGTGATGCCTGCCTTGCGCAGCACGCGCGCCGCATCCATGCCGTTGACCTTGTCCATCTCGATGTCGAGCAGGACGATGTCCTCGGTGGCGCCGGAGGCGAGGAACTCCTTCCCATCCGCATAGCAGGAAGCGACGATCCGCTCGCCGCGCTCATCGGCGAAACGCTCGACCATGCCCGCAAGCTCGCCGCGCACCTCGGCCTCATCATCGACGATCGCGACCCTCAGCATGCCCCCTCCTCAGCACAGAGCCATACAGACGGAATCACGCTACACCGACAGATCGGATATTTGCTAGGGGTATTGCCTAGAATGCACCACCGCCTGCGTGATTTGCAGGATCTGCGACCGCGGCCTTGAAGCCCGCGCCCTCGACGGCGGCGATGAGCTTCGCATTGTTCGCGACCATGCCCGCCTCGAGCGTGGCCTTTCCCTCCTCGAGCGAGACCTCGACGTTGCGCACTCCCGGCACGGCCTCGAGCGCCGCCTTGGTCTTGGCGACGCACTTCATGCAGTGCATGCCCTCGATCGTAAGCTCGACGTTCCTCATGATGTCCTC
>Ga0256405_10002374_pt1 | contig 43694 bp, 34 predicted proteins | sample RumenRJG_02DNA_FD_189096 | JGI IMG/M metagenome (GOLD analysis project Ga0256405, IMG submission 189096) | Bovine rumen microbial communities from Lethbridge, Alberta, Canada - RJG_02 | ecosystem: Host-associated > Mammals > Digestive system > Stomach > Rumen | place: Canada: Alberta... | reverse complement strand
ACCCGGTCCTCGGGGAAACTGTGGTCGATCACGCCGGGCACCAGCCATACATCCCGCAGATATGCTTGGAAATCGGATTTGTCCGCCTCGAACAGGATCTCCTTGAGGACCGGACGGTTTCCTTTTTTTCCGAACGGGTTTGCTACTATATAACGCTGCCAGCCGATATGTTTCGGAGTGATGGTTTTACTCTGTCTGCGGCCGTCCTGACGGATGATGGTCACCCGGAATTCCTGTTCCTGCATTTTTTTCGGCACCCGGAGCATAAAGGAAAAAAATTCCGCTTTCTCCAGACTGCATGTCCCGCTTTCCGGAACAAATTTCAGTCTGTTCCCGGTCCATACCAGATCGCCCGCACCGTTTTTTCCGGCGGGAACGACCGTCCCGGAATGGGTCCATGACCCTTTTCCCCGCCCGAAAACCAGCGCTTCTTTTTCCATTCCCGGAAGCGTTCCGGCCGCGGCCAGCAGCACGAGCAGCATGCAGCCCAGTCTTTTTCCTTTATTCATAGTCGATCCTCTTTTCACTCCTTATTTGAAAGCGTCGAATCCGCGCAAGAACATTTGTATCTCTGACTTATAGTTTTTATATCTGGTCGGCAGGTCACGGTCCGTTTTCCAGGTAATGAAAGTCCGGTAGTCCACCGCTTCCGCATGGTTGTCCATGAAGACCATATTGGCTTTTCCCCTGGTGACCGCCGCAGACTCAAGGGTGTCGCCGGTATAGGGCCGCGGATCGCGGACTCCGTGACGGAATCCCATTCTGTCTATCCCCTTCCTGTTGGCCATGGAAGCTTCGGATAGGCTTCTGTTGTCGGAAAAGATCAGCGCCTTCGATGGTTCGGTCAGACAGTTGAGTTTCCGGTTGAAGGTGCTGAGCGAGTCTCTTGTGTTGGTGGTTCCCGTCAGGAAACCATTGATCATATAGTGGGTATAAGAAAAAAGGTTGTTGGTGCTGTAACTGCCGAAATCCACGGGTTCAGCCGGGCAGTCGAAGTCGGGACTTTTTTTACGCCCATTGGTTCTTCCTCCAAATTTCAGATTGTATCCGGCACACACCTGAAAGCTTTTGTCGGGAGGAACAAAGCCGGAAAGTACTCCAAACCACATCCAAGACCAATAATCTGACGCCGCAATATCTGCCTCTGACGCATAACCTTTCATGTTGGATGGAAGCAGCCAGTCCTTGTAATCCGAAATATAGAGATGATGCGCCGTGCCGATCTGTTTGAGTTTGTTGGTGCAGGAAATGGATTGCGCCGTGGCTCTTGCCCGGTTCAGCGCCGGCAGCAGCATCCCCGCCAGAATGGCGATGATCGCGATCACCACGAGCAGCTCGATCAGCGTAAAACGGAAAAGTGTTCTATGCTTCAGGTATGAGAGATGATCCTCCTTCGCTCTTCGAGCTATGGAGGACAAGGGTATGAGATATGAGGTGAAGATGGAGATGGAGCCGGTTTTCGTTTTCATTTTCATCTTGTGATCCTTTCGCTGATTTTTTGCGGAACGGTTTGAGCCTTCAACAATATATTATATCTGGTCATAAGGAAAATGGAATGGTCAAAAAATGTTTTTTTTTGATAAAACCGATTATCTTGAAAAATCATTCCGGTTCTGTCTTTTCTTACGGAACTCGGTCGGAGAAAAGCCGGAATCTTTTTTGAAGAAACGGCTGAAAGCGCAAACATCGCCATATCCGCATTTGCGGGCGATCGTGGTGATCGGCAGATCGGTATGCTCGATCAGTTCGTAAGCATGCTGGAAACGCAGATGATGAAGGAATTTCCCCAGCGGGATCCCATTCAGCTTCCCCCGGAACTTCAGTCTCAGATGGGATTCGGAAATATGCATCATTTCAGCCAGATCCTTGATGCCGATCGAACGGCCGGAATGATCGCGGACGAGGCGCAATATTTCATCGATGAACGGACTGCTGAACGGAACCGTCCCGGACGCGGTTTTCGACTGCCGCAATTTCCTGCTCAGGAAAAGCCGCAGCGCATTGACCCCGTCTTCCGGTTCGTATCCGGGCTGTTTCTGGTAGGCGGCGACAATGGTCTTCAACAGCGGAAAGTCATCCTCATTGATCCTGAACGGCTGATTCATCAGCGGCATCAGCGATTCGCGTCCGTTGCCGCGGTCGAGGAATTTGATCGTCAGAAAGAACCGGGAAGAGCGCGGCGCGTTCAGGTCGAAATAATGCACCTGAAAAGGGAAAATCACGATCCCGCACTGGGTCGGGAGCCGGAATTTCAGTTCATCCAGCCCGAGGAAGGCGGTCTCGGCCAGATTGCATTTGATCTGGTAATACTGGTGATACCATTTCATCGATTTGTCGCCGGACTTGGGTTCCTGCGGGGAGAAAAAGACAATGATGTTATCCGGTTCGATCCGGCATGGATCCTCCAGTCCGCCGGAGTGAAAACTTGACGGCCGTTTATCGAAATCTATCCGGCTTTTTCTGAGTTCCTGCAGCAGTGTTTTACGGGGCATTTTTGCTTCCTCCTCAGTTTTTCGGAGTATATGTATTAATCTATCACGCAAAAATAAGATTTTCCAGTATGGTTTTTCAACAAAACGTGCTTTTAGCGCGGACTTTATCGGACAAGTCGGACCTGACGGACATTATGGACGCCGTGGAAGACAGGCTTTGCCGCGAGATCACCGGTTTCAAAGCTCTGGTGCGGTCTCTTCCCGGAATCATAAAAAATCGTAAATCTTTGTTTTATAGATTGATACTTAGGACGATTTTCTCATTGAAATAAACCGGATTTTTGGTTGGAGGAACGCATCCCTGCGTTCATAATTCCGTTACCACGGCATTACTGAACGGTGCCAGAATCCGTCCTTCCGTTTTCAGCTCCCTGTCCGTCGGATTCGAGAGCATGACCGTCCCGTTGGAGTAAGTCGTTTTCAATACTCCGTCCGGCAGAACTTCGTAATCCTCGATGAATTCGTATTGCAGGTCCCGGATGCTCCGGTAAAAATCATAATCTTTCCGGATCGTGGCGACATCCTTGCGGAACTGTTCGACCGGATGATAGCGCAGATCCTCGTTGCCCCAGGGATTTATCCCCTGTTTGAAGCGGGAATTGACATAGTTGAGCGGACGCCCGCCGAGAGCATAGTTCATCACCTTGAGGACCCGGTCGCTCTTGATGTTTGCATTCACGGATGCCGCAAAGCAGTTGTAAAGTGTGATCCCGTGATAGACAAGGTTCCAGAACGGGATATATTCATCGCACATCGGATGGATGGCTTTGACTTTGAAGAAGAAGCATGAATAAAGGACATAATCGATCACACCGGCGGCGAAATCCCAGCTGCCTTCGGAACCGATGCAGCCGATGGCCTCCTGGGCTTTCTTCATGATGCGGCACCGCCATTCGGCGATTTCCCGCGGATTAAGGGGGTGCTCCGGATGGGAACAGGAAAACGGCTTGTAGATCGAAAAAACATCGAAATAATGTTCGCCGCGGAATCCGATGCGTTTCAAGTCGGCCAGGTCCTGGTCGAGATAATGCTCAAAAACCATTTCCGGGCAGAGCAGATAGGATTTCCCGCCGCCCCAGTTGCCGCCGCGATGGTCGGACCCGTCAGCTTTCTTCAGCACATAATCATGATCGAACCGTTTTGCCACGCTGTAACCTTCGATCAGATTGGTATGGGCCGTGATCAAATATCCCATCGCCTTGGTCCGGGCAACCAGCGCTTCCAACTCTTCCAGCGTGCCGCATTTCGGTTCCACGGGGAAAAGATCGGGGAACCGGCCGTCGTGTCCGCCAGCATTCCAGCCGACCAGACAGAAATTCACTTTGTCGATCCCCTGTTTTCGGAATTCGGAAATGATATCATCCACATCCCGGAAAGTCAGCTCCGCATGGACCTCCGGCTCATTGACGCCGATGATCTGGTCGTCGACTGTCGACGGAACCGGCTTCCACGCCAGGCGGATCCGGCATTCGATGGTATCGGCAAACTCTTTGAGGACGGGTCGTTCGGTTGCTTTTTCGCGCAAGGTCCGGCAGTTGCCGTTTTCCAGCTGGAATTTCCGGTAGGCCCGCGCCAGTTCCGGATACCGCACGGCACCGTTGAAATGCAGAAACCGGATCTCGATATCCTCATACGCGCGTGCTCCGTTCAACAGGAAACGAGGATAAAGATAATATCTGCCGTCCCTGACTCCGATCACCATCGAATAATCGAATTTCATTCCGGTGACGATGGCAAGGACTGTATGATCGCCGCGCCGGCAGGCGTAAACTGGCATCGAACTGTCCGGAAAGATCTCTTCGGTGTTCTCGCGCGGACGGAAAAATGTCAAGGCGGAGTAATGGGAACCTTCAATGCTCGGGATCAGCATGAAGCCCTCATCGCCGGCATCAGCCGTCAAATAGTCCGGCAGCACATCCAGATGATCGATGTTGTCCGGGAGTGTATTTTGGCTGATGACCAGTTTTTCCACTGGTTCAGGGATCGAGATCTTCTTCACGGAGCCATCCGACAGAACACAACGAATCAACTGCATGATGCTTTCCTTTCATTGCTTTTTATTTCCGGCCAAAGATCTGGGGTATGAACGGTTTCCGGAAATTCCGGATAGGAACTGATTTCCGGGACCCCATTCGTATAACTGTATCTGGCAAAAGCGAAATGAGCACCTTCAACGGAACAGCCGTTTCGCGGTATGATCAGTTCGCTGAACCATAATTTTTTTTCATGGTCGATATGATTTTTTACCATCAATCCCGACTCGCAGATCTTCTGTTCGTGCGGGATATTGCGGAAAGTCCGGTAATCCTGAATATGCAATTGCAGACGGCGTCCTTCCGGGGTGGAATGGAATTCATAGTAATCTTCATGACCGGGATAACGGAAGAAAAGTTCGAAAACATCTCCCAGCAGCCAGGTTTCCTGATTGTCCCGCCGCGCCCGGTTGGATGGATCGGCCGATTGAAACAGTCCGAAGGCATGGATGGAATCCCCATCCAGCGTCAGGCAGGCCGCGCCGCGTTCATCGGGAAAACAATGCTTCTGCCGGAATTTCCGGTAAATCACTATGTCGCCAAAACGGTGGCCCGGCGGGATTTCCGGCAAAATATCCACATTCAGCGCGGCAAGCAGCCGATCAAACATTCCGCGCCGCCTTTTCAAAGCAGGCCAACGGTGTATGGGCATATCCTACCCCGATTTGACCTCCGCTTATTTTCGAAAGAATGCCGCCGTGCATTTTTGGAGTGATCCCTGAACCCGCTGCCCGGTCGGCGAGGATCCCGGCAGGAGCAAAAACGCCCGGGTACGATGGAATTTTGAACCGCGGATTGACTCCATAGCAGATGCGGGCCATCTCGGATTCCTGGGCGATTCCGTCCCAGAGGGATTCAGAACGTTCCGCCAGCAGAGCCGGACTGGCCGCCGCCGCCAGGCCGCCAAGTCCCCAGGCCTCGACATTGCTGGAGTCGCCCAGCCAGGGTGATGAATCCGCATCGGTATATTCGGTCGACCAGTAATGTCCATGGAAACCCGGTGCCGGTGCTTTGTACCAGGTCTCCCCGGTCCCGCTGATTTTGATCCCGAACTCATAACCGTTGCCGCACATGGCCGTCACCAGAGTTGAGCCGGGCACTCCGGCTGCCGATTTCAGGCTGGCAACGGCTGAAGCACAGCCGATATGATGGACAAAACGTTTGCAGGAGTTCAGCCATCTGAGCAGTTCCAGTTTATCGTGTTCGGACGCATTCATCGCAAAGACCGGTTCTATCATCCGCGAGAGGAAATTGCGGTCGGTCGCCCATTGGCGCGTATGCTCTTCATCCCCGGCGGAAAGCCCCTCGGCAAAAAGCTCGGCAACGTTGATGCCGCCTGCTGTTTTCAAGGCTTCCGACAGCAGCGGAGCGTAAAAGTCGGCGATCCGGATCAGATTCTCCTTGATCTCTTCATTGTAGACCCCCCAGCCGCCCAGACCGCCGCCCATTGCGCCTTCGATGGGCGGCGCAATGGCGATGATTCCGGAATTTTTCTCACGCACCGCCAGAACGGCCATGGAATAAGACGAGATACCGGCTCCGGGAGCGCCGGAATTGTAATCGTTCGCCGCCGCCATTTCGATTTCCCCGGAGCGGATCATTTCTTCCGCTTCCCGTTCGTCCCGCGCCAGATTTTCAAACAGAACAGCCCCGACGATTCCTTTGCGGTGGGGACCGCGCATCTGATCGAATTCAAGATCGGGACCGGAGTGGAGGATCCGGTTCCTGGGAAAATCCGGAAGGATATCACCAACTTTGCCGCAGCCGATCAGAATCGGTTCCGCCGATATCAGCTTTTCAAATGCTTTTCTGTTCACTTCCATAAAAATCTCCTTGAATTAAATCATAAATGATATTATATTATACCATCGAACCGGGAAATGTCAAGGAGGTTTTTGATGAAAAAAACAGTTTCTTTTGAAGAAAAGGCAGACGATCTGTATCTTTTGAAGATCCCGTTTGCGGGGATCTGGACCGGAGTTTACCTCATCAGACGCGACCGGAACATTCTGATCGACTCCGGTCTTGATGCCGGAGGGGTGGATTCTGTGATCCTGCCCGCACTCCGGGAATTGGATCTTGACGTCAAGGATATCGATCTGCTGCTCTGCACGCATACGCATGGCGATCACATCGGCGGGCACGCCCGGCTGAAACAGCTGGGGATCGCCGAAATCGGAGTTTATTCCGCCGGCGCGGACAAGATCCGCGATCCGTTGAAATATAACAAACTGATACGCAGCGTATTCCCGGAATACAGTTCGCCATCGCCCGCGGTGCTTGACGGAGTCGAACCGGATCTCGTTTTTGAAGACGGCGCGGAGATCTCCGGTCTGCGCCTCATTGCCTCGCCCGGCCACGACAGCGATTGTGTCTGTTTTTTTGATACGGGAACCGGGACGCTCCTGACCGGAGACTCCGTTCAGGGAAACGGGACCATTACTCAGGGATGTGCTCTTTATATGAATCTGCCCGATTATGAAGCATCATTGAATAAATTGCAGAAATTCGATGTCCGGCAGGTTATTACCGGGCATCCGTTTCTGCCGTGGGATGAAGAATGCATCAAAGGCAAAAAAGCTTTCACGGATTGTCTTGAACTTCTGGAAAAGTATGATACATTTCTGAATGAAAATGCGGGAATGCCTTTGCCGGAACTTTCCGCTGGTCTGATCCGGCACTTGAATGGCAAAGTTCCTGAAAAGTTGTTTCTGGCAATGTATACCGTGCGGGAACACTTGCTGAAAGGAAAAAAGAATGGCTTCAGGCAATGTCAAAATCCTTGATGCGGTAAGAGCCGGGGGAAATCAATATTCAAAAAAAGAGATCGCAAAAGAAACCGGCATGCCATGGGGAACCATGCACAAGGCGGTCGAAGCGCTGCTGGAAGCCGATATATTGATCGCGCATAAAGGCAGCAAACCGGTCTCCGCGGGACGGCCAAGTGTTCCATTGTGCATCAATACGGAAGCCGTATACTGGTGCGGGATCGATATCGGCGCGCAAAGCACAAGGCTGGTTTTCTGTGATCTGAATTTCAATCCTTTTTACCGGAACAGCATTCATACGGAACCCTATTCGGACCGGGAACGCTTCCTGGACTGGCTGAATGGTTTTTACCTTGATTCCCTGAATGAAAGCCGCTGCGACCGGAACAGGATCAGGGGGATCGGCCTTGCCGTTTCCGGGAATGTCGATTCGGAAGCCGGAATCATTGTCTCCGGGGGAAATTTCGGGATCAAATATGGTGAAAATATTGATTTGAAGCCGTTTCAGGAAAAAGCCGGAATTCCGGTTTTTGCCGTTTCCACCCAGAATGCAGCCGCCTGTGCCGAATATAATTTCGGCCGCCGTGCCCATTGCCCGAATCTGGTCACCATCGGGCTGGGAGTCGGGATCGGTTCCGGAGTCATAGCCAACCATCAGCTTCTCATCAGTCATCCGCGCCATCCGATCGGCTATATAGGTCACATCCTCATTCCGGGCAACAATCATAAATGCACCTGCGGATTTACCGGATGTCTGGAGGCTTATTCCGGAGGGAATTTTCTGAAATCGGTTGCCATGGAAGAATTGCCGGACCGTATCGCACTGCACAGCGCCGCCGCTTTGGACCGGGCCGCAGCCAACGGCGACCCGGATTCGATCCGCATCATGAATACCGCGGCCAACTATAATGCCGCAGGAATAGCTGCCATGATCCAGCTTTACAATCCGGAGTCCCTGATCTTTTCCGGCGGCCAGGTGCGCCATGACGGATATCTGTATCAGCAGACCCTTGAATATCTGAAACAGATCCTTCCTCCGGAACGGCGCAGCTGCGACATCTCCATCACGGTCCTGGGAGAATATCAATCCGCCATGGGCGGGGCACGTCTTGCTTTCGAAAGGTTTTTCTGATCTTTTTCGCCGGATCATTTGCATTTTCGGTTTTTTGATTTATATTTGATTATATCATTGATGATAAAATATGGAGGAAACGCCATGTCCGTCAAAGGGAAAAAAGTGCTGATCACAGGTTCGTCACACGGGATCGGAGCCGCGAGTGCGCTGGCATTTGCCGAGAACGGCTGTGAAGTCGGAATCAACTACAACAAAAATCCGGAAGGGGCTGAAGAAACGGCCGCAAAAATCCGTAAAATCGGCGGCAAGGCTGAAATTTTCCAGGCCGATGTGGCCGAGCCGGCTCAGGCCGAGGACATGGTCAAAAAATTTATCAGCCAGTTCGGAGGCATCGACATTCTGGTCAACAATGCGGGGGGCGCGCTCAAAATCCCCAAGGGGGAATTTCCGGACATGCCGCTGGAATACTGGGATTATCAGATCCGGTTGAATCTTGGCTCCGCAGCGTATACCGCGCATACTGCGATCGGCTATATGCGGGAACATTCCATCCGGGGCAGGATCATCAATGTGAGCTCCATCCATTCCCTGGTCACCTGGGTCAAGCACAAGATGCTGCCCTATTCTCCGGCGAAGGCCGGACTGAATATGCTTACGAAGGCTCTCGCCGTGGAATCGGCAAAATACGGGATCGCAGTGAACGGCATAGCGCCCGGATTCATCATGACCAAACTTTCCGCGCGGTATTCCGAATCCGATATGGCAGCATTCCTCCGGAAAATCCCGCTTGGCAGACTCGGAAAAGTGGAAGACATCACGCCGATGATGCTGTTCCTGGCCGACTGGGATAAATCGGCTTTCATCACCGGGCAGACCTTCGTGATCGACGGCGGTCAGTCCATCGACGGCGGAATCGACTCCATGCTGGATTCCTATGAGAAATGAGGTGAAATATGCGTGAATACAGAAGTATGACTCCCTACGGGGTCGCAAATGAATGCAGACGCGGACTGGTTTGCGGAATGGGGTATACCGATGAAGAATTCAAACGCCCGATCATCGCAGTCGTCAATTCCTGGAATGAATACAATCCGGGACATGTCCATCTCCGGAATCTCGCCGAGCGCGTGAAACAGGGAATCCGCGAGGCCGGCGGGATGCCGTTCGAACTTATGACGACCGGTATCTGCGACGGCATGGTGCTGAAAAATCCCCGCTACATCGAACTGCCGAGCCGCAACAGCATCGCCGATGAAGTCGAACTCATCGTGGAAAGCGGCATGTTCGACGGCATGGTCCTGCTCTCCACCTGCGATTCCATTGTGCCGGGTCATCTGATGGCGGCTGCCCGGTTGGATATTCCGGCGATCATGGTGACCGGCGGCTATATGCCGATGCCGTTCCTGGACGGAAAATTTGCCAACTATATCGAACTGACCGACAATGTCGGGAAAGTCATGAATGGCGAATACGACAAGAAGCGTGCGGAACGCGAAGTTTCCAGCATGTATGCCCCATGCGGAGCCTGCGGCGTGATGACCACGGCAAACAGCATGTGTCTTGCCGCGGAAGCTCTCGGCATGACGCTCCCCGGAAACGGGTGCATTTCCGCATCCGGTGCGGAGATCCTCAGAATGGCCTATCAGGCCGGCCGGCAGATCATGACTCTGCTTGAACACGGCATTACGGCACGGAAAATCATTACCCGCGAAGCCGTGGAAAATGCCATCGCCATGACCATGGCAATGGCCGGCTCGACCAATTTGTTCATGCACCTGCCCGCGATTGCAAATGAAGCGGGATTGACGGGAAAGTGGTGGGCGGTATTCGACCGGCTCTCCCGTGAAGTGCCGCAGATCGTCGCGGCTTCTCCCAGCGGGCCGTGGCATCTTCAGGATATTGACCGGGCAGGCGGTTCGCGGGCTGTCCTGAAAAATCTGCTGCCGAAACTCCACGGCAATGCACTGACCGTCACGGAAAAGACCATCGCGGAAAACGTCGCGGATGCTCAAATCTATGACCGGGAAGTGATCCGTTCCCTCGATAATCCGGTCGCACAGGACGGCTCCCTCTATGTGCTTTACGGTTCGCTGGCTCCGGACGGCGCGATCATCAAGGCGGGAGCCTGCGATGTTTCCATGCGGAAATTCAGAGGTCCCGCAAAATGTTTCGATTCTCTTCAGGATGCCCTGAATGCGCTCAACAGCGGGAAAATCGCAAAAGGCGATGCGGCAATACTCCGCTATCTCGGCCCCAAAGGAGCATTCGGAACGACGGCTTATGTATTCCAGAAGGAACTGAAGGGACGCGGCCTTTCACACGACGTCGCGATCGTGACGGACGGACGTTTTTCCGGAGGTTCCAGCGGGTTGTCCATCGGCTATCTTTCGCCGGAAGCCGCGCTGGGCAGCCCGCTTGCTCTCGTGCAGGACGGCGATATGATCGAAATCGATCTGGATTCAAGACGTCTGGATCTGGCCGTCTCCGAGGAAGAACTTGCGGAACGCAGAAAGTCATGGAAATGGGAATTCGATCCGAAAGGAATTCCGCCGTTTCTGCGCCTCTTCTGCAAAAACGCGGGTTCCCTGGCGAACGGAGCAATCTGGGAATGAGAGAAACGGATGTCCTGATCATCGGCGGAGGTCTGGCCGGACTCAATGCCGCGGCGGAGCTGAGAGATTCTTTCCCCGGCTTGTCTTTCCTCATTGCGGATCGCGCCGGCGGTGCCTCCAGCGAGATCATGGGATTTTGCGCGCCGGTTGCCCCCGGTGATTCCGCAGCGCAGTTTTATCAGGATATCCTCCGGTCCGGAAACGGCAGAAATTCTCCGGAACTCGCGCTGATTCTGGCGGAACGGGCCGTCGCCGAACTTGAAAGGCTGGAAAAATTGGGGTTGCGTTTCGACCGCAATCAGGATGGGACAAGGGCGACGATCCATTCCGTGGGCAGTACTTTCCCGCGTGTTGTCCATTCCGGGACATCAACGGGGAAACAGGCCATGGAGCTGCTCAAACAGCCGTGTCTGCATCAAAGAGTGGTAAAACTGATCGTTGTTTCCAATACTCTGCAGGGCGCCATGCTGGAAAACGGGGAGATCATCCGGTGTAAAGCGGCAGTAATCGCCGGCGGTGGTTTTGCCGGACTCTGGAAATTCAGCACGTGGAGCAAAAATCTTCAGGGGGATTCCCTGGTGCTGGCTCACGATGCGGGGTGTTCCCTTTGTTCGCTTGATTGCGTCCAGTTCGAACCGACGGTGACGGTTTATCCGGAAAAAGCATACTCTTTTCCCGTGATCACGACTGTTCTGCATGAAGGGGCAAAACTGTATGACCGGACCGGACGCAGCCTTGTTCCGGACAAAGTTCCTCCCAAACGGGAACTGGCCAAAATCATCCAGCTCGCCATTCAGTCCGGGCATGCTTTCCCGCATGGCGGAGTCATGTATGACTTTTCCGGAGTGGATGAAGATTCTTTCCGCAGAAAGTATCCGGATTATTACAGGAAATATCTGGGCTGGTTTCATGATTTTTCCCAGGTGAAATTCGAAGTGAGACCGGCTGCGCATACAACTCTCGGGGGAATCCGGATCAAGCCGGATTGTTCAACTGACGTGAATGGTATTTTTGCCGCAGGCGAAGCGGTCGGCAATCTCCATGGCGCCGACCGGCTGGGGGGCAATGCCGGATCGGAGGTTTTCGTGTTTGGAAGGATCGCTGGCCAATCAGCGGGGAAGTATGCTGCGGAATGTCGATTCCGGGAAATACCTGAAGACAGCATTTTTCAGCCTGCCGTTATCAGCGATCCCATGGTTTTTGCCCGGATCCGGGATATTCTGGACCGGTATTTCACCATCCTTCCGGATCGTGAGCTCTGCCGGAAAGGATTGGATGAATTGGATGATTTGCCGTCATGCGTCATTGTCGAAATTATCCGTATGGCTTTTTCGGAACGTATGGAACGGATCGAATGATTGTAAAGACACGACTCAAATATTCTTTAAGCAGGAGAGGATCACCATGAAAAATGAACTGAGGCGATTACAAGTATTCGACCAAAGCCGAAGTCGTTTCGTTGATGAAGGGCAATGCATCGGGTCGCATAAAACGCTGAACACGAAGATAAATCAACCGGAGGAGATATGAATATGAAAACGTATGAAGAGTATGCCGCGGAATGTCCGCTTGTGGCGATCCTGCGCGGAGTTAAACTTGAGGAAACCGAGGCGGTCTGCGATGCCCTGTACGACGGCGGGATCCGTCTGCTGGAGATTACCATGAATACGCCCAATGCACTGGACTGCATTACACGTGCGGTGAAACATACCGCGGAACGGCAGCTGGTCGGCGCCGGGACAGTGCTGACTCCCGATGAAGTTGATCAGGTGGCGAAACACGGCGGCAAATTCATCATTTCCCCGAATACCGATCCGGCGGTGATCCGCAGGACCAAAGAACTCGGCCTGATTTCGATCCCCGGTTTTTTCACGCCATCGGAAGCGTTCATCGCCGTCAATGCCGGTGCGGATTACCTGAAATGTTTTCCGTGCGGCCGGTTCGGCGCCGGATATATCAAGGATCTGAAAGCGGTCGTGGCCAAACCGGTCTATGCGGTCGGCGGCGTGGACCGGAACAATCTGGCATCCTTTTTCCCGCTTTGCGCTGGAGCGGGGATCGGCAGCGCCCTGTTTAAGCCAGGGAAATCCATGGAACAGATTCGGATCGATGCACTCAATATGGTGGAAATCTGGAAAAAAGCCGCGGGAAAATAATCTTGAAATATCTTGCCGTTTGCATCGCTTACAGCGGCAGTTCCCATTGTCCGTGTGCAAGGATTTGAATCCCGGAGGGTGAATGAACTTCAGCGGTCATGCCCTCCGGAATCTCCAGCCGACCGACAACTGCATCATTCTCTTTCCGGAATCCGGCTTTCAGAATTCCCATGGGAACGGGAATGGAAACAGATGCGAAAGAAATTCCCGCATCCGTCAGGGGCGCAAAACGGATTTTCCGCCAGCCAGCTTCCAGCTGAACGATTCCGCAAAGCAGTTCCGGGATATGCGTCAGCGGATGTGCACTCCACGCATGTGAATAGCTCCATCCTGGATAGTTGCCGCGCTCGAAGACTTCCCAAGTCGTTGATGTGGGGATCATGTGCTGCCAATGTGCACGGATATAGTTCAAGGCATCCTGCCGAAAATCCAGTTTCTGCGCAAGATCCAGCAGATATGTGGACCAGAATGCTCCCGGCTGTGATCCTTCATGCAAAGTTCCTTTCAAACAGGGGATGATCCTTTTTGCAAGCATACTCTCTTCGGCTTCCGGAACAAGATCAAGCATCAGAGCCAGAGCCTGATCGTGTACGATCGGAGTGCCTTGCTGTTTTCCATCCCGATCCAGTACCGGCATCATCAGCTGCTGTTCCGGATCGTAAAAGAGGCTGCGCAGAAGAGTCTTTTCCGCCTCGATTTTCGCCTCGACATCCGCCGTGCTTTTTCCGCAGAGCGAAAGAATCTCCCGGTAAATGGTAAGGACATGGCAATGCCACAGATTCAGAAATGCCGGATACGGTTTCTTCGGCAGATCGCCCCAGTCTTCAAAGAGCCAGAAACGCTCATCATAGCCGATCGCGCCGTTTTCACCGCGCATGGTTTCAAAATACTGCAAAATGGATTCCGCATAAGGCAGGAATTCCGGCAGGAAATCCGTTCTCCCCGTCTGGAAATAAAAATCGTACAAAGTGGCGATCCAGGTGAGACAAAAATCCGGGAGGATGGAACCGGAATGGGTCGTCGGAGCATTGGCGAAAAGCAAACCGTCCGGAGCGCCTTCCTGTTCCGCGATCAGGTGAAGCCCCTGTTCGAGAAGGCGGGAATCACCGGAAAGCCAATGCGTGTTTTTCGCCTGGATCCGGGCATCGCCCCACCATTGGGATTGTTCCCGCCACGGAGTATCGACAAAAACATCCATGGAACAGACCTGCTGGGTATGCCGGGAAATCTGCCAGATCCCGTTCAAAACATCATCCGAGGAATCCCATGTCCCTTGTATGGACAAAGGATAAACGGCGCATCGCCATGAGAGTTTCAATTTCAGAGGATCATGTTCACCACGGACAACAATGGTCACGAACCGGACTCCCATGATCTGATAAAATTCATGATGCACTTCCGGTCCGCTCAGCCGAAGCCGGGCCGACAGCGCCAGCAGACTGCCGATCCCCGGCGGCGGCTGAAGTTCCGCGATCCCGTCTGGAAGATGGTGATAATAATGCAGTTCGACGACCGTATTGGAATTGCCTCCGGAGACATTGAGAACCGGGATGCCAGGGAGCCACTCTCTGCCGAGATCAAGTGTCACGGCATAAAACTTTCCGGATATTCCGGCAGGGATCGTGCCGCAAAGGGAGTTTTCCTCTTTTTTCCAGAGCGGTGCGGCTTTCCAGTCTACGGTTGGGAGTTCCTGTTCCGCAAAATCCCATGAGATGTTTCCGCCGCGCTTTCTGGTGGAGGATTCCGTTCCCCATCCGGCTTTCAGACTGCATTCCGGAGATGTGACATGCTCATCCCACATAGGGATCCGGCGTTTCCGCAAGTGCAGATAGGGCAGGGCGTTCCATGCTATTTCGCTTTTGCGGACCCATTTTGGCTGCGGGGGGATCGTGTACGTTTCACGGAAAATCCAGCTTCGGTCGTCTTGATTCAGGTCCAGATCCTCCTGAAAATTCATCTGGACGCTTAAACGGGCGGTTTCGGGAGCATAGCCGGTCAAACGGAACATGGTCCAGGAATCGCGGTTACTGAGGATTTCGGTGCCATCCGCCCAGCTGGCGGCGCAGAAAAATCCCGCTTTATCCTCAAAATGATAGGAAAAGGTACTGATTCCCGGATTAAAAGCCTCGACCGCAATGAAATTATGACCTTTGCGCAGAAAGGGCGCGGCATCGACCGTATCGTAAAACCAGTTTTTCTGATGGCCGCGGACCGGACCGCGGCAGACATATTTTCCATTGATCCAAAGCCGATAAGACTGATCTGCGGTCAAATGCAGCGGAGCTGCACAAAGAGCCCCCTTCAATTCGAAATCATAGCGGAATCCGGCATAGGAGTTGACCAGATAAAGGGTATTTTCCGGCCAGATCCATTTTGCCCGTGAAAGAAGATCATTCACCATAAAATCCTTTTTCTTGTTTTTATTCGAACTCATTTAAAAATACACGGTTCGAAACTATATCCGCACCAGCACGATCCCGGCAACGATGCCGGCAAAGGCAACCCATTGCGGCGCACTCTGTTTTTCCCGGTAGCGGATCACGGTGAAAAGGGTAAACAGGGCGATCGTCATGCCGCATCCCACGGCAAAGACGATCCCGGATTGTCCGACTTTTCCCAGCATGCGCAGCGCCGGCAGCAGCACGCAATAAGCCGCGACGGCAGACAATCCCCAGAGGACGCCGTATTTGGCCGAATTTTTCCATACGGTCCGACTTGCGGGCCGGTTCCACAGGGTCAGGAACATGAAAAACATGGCATTGGCCGCTTGGATCACGCATGCTCCCGTCAGCGGCGAGAGAGCCTTTCCCGCGGGAAGCTGGGTCGGCGTGATCATCAGGATCTGACTGATGCCGCAGATCAGCATGGCTCCGCACGAAATCAGAACGCGTCTGATATCCAGTGAGGAATCGAACGCTTGCTGTTTGCGGCAGGAAAGGAAAACCGTCGAGGCAACGATCAGAAATATGCCGCATCCGGACCGCCAACTCAAGTTCTGGTTCCAGAAAAAAATGCTCCAGATATATGGCAGCAGGAACGCCAGCTGCGGTATGGCATAGGCCAAAGCCCGCCCGCCTTTTTTGAGATTCCACATGGTGATCCCCTGTCCCGTTCCGTTGAAGAGGGCGCAGACCGCGAAACAGCAGACGGCGAAACGTTTTTCCGGTGAACCAAGTTCCCGCATCATCTCCGTTCCGCCCAGGATCGCCAGCAGCATCATCGACAGCAGGGACCCCATGCAGTAAAAAGCGAAAATACTGCAATTCCGGTTCTTTGCTTCGCTCAAGGTAATGGCGACCAGTGTCCAGCATATGCCCAGCGCCGGCAGCAGGAGCCATCCCGTATTTACCGTATTTCCCATTGTGCCCAGATGATTTCAGAAGTTACAAGGTAAGGAATCGTTTGTTGTCATTTCAAAAACCGAAAAACAGGTTCGATGACAAATCGCTTCACCGGATATTGTCCGCTGTAATAATCCGGGAAATGACCATGATAATCACGGAACGAAAGAACATTGCCGAAAATCGGCGCAATGGAAGTCCTGCGGCAAATCTCCATCATCAGACGCTTCCCGCGATATTTTTCCGGAATGCTCCAGAAGAACGGCTGGTCGATACAGGTTCCCAATGATTCGCCATTGATGAAAACTTCCGTGACCAGTTCGTCCGTATCGCAGGAGATCCCGGCCGCATTGCGGGGGATTTCCACAAACGCCTTCTGCGTCAGGATCCCAGAAAACATGCTCAATCCGATACCGTCATGCCGGTCGCGCCGCAGGGAATTGCCGTCGGCCGCGAAATCCCCGGCGATCCAGGCGGCAGGCAGATATGGATAAATATCCTTGCCCGAAACTTTTCTGAAGCGGTGTCTGCCGGCTTCCAGTGCGATTTCACAGCTTCCATAGAGCTGCCGGAAACCTTCCGGCAGCCATTCAGCCGGATTTTCCGCAGCAACCTTTTTTCCATCCATTTCCATTTCGATGGTATGATAGGAACGGACAGCAAACTTCAGGCGCATCGGTTCCGCCAGCTCGAAATCGAAAGTTCCATCCGGATCGAAAGTCACCCGGAGCAAATTGTCGCGGTCACGAAGGATCTCCCATGCGGGAAGTTCGATGCCGCATCTGCCGCCGAGTTCATATTCGACGGAAGTTCCGTTGCGCCTGACCGTGATTCTGCGGCTGGCCGGAGCATCGCTCATATCCTGAATACAGCCTCCGCCATCGGCGAACGCCCGGACAAAAACATTTTCATCCAGTGTTCCGTCTTCGCCGTAAACCGTGATCTTGCGCCGGAAAACCGTCTCCAGCTTTGCGAAAAGGTCCGAGAGGGAGACATAATCTCCGCCGGAACGTTCCAGCCGGAATCCGCCGCCGCTGTGCGGGACGATGACTTCAGGCTCATCCGTATAGCTCTCATCCGGTCCGATGAAGTGCCACGGGATCTGACGCCGCACCAGCATTTTCAAAAGTTCGATGAATTCAATGCACTCGGACGGATAGCGGACCGCTACTTCTTCCGCGGCTTTCCGTCCGGCCAAAGCCATCGCCGTTTTCGAAGCTTCCGCAAGGAGCGGCATCTTGTCCCACCACGGCTGATCGGCGGAATAGGGGTTGAACCAGCCGTATTTTTCGATATTCCCACGGAAATCGAGCTGGCTTACCGCAAGGAAATAGTGGTCGATCCCGAAAAGTGCCGCCATGCGGAACATGCTTTTCATCCGCGAGAGCGGCATATCCGCCGGACCGAAAGCGAAGAATTCGCCAAGTCCGCCGTTTTGACGTTTTTTGATCCCGTATTGAGCCAGACCGAAGGTCATCCATTCAAATTTTTCGGTCGTCAGTTTCGTGTAAATTTCATCGCATCCCGGCATGCTGAATCCGGTGATGGCGAGCAGCGGATCTCCGTTGCGGATGCAGGCGACCCGCATTCTCCACTCTTCCGAAAGATGCCCGGTGAGAAGAACACCATGTTTTTCACACCAGGAGCGGATCCTGTCGAAGTAATTTTTCCGGAATCTGGCGCCGACGACTTTCTGGCACCGTTCCGCAAAATGCGGATTGCTTGCATCCTGCCGAAGAGCAACCTTCCAGCGGGCCTCATAATCCGCTTCCAGTTCCGGATAATAGGGAATGAGTCTGCTTCCCCCGGCTCCAGGAAAATAAGTTCCCGGAATACCGGCGGTCGGTTCATCGGTGAAGAATCCCTTGATGAACGTGCCGAACAGCGGTCCGAAATGTTCCGCATACGCTTCATAGGTCAATTTGATGAAGAGTTCCACAGCGTCGGAATTCAGCAGATTGGGGAAACCCAGCCGGGAGCCGCCCTCTTCACTTTGTCTCTTTCCTTCTGCGGGATACCCGGCATCGGGAGCGGAAATCACATTGAATTTCCATTCCCCCGAGGGAGTCGGCGTACAACTCAAAAACTGAAGAGCAAACTCCGGCGCGGCCGACTGGACTTTTCCGTGGCACTGACCGCTGGGCCAGTTGAATTCATCATAGATCCAAACTCCGGAAAAATTCAGGCTTTGCGCTTCCTGAATCAGAATTCCGCAAGTGTCGAACCAGTCTTTCCCCAGATATTCCAGTTCGCACCCGGACCGCGCATAAATCAGGAACTGTTCGATTCCAGCCTGGCGCAATCCCAGCAGCCGGTCATGAAGCCACTGCCGGGAAGGTTTCCCGGTCATAGCGAGCATCGGGATCAACGGACAAATCATTTCAAAAACTCCTTATTTGGATTACAGCGCGTTCTTCATTTCAGGATCATCGGATTCATCGGTTTGCTGCGCATTCCGTGAACGCCGCCGCCCCATTCGAGAAGGACTTTCCTGCAGCGGCTGTCATTGTCATTGACAAGCACGCCGATCTCGAACATCGAGCCCGGTTTCGGGTCAACGCCCAAATCACTCCACGGGATCCGCGCCTCGTACACGGTCGATGTCCCCTTCCGGACAACGCTGAACTCCGGCACCTTGGAGAATTTGCCTTTCCACTGCGCATAAGTTTTTTCACCGTCATTGGCAAGAGCAAACCCAAACTGTTTATAATCGGATTGAAGTACCGAATAAAATGTTTTGAGACTGCTGCGGAATGCAACTTGAACGCTGTCGCACTCAAACATCCCGACCCCTTTGTGGATCTGATAATGGATATTGTCGCGAACCTCGACTTTCAGATAGAAATACTCGCTGTCCCATTTGGAATAGATTTTAGCGCTGAGATCTTCGGGTCCCTGCCAGAACATATCGGCATCGACATCGCCGATGCGCAGATTGGTCATTGCTTCCTTTTTATCCACATCCGCCAGCAGCTGCCATTTTTTTCCAAGGGAAGTGCAGGCGACAAATTTCAGACTGCTTTCGATCTTGATATTTCCATCCGGCAGGATGAATTCGAAACGTGGGAAAGCCAGCGTTCCGGATTTTGCCGATGCAGTGAATTTCACGGAATACGAAACCGATTTTCCCGGAGCAACTTTCACCGCGATCTCCTTCTTTTCCGGAGTCCACCCGCCATCGGGGAAGAAACGCATGGTCCCGTTCAGTTCCTTTTTGAACGGATTTGCAACCTGGAAACTGACATTCTGAATTTTATCTCCCGCCGTGTGCGTCCACTGATACGGCAGATCAAGCACGGATGAAAAAGCAATGTCTTTCATGATCGCATCCGGAGGAAGAACCAGATACTGTGGTTCCTCGGTCATCGGAGCGGAAAAGACGGATGCGTTTGCCACTTTCCGGAGTTCCGATCCGAAAAGATTGTAAAGTGTTCCGGAAACAGGTGCGGTAAATACTGCCGTCACAGTCTGACCTTTCTGCACCGAAGAACGCCAGAAGGCAAGAACTTTGCGGTCCCTGGCTTTGAACAGGACCGCATCTCCGATGCCGGGACGGAAGAACTTTTTCTCCGTTTTGCTCTGCCGGATCATGCGGACCATGTTGTTATGGGCGGCAACCACCGGACGGCAGCGGTTTTTCTCATCGACCGAAGGATAATTGTCCGTCAGACTCGTCGGCGAACGGGGAGAACCGCGATAAACGAACCAGACATGATTGCTGAGTCCTTCGGCGCGGGTCAAAACTGCTTTTTTGCAGATTTCCGAAGCCTTTTTTATCTCTGACCCTTCCGAGGTCGGGTCCACGGCAAAACCGGTTTCATCGTTCCAGAAAACCGACATGCCGACCTTTGCCTTTTCCGCCATTTCCCGATGACGGGCAATGATGGAGTGCAGATTCTCCGCGCCGGAGTGACAGTGGAACGGCCAGAAATCATAGGATCCCTTTGCTTTGAAAAAGACTTCATCCCATGCCGCGCCGCCGCAGATTTTCGCTTCCGGATGGACCTTTTTGATTGCCGGATATGCCTGCTTCAGCATATCCGCATAGGTGTCGGCAGTCCCTCCCCAGTAATACTGGTTTGCATAAGGTTCGTTCCAAATCTGGAAATATTTCGTGCTGTCGCGATAACGTTTGGCAACTTTGGCGGCGAACTCCGCATAAAGTTTGTTGTCCGGATGACAGGCAAAAACGAATTTCGGCGCTTTCGCCGCGGCTTCCTTATCCGCCGCAGTCCATCTCGGTGCATTGGCGATCATCAGATAAGGGGTAATGCCGTATGCTCTGCATCTATTTACGATCCTGTCATACGGTTTCCAATTCAATGGTCCGTTTTCCTTCGGCTGAATCGCAGACCAGCGGATCGTGAAGCGGAGCAGTTTGACTCCGGCATTTTTCATATTCTTGAAGTCCTGCTCTCTGTGAGGTCCGAAATCGCGGTTGAAAAGATCCATGGCAGCCTGCGTTGCGAAAAAGCACTCGGGATCATCTTTCCAGTCGTTCCCGACCGGATCCCAGGTGCTGACAAATGTCCGGAAGGTTTTTCCGGAAGAAAGTTTCACTGAAACATCATAAAATCCCGGACGGCTGTAATCGAACGGAAGCACAATCTCCTGCGATTTCCCCGCCTTCAGGGTAACAGTCCTTTCATCCTTCAGCTCTGGTTCATGTGTCAGAACGCGTTTGCTTACCGCTGTGACGGTAATGGAACGTTCCGCATCGCTTGCGTTTGTCAAGGTATATTTGAGTTTCGCTTTATTGCCTTTCAGCAGGGGCGCGATCGTTCCGATCTCCTGAAATCTGACAGAAACTTCTTTCTGATTTTTCACCGCGGAAGCGGATGGTTTCTTTTGCGGTTTTGACCCGTCGTATTTGACACCTTTGATCTTGATCGAGGAGAGCAGAAGATCGACCGGGTTCATTCCCTTGGCAATTTCTTCTGCTGTAGGTTTGAGACCGGCGTGCAGCGTGCCGCGAAGCTGTCCCGCGATGTATGAGGGATAAATCGTGATATGCAGCGAAGCAAGACGCAGAGGCGGATCCATGATGCCGTTCCGTTTCTTCTTTCCGCCCCAGTTGTGATACGACTTCCCGTTCGGATCCGTGAAATATGCCGTATAGGAAGTCCATTTCGCGCGGCCGAGCATATAACGTTTTTTATAACCGAAAAACTCGCCGTCGCGGTCGATAATGAGGAATGTACAGTGCCCCAATCCGCCTTGATATTCGAGCGTTATATTTTCAATGGATTCCCACTGGAGTTTCGATACCTCGGGGAATCCGATCGAGACCCCTTTATTTTTGTCCGTCCCGGGAGGAAGCGCATAGTTTACTTTTACAACGTCCCGGTTCAAGGTGGAATCGAAGACCTGGGAAATCTCACTTTTCGCCCCGGAATTCCCCGGAGAGAAGCTGACATCCGAAGGTTGTCTCAGGAAAAAATCCGCACTTTCTGCACCGAATGCAGTCCACATGGTTAAAAGTGCGCCGGCCGTCATTAGATATTTCATTTGAACATTCCTTTACGTTCTGGATTTGAGAGTATTTATTTGATTTTCGCAAAACGCGAATAACTGATGAAATGAGACTCGAAAGTAGTTCTGGCCATGCTTTCGGCATGTCCATCGGCAAAACTCAAGTTGGCTTTGCTGTTGTGCCGGGTGAAAATCGCAACTTGCTTTTTATCCTCACTGTCATTGAAAAATTTATCCTTCTGAAGGAACCCTTTTTGAAGGACACCGCCTCCTCCACTATAGAACCAGCGTGCTTCCCGTCCGTAATCCATCATCATGAGGGCATTGCTCAGCGATCCCTGCCGCCATTTCTTCATGAGAAACGGACCGGACAAGGAATTGTTTGCCATGCCGTAAGAAATGTTTACCGTTGTCACGGTGCCGTTTGACTCAACTTTGGCGTTGGTGGCGGGGCAGATCGTCAGCTTTTTGACCTCGCTTTCCTCTTTCGCGCCAAGATAACTGAAGAGGTAAGGATTTTGCCACCAGCGGGGATTCATGCCCGACCAATCGGCAGCAAGACCGTTCGGGGCAAAATATGATCTGTTGTCTTCCGTATATGCAATATGGGCCGTTGCCAGCTGTTTCTGCTGATTCAAGCACTGGATCGATCTTGCCTGATCCCGAACTTTGGCAAGAGCCGGCAAAAGCATTCCTGCAAGGATCGCGATGATCGCAATGACGATAAGCAGTTCTATCAGTGTAAAACACCATGGCATTTTACACTTCAAATATGATCCTGTCTTCCTTCCTGCGGTTTTGTGTTTCATGTTTGCTTTCCCTTCTGTAATTATTGGTTTTGTTTCAGCAAAAAGTTCAAATAACTGGCGGAGAAAATCACTTCCTTGTCCAGCGGATAATCCCGCAGCTGCGGAACGGTACGGCGGGCTTTGACACTGGCTCCCGTCAGCTCCATCATCAAAGGTCCCTGATAACCGGTCGCAAGGATCGCTGGAATCAGCTTCTCCCAGTCGATATACCCGAATCCCGGAGCCTGATGATCATCGTTCAATCCGAAATTGTCCTGAAGATGCGTCGTAAAAAGCTTCTTCCCGATCCGTTTGACCAGCGAGGGGACCCATTGTTCGATCTCGCCGGAAAGAATCCTGTCCAGATTCTCCTGCTTCGCCCTCGTCTGACCGATCAGACAATGCCCGGTGTCCAGATTGATCCCGACATCCGGCAAATCCAAGGCTTCCACAATTTTAATGACGAGATCGGCATCAGGCAGGATCTCGCCGCTTCCGGATGGGTCACGATAGTTGCAAGTCTCAACAGCAAGCCGGACACCGTTCGCATGGGTGAGTTCCGCAACTTTGCCGATCACGTCAAGGTCACGTTCGAAATCCACATACGGCAGCAGGTTCGGCAGATGGCAGACCATGACTTGGCATCCCAGTGCCGCGCAGACTTCCGCCTCATGCTTCTGCACTTCCAGATAATGTTCCAGCGTATCGCCCACATTCAAATGCTCGGAATGGATGCTCCAGGTATCGAAGCCGATTCTGCGGGCAAGCGATCCGATCTCCGCGCCTTCCTCCGGCGTGATCCGGTCCACATGGGAAAATTCCAGTGCGCCGATCAATCCGGCATAACGTTCATATTTTTTCAATACACGCTGATAGGTATCCAGCGTATAGATCCCCGTTACGGAGTCGGGATCCGTACTGACCAGATTGCATCCAATGCGGCTTTTCATGACTTTTCCTTTCGTTGTTGCTGACAATAAATATAAGAATTTTCCCCCGCTTGTCAAGAACGCGGACCGGGAATACATCATTATGTGTAATAATTTATGTTTTTTTATGAATTATTCACTTCCTCCGGCGGTAAAACTTCGCATCCGGCTTGCAATTTTTCGGATTGCAAGGTATAATAAGACAGCAAAAAAACGGGATCGGCGATGCAGAAAAAAAAGTTTGTTCCAAAATATCAGCGGATCTTCGAAGATATCCGCGGAAAAATCGTCTCGGGCGAATATCCCTGCGGCTGTCAGCTCCCGACGGGAAAAGAACTCTGCCGAATGTATTCGGTTTCCCAAATCACTATTTGCTCGGTATTTGCGCGGCTGCATGAGAGCGGTCTGATCCGTTCCATCCCCCATAAAGGCTCCTTTGTCAGCTATGAACCGGAAGACGATTATTTTCACGAGGCGGCATCCTGCAAAAAAAAGACGGAGATCATTCACACCCTGATCTCGCCGACGCCGCTGTATCTGAACATCATGAATCTTCTGGCGAATATTTTCATGCAGAAAAATCCGGAAGTCAATATCCGTTTCCGGGAACTGCGTCCGAAAGGGGATTCCGATCCCTATTGGGAACTCCAGCGGTCCAAAGGGCTGCCGGCGTGCGGAGAATTTTACTGGTACGCCCGATATGCACGCGACAATATGCTCTGTCCGCTGGAAGAAATGCCCGGCTTTGAAACGCTTCGCCGTTCGCTGTATGCTCAATTCGTTTATCCGACCGTCGACGGCACCGGAGAAAACCATATCCACGCGCTTCCGCTTTTTCTGGGAATTCCGATCTTCATGATACTGAACCGCGACATCTGCAAAAAGGCCGGAGTGGAACCCATGGTTCCGCACAGTTGGGCGAAACTGCTGAAATTGACCGAAAAACTCGGTGAATCAAGCAGGAAAACTTCGCGTTTCTACGTTACCACGATGAGTGCGCCGCGCGGATACAGCGGCGTAAAGCCCTGGGTGGAAATGCTGGGGCAGGATTTGTTCTCCCGCGGCCTGCAATGCGTCGATTCGGAATTTTTCCGGAAGATCTTCACCACTCCCGGGGCTCTTTCCGCCTTGAAAAACATTGAATTACTGATGAAAAACGGAATTGTGCGACATCAGAAAGGCGTGGAATATTTCGCCTTGGGAGATACTGCATTCATGCCGTTTTCCGACAATTGGACCTTGAGACTGATCCGTACGATCATGCCGGATATGGACAAACTGATTTTCGCACCGCCTCCGGTGGGAAAGAACCGCGTCTACCGCTCGTTCGCCGGCACCTTCAATATCGGTCTTTTCCGGGCGGGCATACACTCGGAACTCCAAAAGGTTTTCAGCTGGAAATGGCTCAAGTTTCTTTTGCATCCGCGGTCCCAGTATCTGATTTCCCAGGAATACCTGCTGCCGGCCCGGAAAGACGCGGCGATTTTCCTGAAGGAAACCGAACCGGAACTCTATGATTTCTGTTCCGGGATCCTGGGCAAAGCCATTCCCCAGCCCGATTTCGTGGGAATGCGCAAATCTTATGAGATCGCAGGAAAGCATATCGTCAGTTTTCTGCTGCACCGCCTGTCTCCGGAACAGTGTCTCCGGAATATCGTACTTGATTTGGAAAAGATTACCATAGGATGATTCCGCTTTTGGGGATATACCATGAGATTAAAATATTCAGCATCGAACTCGCGATGTATGCTTTCGTGCAGATTCATCGGCGCATTATCTTCGGGGAAACGAGACTGAACCGGAATTCCGTTTTCTTTGAGCCATTTTTTTCTGATAGAAAGTTGAAAAAAAGACAAGATGATTTAAAGTATTTCCTGAAAATGAGGAGATTTTTTGATAATGAAGCTTTCTTCTCTTTTCAGTGACGGCGCCGGATTCCCCGCTTCACCATTCGAGGAAAAATAAAGATAACTGTTTTCAAATAAAGGAGTTGCTTATGAAGTTCGGACATTTTGACGACGCGAACCGCGAGTATGTGATCACCACTCCGGAAACTCCGCTGCCCTGGATCAACTACCTCGGCATGGAATCCATGTTCGGGATCTGTTCCCAGACCGGCGGCGGATACAGCTGGTACAAGGACGCAAAGCTCCTGCGTATCACCCGTTACCGCTACAACAACATCCCCGCAGATCAGGATGGACGAATCTTCTATCTCAAGGAAAACGATCAGGTCTGGTCTCCGGCTTTTCGTCCGGCAAATACTCCGGTCGATAACTTCAAATGCCGTCACGGACAGGGCTACACGATCATATCCAGTTCTTACCAGGGAATCGACTCGGAACTGCGCTTCTTCGTGCCCATCGGGGAGAATGTGGAGATCCGCGAACTGAAGATCACGAACAACTCGAAAATTCCGCGCACACTGAAGGCTTTTTCCTTTACCGAATTCTGCCTTTGGAACGCCGCCGATGACGACCGCAACTATCAGCGGCTGCTCTCCTGCGGCGAAGTCGAGGCCGAGCCAGGCGTGATCTATCACAAAACCGAGTTCCGGGAACGCCGCAGACATTACGCCTTTCTGGCGGCAAGCGAGGTCCCCGCATCGTTCGACACGGATCGCGATGTGTTCCTCGGCGGTTCCTTCGGCACGCTTGCCATGCCTGCCGCCGTGAAAAATGGCGTGTGCTCCGGCAGTATCGCCCACGGCTGGTATCCGTGCGCCGCACAACAGTTCGAGTTCACGCTGAAGCCCGGCGAGACCAAAAGGCTCAGCTTCCTGCTCGGCTTCATCGAAGTTCCGGACAACAGAAAATTCACCGCTCTGGACGTCATCAACAAACAGCCCGCGCACGAGCTCATCTCCAAATTCGATTCTCCGGAGAAGATCGATGCCGCCTTTGCCTCGCTCCGTGCCCGCTGGGATGGATTGCTCAATATCTTCACGGTCAAGTCCAACGACGATAAATTCCAGCGCATGGTCAACATCTGGCATCCATACCAAACGATGTGCACCTTCAATTTCTCGCGTTCCACCTCGCTTTTTGAGGTCGGAGTTGGGCGCGGCATGGGGTTCCGCGACAGCAATCAGGACCTGCTGGGCTTTGTCCATCTGGATCCGAAACGGGCTCGGCAGCGCATTCTGGATCTGGCCGCCACCCAAAAGGAAGATGGAGGGGCCTATCATCAGTATCAGCCGTTGACCAAGCAGGGCAATTCCGAAATCGGCGGCAACTTCAACGATGATCCCATGTGGCTCATCCTTTCGGTCTGTGCCTACGTCCGGGAGACCGGCGATGTTTCGATCCTGGCGGAAAAGGTCGATTACGACAACAGATCCGAGCTTGCACAGCCGCTTCTCGACCATCTGTTCCGTTCCCATCGGCACTGCATGAACAAACGGGGGCCGCACAAGCTCCCCTGCATCGGCAGAGCGGACTGGAACGACTGCCTGAACCTGAACTGCTTTTCTACCGAACCGGGCGAATCGTTCCAGACCTTCGGGACCGGTGAGGGGACCGTGGCGGAGTCGATCATGATCGCCGGACTTTTCGTATGCTCCGCGCGGGAATTTTCCGCATTGCTGCATTTCCTCGGCAAAAACCAGGAAGCTCGTCAGGTCGAAAGCGATATGGCTGAAATGATGGAAGCGGTGAAACGCTTCGGGCGCGATCCGGAATGGTATTTGCGCGCCTATGATTCGCACGGCGCCAAAATCGGTTCCGCCGAGTGCGAAGACGGCAAAATCTTCATCGAATCCAATGCCTGGTGCGCCATGGCCCGGATCGGCAAGGACGACGGATTCGACCGCAAAGCATTGGACGCGGTAGAGAAGTATCTGGGGACCGACCATGGGCTTTTGCTGCAATATCCTGCCTACAAAACCTACAATCCCGATTGGGGCGAAATGACCAGTTATCCGCGCGGCGTCAAAGAAAACGGCGCGGTGTTCTGCCACTGCAATCCGTGGGTCATCATTGCGGAAGCCATGTACGGCAATGCGGACCGCGCGTTTGACGACTACACCCGGATCGCTCCGGCGTGGCGCGAAGATATTTCCGAGATCCACCGCTGTGAACCCTACGTTTACGCTCAGATGATCGCAGGCCGGGAGTCGCCCCGGTTTGGCGAGGCGAAGAACTCCTGGCTCACCGGAACCGCCGCATGGAACTATCTTGCCGCGGCCGGATATCTTCTGGGGATCCGCGCCGACTATTCCGGACTGATCGTCGATCCGCAGCTGCCGGAGAAGGAACTCCCGGTGACCGTGTTCCGCACGTTCCGCAGCTGCCGTTATGCGATCGTTATCCGCAAAGGGAATGGGAAACGCCTGCTGGTCAATGGCACAGAACAGCCGTTCGCCGCCCCGATCCCGCCGAAGGTTGATGCAACACTGAACATCGAATGCGAAATTTGAAGGAGAAGCAACATGAGAAAATTCTTTTGGAAAGACCGCTGGTATTTCGGCGCGAATTTCATCCCGTCCACGGCGATCAATCAGCTGGAAATGTGGCAGAAGGAAACCTTCGATCCGGCAACCATAGACCGCGAACTCGGATTCGCCGAAAAAATCGGAATGAACCTGGTGCGTGTTTATCTGCATGATTTGCTCCACCAGCAGGATGGAGCCGGCTTCTTTGAGAGGATCGAACATTTCTTATCCATTGCCGAAAGGCATCACATCAAGACCATGTTCGTGATTTTTGACGACTGCTGGAACTCGGATTTTGAACTGGGACCGCAGCCGGCTCCCATTCCGAACACTCATAACTCCGGCTGGGTCCAATCACCCGGCTGCCGGGCCGCTGACGACCTTTCCCAGCGGCCGCGTCTCGAGCGGTATGTCAAAGCCCTGCTGTCTCGGTTCGGCGACGATCGCAGGATCGTATTGTGGGATCTTTACAACGAGCCGGGCAATGGATCAGCCGGCGACCACTTTACGACCAGCGGTCTTCGGGAAAATGCCTCAATGCCGCTGCTGCAGGATGTTTTCCGCTGGGCGAAGGAAGCCGATCCGAGCCAGCCGGTAACTGCCGCCCCGTGGAAGTTTGAGAAAGAATTTGATGAATTGAACAGATTCATGTTTGAAAACTCCGAGATTGTGACTTTCCATTGTTACAGTGCCCCCGGCGAACTGAACGAACGCATCAATTTTATCCGTTTTGAAGCGAAAGGCCGTCCCATGATTTGTTCGGAATATATGGCACGCCACAGGGGATGCACATTCCGGGAATGTCTGCCGATCCTGCGGGAAAATGGCATCGGTGCAGTTAACTGGGGATTGGTATCCGGAAAAACCCAGACGGTTTTCCCCTGGAAAGGGTTGATGGAAACAGCCGATCTTTCAATTCCGTTTCACGATGTATTTCACCCGGATGGAACCCTGCTGGTCCCTGATGAAGAGCAAGTATTCCGGTCATGCCATCCTTGATCGTATAGGGCGACACTTAGAAAATAAAACTGGAGGTTATATGCGTTCCTCAAACTGAGTAAGAGAGCGCGCGTAATTCCGAAGAACGCATTTTCGCTCTACCGTTTTATGATCCGCCCCTTTTTTGCGAGCGTCCGGATTCCGAATTTTGTGATAAAACACGCCAAAAAAGTCCGAATTTTGTGATTTTCGGCATTAAAAAACGCCGAATTCCGTGATGAAAGACCTGAATTTGAGCTCAAATGCCTCATCCGGACCGACGACGAGATTTTGCCGGTCGAAGTTAGGACCGAAAACACCGTTTCCTGCTTGTGGGGTCAACTTGTGGGGTCAGCTTATGGGGTCAGTTCCTCGGGAGGCGAAATGACGAGATTGGGTTCGATATGCTCATCCGCAGCCCTTACGACAAGAAGTGACGTCCCAGAAGGATCAAAATAAACTTCTGTTTCAGCGGCCTTTACCGGTTTTTATTGCAGACGTAGAACAATGCCGGGATGAAATACAGGGTCAGGAGCATGGCGAAAAACAATCCTCCGACCACACCGATCCCGCAGCTGGAACGGATCTCGTAGCCGATCCCGCGTCCGAAGGCCATCGGGAGCATCCCGATCACACTGGCAATGGAGGTCATCAGAATCGGACGGAATTTGTTCTCGGCCGCCTGCATCATGGCATCGTGAGTCTTCATTCCGCCGGCAGTCAACGATGCGGTCTCATCCATGATCAGAATGGCATTGTTGACCACGATTCCGATCATCATGATCGCCCCCAGCATCCCGACCATCGACAATAGCGTTCCGGTCAGGTAAAGCATGGTGAAAAGGCCGACGAATCCCAGAGGGACGGTGAACATGACGAGAAACGGACGGCTGAGCGACTCCATGATGGCGGCGATGACCAGGAAAGTCAGAAAAACCGCCGTGACGAGGACCATTACGAAATCCATCGCGCCTTCGTTCATCATTTCCGCCTGTCCGGTAAAGACCAGCTGATAGTTGCGGGGAAGTCTCGGCGCGAGTTTCTGCCGCAGGACCCGCATCATATCATCCATGGAACGGCCGGGAGCCGAGTTTGCATAGATCCACGCGGACCGCTCCTTGTCCTGCCGCATCAGACTGATCGCAACGGGCGAACTTTTCATGCTTGCAAGAGCATTCATCGCCACGGTCTTTCCGCCCATGGAAACGGCAGGCAGTTCCTGCAGTTGATCGACTCCGTCTTTCGGCTGCATCTTCACCCGGATGTCGAAGGTGTTCACTCCGACCTTGAAAGTTCCGGCTTCGACCCCGTCGAAATATCCGACCAGGGAAAGACCGATCGCGCTCACGGGGAGTCCCATATTTTTCAGCAGCGCGCGTTCCGGCAGGACCCGGATACGGGGTTTCGCGCTCCGGCAGCTCGTATCGATGTCGGTGGCAGTTTCGGAACGGCGCAGAATCTCCGCGCCTTCCTTCGCATATTTCTCCAGAACTTCGAGGTCCGGACCGCCGACATAGCAGGTCAGCTCCTGCCCCGCACCGCCAGTTGGAGTCGGCATCGAAAGGGCATAGAGGAAACCGCTTTTCGTTTCCAGTTTCTGACGGATCTCCTCCATGACCTGGTATAATTGGCTGATTGTGGTTCTGCCTTTTGCAGGCGTTCTGTATATGGCGTTTTACACTCGGAAATATATCCGCGGAGTGCCCGATTTTCTTGCCGGCGGGCGCTCTTCTCCGCATTCCCCACGGGGAAGCCTGCGCGATCCTGATGCCCCATGTGTTCGGATTCAATGCGGAAGCGGTCCCCGGACCCTATGCAGCCATGGCGCAGACTCTGGAACTCGGATCCTCCGCCTCGGATTTCCTCCGGTTCACCGAGTCTCTGAACCGGCATTTCGGCATCCCGGAAGACCTGAGTCCCTTCGGACTGAAGCGGGAACACTTCCCCTTCCTGATAAAGAACTGCCGCAGCGGCAGCATGAAGACCAATCCGCGGCCCATGAGCGACGGGCAGGCGGAAACGCTCCTCGCCGGTCTTCTGGGCGGACAATGACTGCGGGCGCCGACGGCCGGGAAAAGGATCAGGTCCGGTTCTTCAGGTATGCCGCACCCGCCTGAATGAAGAAAATCGTGCCCAGATCGCGGATGTGATACGGCAGTCTGTCGCTGCCGTCCGGCATCAGCATTTTTTCCAGCACCGCGCCGTGAAGGTTCGGATCGGACGCCCTGGTGAACTGCATGGCGCAGCAGAATTCCAGAGCCTTTTCCGCACGGGCGATCCAGTATCCGGGCTCTTCGATGCCCGCCAGATCGAGGAAACAGAGAGCCGCGCACGCGCTGCCGCTGGCGGCATGACCGAAACTTGCGGTATTGAAGTCGGCCGCGGTATCCCGGAAGAACCCGCCGTCCAGCCGGAGCGCGTGGTCATACCACCGGACCGAGCGGCGGAACAGTTCCAGATAACGCCTGTCCCCGGTTTCCTTCCAGAGAGCAAGCATGGGCCGTCCCCACCAGTAGGCATGGCGGGGATGGATCGTCCCCTTTGCCGGATCGCAGGGCGTGATCCGGATCCAGTTCCCGGCCGGTTCCTCTTCCCGGATCAGGGTTTCGGCCGTGGCGACCGCGATATCCCGGTAACGGCGGTCTTTCGTAAGTTTCCAGGCGGTCAGGAATACGGCGTCGTCCAGCAGCGGCCGGTTCTGGGCTCCCGGGAGACCGAAAACGAATCGGGAAGAAACGATCTGATAGTAGTCGAAAAATTTTCCGAGCTGCGGCTGCCATGCTTTGCGCGCGACCCAGTCCGCCGCCGCCAGAGTGGCTTCGCGGTAAACCGGTTTCCCGGTGGCGTCGCTGAGCATGAAAAGTCCGTCCAGCGTTTCCAGTATGGCGGAAGTGTTGACCAGATCGAAGCGGTCCTCGAATGCCGGGAACAGTCCCTCGTCGTCGCCGGACCGGATCTGATTGTTCAGCAGAAATCCGGCATTGAATTCGGCCTGTTCGAGGAGAGTCCCGTCGTCCAGAACATCGGCGGCCGCGACCAGGGCTTTGATTCCCTGTCCCGTATGCCAGTAGGGGCAGAAGACATCCCAGGTTTTCTTTGCACTGCTGTATTCTCCGCGCAGAGCGCCCCGCCATTCGGCGTACCCGAAGGATTCTCCCTTGCTGCCGCAGGGCGTGTTTTCCCGGATCGTGGCGGTCTCTGTCAGCCATTGCACCGCCAGCCGGAGCCGTTCTTTCAGGTTTTCCGTTTCCATAAATCCTTTCTGTCCCTTCCGGAGATTTCGTTTTTAAAAACGGATCTTCCTGTAGGGGGTCCTGCAGGGCAGTCCGTCGGCAAGATACAAATCCCCCCTGCCGGGCAAAGCGATCAGCGACCATTTGGTGAGGGAATGAGCTTCTCCGCCATGCCGGCAGGGAGCATATGGGCATGAATGATCCGAGAGCAGGCGCCTGATCCCGGTCAGATCGCGCGGCGCTTCCAGTCCGGCGATGTAGCGTGAACGCTCCACGCAGAACAGCCGATAGGCGGGCGCTCGCATGTCGGCGAATTCCACCTCGGGCGCATAATAGAGGTTGGTGGAATAGGCAAACGGGACGTTTTCACTGCGTTTGACCAGTTTCGGCACGGCAGCATCCAGGAAAAAACTGTGACCGGTCCGGTCTCCGACCGCGATGGAGAATCCTTTGCCCGTCAGAGGAAAACTTTGCAGTTTTTCCAGAAATTCCGCGGAAGTCCGGCAGTACTGCATGGCATGCATCACCACCAGCCGGATATCCGCGCGGTCCCCGCTGCGGTCGAATTTTGAGCCCACGGAGCCATGGGTGTTGGCCAGGCCCTCGCCGTTCATTGAGTCAAGTCCGCTCAGCCATCCGGCATAGGTCACGGTGGCGGTCGGAATCCCGTGATCCGGACGCCGGATCAGGGTCACAAACTTGCATTTTTCATCGGTTCCGGCATCGTTGTTTTTGGCAACGATCATTCCTTCCGGTGAGCCGCGCAGCAGCAGCGGGGTGCATCGGTCCGTGTGATTGTCGAATGTATCGACAAAATTCATGGCCAGCAGCAGACGGTGATCCACTCCCGCGGCCTCGGCTATGCCGTGAAGTTCTTCGCGGAGATCGGGCAGAAACCTGGAGAGGACCCGTTCCGCACGGTCGTACCAGGAAATCAGGGCAGGGGTCTGAAACGTTTTGCCGAGATGTTCGATCTCAAAGAGAATCTCTTCCCTGGCACCTTCTCCGTACTGCCGTCCCATGGCCCTGGGAGAGCCGCAGCATTCGATGAGTTTCATCTCCCGATATTCCCGAATTGCATTTTTGTTTTTACGCGGTATAGTATATCACGAACGGATCCAGTTTGCAATTGCATTATTGAAACATTTTTTTGTAATTATGAAACAAGGGGGCAATCTGTGGACAGCAATTTCACTTTCTATTCGGGAAATCTCGCCTTTTTTGTGCGGTCCGTCGGACATTTCGATCTGCATCCCGGTGAACGGTCCAGGATCAAACAGGCGGATTTCGGAGAAATATTCTGGTGCATGGAAGGCAGCGGGGAGTTCCGGGATGACTCGGGCCGGACGTTCACCCTTTTACCGGAATGGATCTGGTATTATCCTCCGGGATCGCTTCACTGCCATGGCGCCGGAAAGGAGAGGTTCCACTACCGCTGGCTGACTCTGGCCGGCCCCTCCGCCGGTTTGATCTTTTCCGGCTTGTGCATCAATCCCGGTCTTACTCATGCCGGACCCTGTCCGGAGGAGTACTTTGACCGCATTGCCGGCACTGCGGGAAAACCGGAAAAGATGCCCGACCTTCTCAGCGACGCCTTTTACATTCTCACCCGCATCGCGGCGGGATCGAAGCGCCGCCACGAACCGGATTCCGTTGTGGCGGAAGCCCGCGCTCTGATCGATACCGCGTTTGCCGACCCGGGATTGAACGTGGGACGCATTGCCGACCGGCTGCATCGGCACCGCGTATCCGTTGAACGGGTCTTCAAGGAACAGTCCGGCATAACGATTTCGGAATATCTTCAAAATCGGCGGTGTCAGGAAGCCTTTCATCTGATCTGCGAAACGGAGATCCCCCTGAGGGAAATCCCCCGCAGGTGCGGCTTTTCCTCCATCCATTATCTCTCCAGAGTCATTCGCCGCCTGACGGGATCGCCTCCCGGAAGTCTGCGGAAAAGCATGGCATCGGGCAACATGAAGACGCCGACTTTCAGGACCTCGTGAAGCGTTTCCGGAGACCGTCCGCCGTTTCCCGGAAGCGCTCCGCCTACCATCGGAACAATTCGCGCTCCATGAAGATGTCCTGTTCGATATCCTGCCGGTTGCGCTGATCGAGATCACGGTTGATCCGGTCGACCGTTCCCGGCGGGATCACCCGGATCAGCGTCCAGTTCGCCTGAGGGATCTTTGCGATGGATACGCGCACCAGTTTTCCGTTCCGGAGCCGGGCGATGAACTGCGGAATATTGCCGTTCCGGAAATGAGTCAGCCATTCCGGATAGGGAAAGCTCCGGTTCAGGTTCAGGAAACTCCGGCAGGTATGATCGCTGCTCTTCCGGAAATCCTCATCATCGGAGGAGAAAATCTGATGCCCTTCCGCATCCAGCAGATAATAGGAGGTCTGATATTTTTCGGCTTTGACCTGCTGAAGGATCGGCTGGATCAATTTATGGTAACATAATTCAAACCCGACGAGCCCCTTTTCTTTACCGTCCGAGGTCAGCAGCGGAAGCCAGCAGGCCACCACGGCATGGTCGGATGAATCCGGATACGGGGGACTCCACTGAATGGACCTTATCCCTTTTCCCCGTCGCTCCAGAAGCCAGCGGCACTGAAAATCATCAGGACCGGCAACCTTTTCATACATGCCCGGATAACGGAGGCAGATCCCATCGTTCATCAGATACGTGATCCTCCGGAGAAGAGCCCCGTTTTTGCAGAAACGGCTGAATATTCCCTCGGGTGTGTAATCGCGGATATTTTCCCCGTCGTCCATGCTGTCGCAGATCAGCGTCAGCCCCTGTCGCCGGGAGGAGCGGAGCTGTTTGACCGTTTCCATCATTTTTTGCCTTGGCATGGCTTTCGGCTTGTGGTAGGAGGCATTCCCGAAAGATATTTCCTCCTTGTAAAACGGGGTGCGGACCAGATCCGGCGGACGGTGGGCGGAACCGGGCGCAAAATCTTCCGCCAGATAAAACCGTGCACTGTCCGGATTTTGTTCCGGCACGTTCTGCTCGATGATCTGCGAGGTGGAAAGCCCCTTCAGCTGTTCCCGGATGCCGAGAAGTTTGTTGTCGATCTCCGTTCCAAGTCTGTCCGTAACCTGCTGGACTTTCACACGGCGCATCATTTCCAACGTTACTTTGGCAGCGATGCATTGGTGGCGGATCGTGCCGTAAAGCGCCAGTCCGGCCGAAGCGCAGAATATGGCTGCGATCAGCAGCAGCGCCGCATAGCGGTGACGATGCAGGAAGCGCATGAATTTCTGAAGGGGGGAATCCGGACACGCGGAAATTTCCTCGTCAAACAGATAATGCCTGATGTCCGCAGCCAGTTCCTTTGCACTGCGGTAACGTTCTGCCGGATCGACGGCCCGAGCCTTTTCGATGATCGACCGCAGTGCCGGAGAGATCCGCAACCGGGGATTTGCCGGAGTGGACGGTTCGAATTCACCGGTCCGGATCTTGGCGATGATTTCCTTGGAATCTGCGCCGGAAACCGGCTTGCGGAGCGTCACGATTTCATTCAGGATCATGCCGAGCGCAAACACATCGGTCTGCGGATCGGCAATTCCGTCCTGAAAAAGTTCCGGAGCCATATATGCCGGTGTGCCGTCCAGATTTCCCCTGCGGTCGGTTCTGTCCGGACAGGCGATGCCCCAGTCCATGACATAGACTTCGCCGTTTTTTCCCAGCATGATGTTTTCCGGCTTCAAATCGCAATGGATGATGCCCCGGCTGTGACAGTATTCGATGGCGTCGCAGACCTTGAGGAAACTTTCCAGCCGGATTTGAAGCGAGCGTTCATAGCGGCGGGAGGTGATTTTCTCCGCTGCATCCTTGTCCCGGCAGCGGTTCAGATATTCTTTCAGCGTAATGCCGTTGACCAGCTGCATCGCCAGATGGAGCCCGTCGGCAGTGTCGGTGTCCAGGCTGAACAGCGGCACAATGGCGGGATGATCCAGTTGCGCGTTGAGCTTTGCTTCGGAGATGAATTTTTCCACGCTCGCGGGACGGACAAGATGTTCTTCCTTCAGGGATTTGATGACCACTTCGCGGCCGAGGATCAGGTCTTTGGCAAGAAAGATCCGCCCGAATCCGCCCTGTGCGATCATTTTCAGAATCTTATATCGTTTCCCGGTATTTTCCAGCTGATGCCGGAATTCCGCCGAAGAATCCGCTTGCAGGTCGGCCGAGTCAATCACCCCAGGATTCCCATCAATGATGTCACTGAAGTGTGTTCCGGATTTGCCGGACGAAGTATTTTTCGGTGCATTGGTCATGACCACGGTAGCTTCGAGGTCTCCGACATTTTCCTTTTTTTCAGGGGCATCCATCAGGCAGTCTCCTTTGCATTTTATGCAACATTCCCCGTAATATACTCCTTTTATCCGCTCAATGTCAAATGCGAATATCAAGATTTTCATAGAAAACTGACTTTTGGTCATTGACTTTCGGTCATTGAGCGATTATATTATCCATCAGACAGGGAAATTTTGAAAGAACAGGAGTGTCAAAATGACCAATCGTCAGAAGGCGGCGCAGGAGACCAGGCGAAAGCTCATGGAAGCGGCGCGGAAAATCATCAGCGAACGCGGACTCGCGGGAACGCAGGTCGAGGAGATAACCCGGATGTGCGGTGTCTCGAAGGGAACATTCTATACCTATTTCAAGCGGAAGGAAGATGTTGTCTATGCGCTCTGCTGGGGGAATTTCGAGAAACTCCGTGACGAGGCGCTGGCTTCCCCCTCGCCATTTCCGGAGAGACTGTCCGGGTATATGGTGAAATTCTGCGCCTATATCGAGCAGGAAAGTCTGAAGCTGTGTCAGGAATGGATCAGAAATACAGCAGATCCGGATTTTTCCGGCAGTGAAAACGGCATCAACAAATTGCATTTCGATCTGGAGTCGGTCGCCGCGCTGTTCGAAGACGGGATCGAACGAGGCGAAGTGAAGCCGACAGCGCCGGCTGACTTGCTGGCGCATACGCTGGTGGATGTGATGTACGGCGAGATGCTCTGCTGGGCAACGAGCAACGGTGAGTTCCGTTTTTCGGAAAGAACGCGGGAGTTCTGCGAAAAATTTCTGGACTCCCTGCTGAAACCATATTTGAAGAATGACAGGAGGAAATGATGAACCGACGGGATTTTCTGAAAACCGCTGCTACGGTCGCGGCGCTGGCTCCGCTGGCGAACTTCGCCGGGAAACTTGAGGCGGCCGAATCGAAGGGCGGGACTGTCGGCCCGAAAGTCACCCGCCGCCGCTATAGAAACACGGATATGACCATGCCGCTGCTGGGATTCGGCCTGATGCGGCTGCCGCAGAAAGACGGAAAAGTTGATTACCCGACTGCGGAAAAGATGGTTGAGCTGGCGATGAATGCCGGATGCAATTACTTCGACACCGCCTACATGTATCACGGCGGCGAAAGCGAGAAATTCGTCGGACAGGTTCTGTCGAAATATCCCCGTGAAAGCTACTATCTCACCAGCAAAATGCCCATTGTGATGATGCGAAGCGAAGCGGACAACGAGCGGATTTTCAAGGAACAGCTCGCCCGCACCCGTGCCGGATATTTCGATTTCTATTTTCTGCACTGGCTTAACGAAAAACATTGGGAAATGGCTCAACGCTTCAAAACCCTCGAATTCATGAAGAGAATGCAGAAAGAGGGAAAAATCCGTCGTCTGGGCTTCTCGTTCCACGGCGAGCCGGAAACGTTGAAAAAAATCGCCGAAACATATCCCTGGGATATGGTGCAGATCCAGCTCAACTATCTCGATTGGGAATTGTGCCGCTCCAAAGAGCAGTATGAACTGCTGACGAAACTCGGGATACCGGTCAGTGTGATGGAGCCGCTCAAGGGCGGAACGCTGGTCAAACTCACTCCGGAGGCGAAAAAAGTCTTCGAAAAGGCGAATCCCGAGGTCAGCACCGCTTCCTGGGGGCTTCGCTATGTCGCGTCTCTGCCCAACGTCCAGGTCGTGCTCTCCGGCATGTCCGCCGTCGAACACATGCAGGACAACATCCGCACCTTCGCTCCGCTCAAACCGCTTTCCGATGCGGAACGAAAAGTGATCGCCGAAGCGCTTGCCGCCTACCGCAAGTCCGGCGCGGTCCCCTGTACCGCGTGCCGCTACTGTTCCCCGTGTCCGGTCGGGGTGGACATCCCGCGGAACCTCGCATTGCTCAATCAAGTCAAAGGCGGACTTCAGCTCTTCCATGCGAAACTCGTTTACGATGCGATGAATGAAGACGAGCGTGCTTCCTCGTGTGTCGGCTGTGGCGCGTGCCTCAAGAAGTGCCCGCAGGGTATTGCCATTCCGTCCTTGATGAAACAGATTGCCAGGGAGTTTCGCTGATCATGGAAAAAGATGTATTGATTTTGACTGGCGCTGGTCAGATCGGCATGGCGATTGCCCGCCGCATCGGGTTCGGCATGAAAATAGTTCTCGGCGACAAAAATCCGAACAATGCCCGGAAAATCGCCGATATCATGAACAATGCCGGATTCGATGTATGTCCAATGGAAATGGATTTATCCGACCGGGGATCAATTTTGAGCATGATTGGCCGGGCACGTGAATTCGGTTTCATCACCCGGCTGGTCAATGCGGCAGGAGTTTCCCCGAGTCAGGCATCAGTGGAGACGATTTTGAAAGTCGACCTCTACGGCACGGCTGTTCTGCTGGAGGAAATTGGCAAAGTCATTGCCGAAGGCGGTGCGGGAGTGACGATTTCCAGTCAGTCCGGGCATCGTCTGCCAGCCCTTACGCCCGGCGAGGACGAACAGCTCGCCACCACCCCATCGGAAGATCTGCTCAAATTGCCGCTGCTGAGTCCGGGGCACATCCACGATACGCTCCACGCCTATCAGCTGGCCAAAAGGTGCAATGTCAAACGGGTAATGGCGGAGGCGGTCAAATGGGGGCGGCGCGGAGCGCGGATCAATTCCATTTCGCCTGGCATCATCGTTACACCTCTTGCCATTGATGAATTCAATGGTCCTCGCGGCGATTTCTATAAAAACATGTTCGCGAAATGTCCGGCGGGGCGTCCTGGAACGGCGGATGAAGTGGCGAATGTTGCGGAATTGCTGCTCGGACCGCAGGGATCATTCATAACGGGCAGTGATTTTCTTATTGACGGCGGGGCTACGTCCTCTTACTTCTACGGTCCTCTCAAACCTCAAAAATAAAGGATGCGGATATGCAGTATGTAAAATTCGGAAACACGGGAATGGACGTTTCCCGGATCTGTCTGGGAATGATGAGCTTCGGCAAGCCGGGAAAGGAGAACGGCGTGTTCCCGTGGGCACGCGATTTCGAAGACGCCAAACCGATCTTCAGACGTGCAATCGAACTCGGGATCAATTATTTCGACACCGCCAACGTCTACCAAATGGGCTCCAGCGAGGAAATTACGGGGAAACTGATTCGGGAGTTCGGCTTGGACCGTGACGAGATCGTCGTGGCGACCAAGGTCCACTTCGACATGCGGCCGGGCAAGCCCAACGGCGGCGGCTCCTCGCGTAAGAACATCATGACGGAGATCGACCACAGCCTGAAACGGCTCGGCATGGACTACGTCGACCTCTATCAGATCCACCGTTTGGACGCCAATACCCCGATGGAAGAGATCATGGAGGCGCTGCATGATGTTGTCAAAAGCGGCAAGGCACGCTACATCGGGGCATCCACGATCTTTGCGTGGCAGCTGGAACGGATGCAGCAGATCGCCGAGCGGCATAACTGGACGAAGTTCGTCTCGCTTCAGCCGCAGTACAATCTGATCTACCGCGAAGAGGAACGGGAGATACTGCCTCTCTGCCGCGACCGCAAAATGGCGGTAGTCCCGTGGAGTCCGCTGGCGGGCGGGCGCTGCGCCCATCCGTGGGGGACGAAGACAGCGCGAAACACAGTAGATGAAGTTTCGCCTATGGTGTGGGGCGCAACGGATGCGACGGATAAGATCGTCGTCGACAATTTGGAGAAGACTGCCGCCTCACACGGCCGCACAATGGCGCAGGAGTCACTGGCGTGGATGCTTTCCAAGCCCGGCATCACCGCTCCGATTGTCGGATGCACGGCGGTGAACCATGTGGAAGAAGCGGTTTCCGCGCTGGACATCACGCTGGATGAAGACGAAATCAGTGCGTTGGAAGCGCCTTACAAGCCGCATGTCAAAACCGGAGCCTTTTAAGGAGACAGCCATGATGAAAGTATTGATGCTCAACGGAAGCTGCAATGTGAACGGTTCCACCAGAGCCGGGATGGACATTATGGCAAAAATCTTTGCGGAACAGGATGTCGAAACCGAAATCGTCTGCGTGGGCGGCAAGCCGGTCGCCGACTGCATCGGCTGCGGCAAGTGTGCCGAACTCAAGCGGTGTGTATTCAACAACGATATGGTCAACGGCTTTGTGGAAAAGGCGGCGGAAGCGGATGGCTTTGTTTTCGGGACGCCAGTTTATTACGCCCATCCCTCCGGGCGTATTTTGAGTTTCCTCGACCGGGTGTTTTTCAGCAGTCGGATGAAGGATGGCTACGCGGTGTTCCGTCATAAGCCTGCGGCCTCTATTGTGGTGGCGCGGCGGGCGGGGACCAGCGCCTCGTATGATGTGATGAACAAATACTTCGGCATTTCCAACATGATCGCGGTCGGCAGCACCTACTGGAACGAGTTCCATGCACTCTCTCAGGAAGATGTGCCGCAGGACGGCGAGGGCGTCCAGACGCTGGAAAATCTGGCCCGGAATATGGCATGGCTGATGAAGTGTCTGAAAGCCGGACACGATGCCGGAGTCCCGAAGCCGGAAATCAGAGAAGAAGTATTGACCAATTTTGTAAGATGAAAGGAACTGAAAAATGAACATCACGAAAGGAATCGTCACCATGCTTGCCGCAGCAGCTTTGAGCGGAGTCTACGCCGCTGAAAAATCCATTGTCGTCTATTTTTCCCACACCGGTGAAAACTACGCCGTCGGCAATATCACCGAAGGCAACACGGCCAAAGTCGCCAAAGTCATCGCCGCCAAAACCGGAGCGGAACTGTATGAGATCAAGGAGGCGAAGCCATATCCGGCCAATTATCAGGCCTGCGTGGACTTGGCCCAAAAAGAACTGCGCAGCAATGCCCGCCCGGAACTTGCCGGGAAACTGCCCGATCTTTCGGCGTATTCCGTGATCTATCTCGGCTATCCAAACTGGTGGGGAGATGCTCCGATGGTGGTCTATTCGTTCCTCGACAAGGTGAAAATCGACGGAAAAACCATCATCCCGTTCTGCACTCACGAGGGGTCCGGGCTGGGATCCACCGCCCGCAAACTGGCAAAGGCATTCCCGAAGGCGAAGGTCGTTCAGGACGGTTTGAGTTTGCGCGGAGCGACTGCCCAGCGAGATGCGGCGGCCACCGAAGAAGCGGTCGTGAAATGGCTGAGATCTCTTGGTAAAATCAAATAAAAAGGGAATCTTTTTTTGCAGTTATGCTTGTTGTTGCGCTCATTTGACTGCAGCAGTTGAAACGGTGTCTGTGAAAAGTTAAATTCGCCATGGAATGAAGTTCCATCGCTGGCGGTCGGGAGCGATTCTTGCCGCCGTTTGGGGTTTGATAATTTTTAAGACACAATAAAACGCCACGGATGATCGTTGATATGCTGAAAACCAATCAAGGAGAACCGATCTATCATGAAAAACATCATATCGTTGTCATTGCTGTTCCTGTGTGCCGCAGTTTTTGCCGGAAGCGATCCGGAAAAGGATTTTGTTCAGATCCCGGCTGAACCCGGTTTTACTTTTGCCAGGGATTTGCAGAGCCGCGGACCGAGAGGTGAAGCGGGCGAAAAATCTCCCATCATGAAGCCTTACCGCATGGCGAAATATCCGGTCACCAATGCCGAGTATGCCGACTTCTGCAAATCGACCGGACATCGTCCGCCTCGCTACTGGCGGAACGGAACTTTTCCTGCGGGGAAAGAAAAACACCCCGTGCTGGAGGTCTCGGTGGACGACGTGAACGCTTATTGCCTTTATCTCGAAAAGAAATATCCCGGCTGGCGTTTCCGTCTGCCGACCGAAGCCGAATGGGAAAATGCCGCCGCAGGTCCGAAACACTTCGAGTTCCCGTGGGGAAATGCCGACCAAGTCAAGATGAAAAACGGTATGATCGAAGCCCCGTTCAATTTCAATGCGGTGGTCGCCGCCCATTATTTGAAGAAGTCGCCGGACCTGAAAGTGACTTTTTTTCATCGGCAGTCCGCCCGGCAGGGAGAATCCGCAACGCTGCGGGATTTGATCTCGGTGAATGAGCGCGGACAGGTGCGCGGCTGGATCAACCATGGCGATCACACCGGATTCGTCTACACCGACTTGTTCCGCAACTTGTCCGCCGAGGGCGGGTTCACCACCCCGGTGGATCGGTATCCCAACGGAAAAAGTCCTTATGGATGCTTCGACATGGCCGGGAATTCGTGGGACTGGACCAGTTCCGAAATCACTGCGACCAATGGAGCCGAACGCGGCAAAACCGTCAATGCCATCCGCGGAGGGTCATGGTATGCCAACAAAAATTCCTGCCGGACCAGCTATCGAGGTGAAGGCCGCCGCGCTCAGGGAAGATACAATACGGTCGGTTTCCGTCTGGTCGCCGAACCGAAATAAGAGAAAAATCACTTGGCGGCAAGAATTATCCTGCCGCCTTTTTGCGTTTCCGTTATTTGAAAAAAAGGGGGGACAGAGGTATATTATAATAGAAAGATAAATCGGAATTTGAAAGCCTATTGGTCTCATTCCCAAAAAGGAGTTATTGTATGGCAACGATCATTATTATACCACATTACATTCTACTGAAGTAAATTCCTATTTATCAAAATGGATTTGAATAAAATTATATTTCTGATGATGCTTTGCGTCCCGATGTTCGTGGGAGCACAGACGCTGACTTTCACCGACCACGAACCATTGGGCAACATGCGGACACGTGTGACAGAGCGATTCTTCCGCCTTGTGGAGCAGGAAAGCGAGAAGCGCATACGGATAGACGACCACTGGAACGGCGAAATAGCGTCGAGTTATGATGCTCGGCGAGTGGTGCGCGAAGGCACTAAAGCCGACATGGCCACGGTGGTGCCAGAATACGACAGTCAGCGGATGCCGCTCCACCAGTTGTTCAAGAGTTTCCTGGCAGGACCCTCGGGCGAGGCACAGGTCGCACTTATCCGCAAAGCCTACGAGACGATTCCCGAACTGACCGAGGAACTGCACCGCGCGGGCATCCATCCCGTGCTGGTGGCTACGGGCTATCCCGTGGGCTTCTATAGCCGAGAGCCGATGGCAGACCTCAGTGCGCTGAAAGAGCAGACGTGGCGAACTGCCAGTTTCTGGCACATC
>Ga0256405_10002373_pt1 | contig 43712 bp, 46 predicted proteins | sample RumenRJG_02DNA_FD_189096 | JGI IMG/M metagenome (GOLD analysis project Ga0256405, IMG submission 189096) | Bovine rumen microbial communities from Lethbridge, Alberta, Canada - RJG_02 | ecosystem: Host-associated > Mammals > Digestive system > Stomach > Rumen | place: Canada: Alberta... | reverse complement strand
CCAATCACCATGAAGAGAATATTTTCGTTCAATATCTCTCTTAGAGGCATCACTTGTCAGATACTCACGAAGAATCTCAAGAATTTTTTCTTTACTAAAATTTGGTTTCCTACTCATAAGTTGAACGTTTTTTTTTGTCAACTTATTCAGTACACTACAGTTAGAAGTTCGACTAAACAAATGTGTATTATAATGCGTTAATATTCCTTTGTTTTCGGCATCTCAGCCATGTCGCATTCATTAGTTCGACTAAACTTCGACTAAACTTCGACTAAAACTTCGACTAAAGTTTGACTAAAACTTCGACTAAAGTTTGACTAAAACCCACTTCTTCTTTTCTTTTAGTCTAATGACTCCTTTTTTCTTAAGTGCAGACAGCATATTACCAATCTTCCTGATTTTCTGTTCATCGGTTAGCACATCAGACAATTTGGATTGCAACAGCGTATTAAGCTCTGCTCTTGTAGCTCCGCCGAATGAGTGCAGATACTGAACTATCATGTCCTTGAAGTGGAGGTCATTGAAACTCTTATTCCGAATATATTCCATCTTCAATTCCTTATCATCGACAGTCTTGGCGGTATAAGCAGATAGGAAAATTTTTGGGTAACGTCCCTCTATAAGATGTAGTTTGCGCAAACGTGCAGCAACATCCTTGTCAATCTTTTCATGCTTTTGCACCATGTCAAGCGCAATACAATCGTACAGCGACAGATCAGGATTGGCTTTTAACAAGCGGTAATACTGCTCATTGATAAGTTTACCGTATATCTTAACCGTTACCTCTTTCTGGGCTTGGTCTATCTGATAATCTGGCATGGGGAAGAAACGTTTCTGCTGTTCTGTGAACACCTTCCGTATTCCACGTCCAATGGTGTCAATCATGTTGAAGTTCACCATACCCTGGCAAAGCGTATAGTTGCGGTAATACTTTTGTGGGCCAGCCTGTTCAATGGCATTACGCAAAGAACCGGGCAGGAAATAACCGCCATTGGAAAATGTCACAGAGTCAGGGGTTTCAACCATCGTTACCCTTTCCTGCATGGTATAATCTTGATGAGCGATGGCATTATGCAAAATCTCACGGATGCTATACTCGTCATACTGCTTTACAATGTCTGGGAATAGCGTACCACCAGGCAATATCCGTTGAGTGAGGTTACGTATTTTAGCAAGTGCGTCATCTACCGTCAGAAGAAAAGGAATAGTAAAATGCTCATAATCCTTCTTCTCATCTTGTCCGTCAATCAACACCCATGTAATCGTAGCAACTGAAGGTGCCAGATAATGAACGGCTGTAGGCTTACCAAGAAGCAAGATGGCTGCTCTTGTCAGATTACCCTTAACTGCAACGCCAGCTCTGCCAAGCAACTCCATATCATCCCAAGTATCAACTTCTTCCGCTAGCTTTGGATGGACAGACTTATATTCTTTACGGGCCTTCTGCAAGGCCTGTGGCTCCAAATCGTCAAGCGTAGCCTCTGCAATAGTCTCCGCAGACCAGTCGTATGTTGGACTCGTTTCTTCCAAGATGGCATTTAGTCTTTCTGGAGTCAGTTCCACCAACGAGTCCTCTATCCGTTGCCAAGCTTTGTTGTGGGCATAGACAGGTAACTTCGGCAGATGCTTTGGGATATGAATCACCCAAACTGTCTTATGGGTATCTTCCGTGATGAGCTCCTTAATATCTAGCCCTTCGCTCGACAAGTTGGCGCACAAATTTGTCAATCGAAGCGTTGCCTGTTGAGTCGTATAGTTGTATGTGTCTGTTCCGACAATCTTCAACGTTTTGTCTTCAACACCAACAACTAGATGCCCACCCTCCATGTTAGCTAACGCCGACACGTATGAGATGACATCATCTTTCTCATGACCACTAAAGTCATTCTTCAGGTTCTTGAATTCCTTCCACTCACACCCCTCGTCCTCCTTTGGATATTGCTTGATGAGATATTGTTGTAATGCTTGTTCTGTCATACTTTGTATATTGATAATTTGACTCTAAATATAACGTTTGCCGTCTGATAAATATGATCTCTTCGTTTGTTAATTTTCCTGAAACGTTTGTTAATCTATTATTCAGTGGCTAGCATTTTCTTTCGGTTCCCCTGTTATCTAAGTTCTTTACTGAGTCTGTCTGCACATTGCTTGTTGGTATTTGCATATTAATAGGCAATTTGGTGAACATCTGACCAAGTTGTAGTTGACTTCTCGCATTCTGATATGCTTCATAATTCCACATCAGATATGTATCCCACAAACCCAGTTCAATTTCTTTTAGCAGAGATTCAATCTTATCTTTTTGGGGATTACCACGCACGTCAAAATTTAAAGGAATATTCACCTGATCCTTAAACACCATTATTGGTTTCAACTCTCCGAGAGAAAACATGTTTTCCCAATTGATAGGGGATGACATTATATTATGAGAAAAGTCCAATGTACTTTTCGCTAATACTTCCGTTACATACTTCTTAGCAGCATTCCTCAATGCGTATAATGCATAGTTTGCTGTAAAATGCTTGTCTGGATCTAAGTAGAATAGATGATCGCAATATCCTTTCTTGACTTGTAAAATAATGTCTTCAATAACATCTTCATCTATTATCGTATCCACAAAATAAACTTTTCGGATATTGAAAGCCTCGTCAGACGGTATTCCTATTGGAATGCCCAATTTATGCAACGCAACCAGTACTGTGCGTTTTTCAACTAACGACAGTGATGTGTTAAAGTCATTTTCTGCATTCCTATAAGACTGCTTTGAATACTTTTTTAACACATCCAATGCCTTGATTGCGATTGCGCGAACTTCTTTCATCTTGCTTTCTTCGCGCATATTAAGAAAGCGAGCCCCCGAATATGTACCAATTAAACCACCTATAATGGCTGTCGACATTGCAATTAAAAATTCATTCATATACGATATTTCTGTCTATTCGATTCCTATTTTCTTAAAGAATATCTTATTTCTCATTTTTGCATCTTCAACAAGTTTTCTGAAACTCATTATCTCAACATATGCATTGTATGCCTTGATATAACCGAAATAACCTTCGCCATCTGGACTAATGGTAAGATTGGCATTGTCTGCAAATTCTTCTATTTTTGGAACAATGTCACATACAATGTAAATATAAACTGGCGTATGTTGCTTGTCAACCTTTACGGGTTCGATGCCATCTGGCATTTCATATTTACCCTCTAATATCTTCTTCGCATACCTACATGCTTGAGTTATTGGGTTTTCATCGTCTGGATAGTTAGTCCTCTTAGGACGTTTGAACTCAAAGATGGTTACAGGTGAAGTTATTATATTGTCTCCGTTACGGTAAAACATCCTCTCCTTGAAAAATATAGCCAAATCAGGTTCTTCATGCTCCACCTTTGATATTACTTTATCCGATGCGATATACTGCGTAAAGACTAACCGTTCATCAAGTAACCACAAATTATGGTTATTGTACTCAGTTTGTCTGTCATTACTTACCATCGGGAAGATTAGGTTATGTACCTCACATTCTAAATGTGCCTTCCCTGCCTCTGTTCTTTTCCTCAAATTATCAAATAAGTCTAAGACCTTCTTCCTAGTACAAACATAATGAGCTAGGTCGTTTTTGCCAGTTTCTGAGACTACCTGTAGTATCTCGTTTACCTAATTTTCTATATCTTCATCTCCACATAGACGGTTAACTTGCCTGAAGGGCTAAAGTCATGTATAAAAATGAATATTATCGGTTGAGCTTCAAAAATGGTATATGTTTTTAATAACAGCCCTGTAAATCTGTGTATGTAACTCAGCCCAGGGTGACCCCTGATCCTTTTTTACAGTCGGGGACGGTTATCGTTAACGTTATCGTTTGACGGGGACTTACGTCCCCCACGGGGGTTTACACCCCCGCCTATGCTGTGTCGCCCCTACGGGGCTGATCTTATATCTGTATATTTACGGGGGCTCACGTACCCCGCCTATGCTGTGTCGCCCTGCGGGCTGATTACAAATATTATTAAATTCTCTCTCCGGCATAGTTCATTCGTTGTCCTGTCACTGTGCAGATAATCATTTGGATATCTTTCCAGAAGGAATAGTGGTGCAGGTAATAACGGTTCAGTCGGATCTTGTCGGGGTAGATTACCGTATCGTTGTATTCCTGCGGGTTATCTACCTGCGCCAACAACTCCTCTTCGTTACGGTATTTCAGACTGGCAGGTCCGGTGATACCAGGCCGCAACAACAAGATCTCGCGGTCATCACCATTGAGCTTATCAGCATATCCCGGCACGTCGGGTCGTGGACCGACCAGACTCATATCGCCCTTCAATACATTCCATAACTCGGGCAGCTCATCGATCTTATACCTTCGAAGAACAGCCCCTAAGGGAGTGATACGTGCCTCACCAGCAACAGAGACAGACGATCCCTGGTGCTCCGTTGTCATAGAACGGAACTTATAGATGGTGAAGAGCTGTCCGTGTCGCCCTACTCGTTGTTGTCGGAAGATCACAGGTCCGCCCGGCATTTTTATCCGAATCAGTAATGCCGTGATCAAAAGTATCGGTGACAGCATGATCAGTCCGACCAGTGCTGCCGTTTTATCTAATAATGTTTTCATTTTTCTATTACCATTTGGTTTATATCCATACGGGGACTTACGTACCCCCACGGGGGCTCACGCACCCCGCCTATTCTGTGTCGCCCCTACGGGGCTAATCATGGGTTTCCCCTTCTACGGGGGTTAACACCCCCCACGGGGGCTCACGCACCCCGCCTATTCTGTGTCGCCCTAACGGGCTAATAATTACCCTAAACCCTAATTATCGTGCAAACCGAATGCAGTAAGTTTACTTATTGCTGAGGTGCAGCCGATATTACATAAATTGCTCACATTCGGCATAACACAAGCAAGCTTGGTTCTGCACTCATTAAATCGCAATTTTCACGGCGAAGCCGTAAACTATTAACTCTTAACTATTAACTCTTAACTCTTAATGCCGTATTCCACATAATAGTCGCCATTGTCGAGTTGTTCGATGATGCGGATGTCATTTACCGCCCCTTGCGACCGCATGGAAGCGATATTCTTGGGTGCGATGGTGCCAAAGGTGGGGATGCCGAGGGTCCTTGCCACATCCGTCATTACCCTGGCGGACAGTTTGGAGATGCCACGGTTACGATAACGGTAGTCCACCATATATCCCCGGAAGCCTTTTCCAATGAAATAGCAACGTACGAAGAAATAACTGATCACAGGTGACGGCATGCCCTCTTTGGGATATACCACGAAAGCCAGATACGACCGGTTGGCTGCCAAGCGTCGTAACGTTTTCTCATCGAAGGCATGTGGACGGAAATATTCGAAGGCCTCCTCGGGTTGTTCCTCAAAGAACCTAGCCAGGGCTGGCACATCAGTTCTCTCCAGTTCTTTTACGAGGAAGTCATCCTGATACTTCGCCAGTATCGTCCTTATCTCCCGCAGTTGTTTACGATAGCGGAGAAAGAACAGCCATCCGTTGATCCATTCGATCATCAGCCACAGCCACGGACAGTATTTTTGTAATATATGCGCAATGCGATACATAAGCAGTTAATAGTTAATAGTTAATAGTTAATAGTTAATAGTTATTTTGCTCTTGATTCTTTGTTGATTTAATGATTGATGTGAGGAGTTTTATTATTTCATCATTATCTGCCTTCATAGAATCATATTCTTCTCTTGTTAGATATTCGGTTGAAAATATTACCTCCAGCCAATAATCTGTTTCGCCAGCTTCTTTTAAAGCGATACTGAGCTTATTTATAAAATCTTTACGACTTTGAGCATATATACTATCCCGTATATTAGCTCCAATACTTGTTCCACTCCATAATAGTTGGGTCGACATGATGGTCTCATGCTTTTTATCTTTAAGGTACCTATAACATTTGGCAATCCTTTTAGCAAAAGCAATACTTTTCTTTCCAACGATGCTGTCCTTTATCATATCCGTAACGAATAACCCTCAACCCCAACTATTAACTATTAACTATTAACTTTTAACTATTAACTATCACGTCGTACATTTTCTTCAGTTCTCGCCACACATCCTGCTGCTCGAACTTTTCCTTCACGATGCCACGTGCATTCCCTGCCATCCGCCGCACCTCTGCGGGATGATCGATGAAGTAGCGCATGGTGCTGTATAGGGCCTGCGTATTTCGCGGTTGGATGATCCTGCCGTTGAGACCGTCTTTGATAATCTCGTTGCACCCGCTGATATTCGTCACGATTGATGCCAACCCCATGCTACCCGCTTGCAATACCACGTTGGGGAAGCCTTCCCGGTAACTGGGGAATACCAAGGCATCGGCCATCGCTAAATACGGACGCACATCCTGTTGATAGCCCACGTACTCCACCTCCTCTGCAGTCCGCAGGAATGTCTCGTTATCTCCCTGCAGTGGATCCAGTTCTGATTCAAAGTTACCCACGAGGATTACCCGGAACTGTTTTCCGTCATTACGTAGTTGTTGGATCGCCTCTGCCAACTCGTTCATTCCCTTGTCGCCTACGATACGACCGATGAAGATAAACGTGAAGATCTCGCTGCGTTTCACCTTCACCTGGTCGGGTGAGAAATAGGCTGTATCGATGCCGTTGATATTGCCGTTGTGTATCAGCATCAGCGGTTTGCGGGTGATATGGTCGTGCTGCAGGATTGCCTTCACACCGTTACCCTCGGGGATTACTTTTGTGGCACACCAACAGGAGATACGTTCCATGGTCATGAGCAACCACCGGAACAGTCCTGTCGTTCCTTTATAACGCAGTCCTGTCACCAAGTATATCCTATGTGGCACTCCTGCAATCTTTGCCGCCATCATCGACAGCAGACTACCCTTCGGTGTGTTCGTATGTACGATATCTGGTTTTTCCTTTTTAAACAGTCGTACCAGTTGCCACAGGCATTTCCAGTCGCTGAGTAAGGATATCTCTCTGTGCATGGGTATGGCAATAGTACGGATGCCCTCCCGCTCTGCTACTTTTTGCAGCACACCGGTATCGGCAGCCACGCCCACCACTTCATAGTAGTTGTTCAAATATCGTAATTGTCCTTTCAGCAGAATATCCAGACTAATATCTGCTGTCGTTACTCGAATGATCTTTTTCATTTGCCTTCGGCGATTATTGATTTTCCTCCTCATTGCGGCCATGATCAGCCCGTAGGGCGTCAGAGTATAGGCGGGGGTGTCAACCCCCGTGGGGGAATATCCCCCAATATATAAGCCCCATGGGGGCGACAGATCATAGGTGGGACCTTATCCCTCATTGCTTTCAGCGATATCGTCGCGACTCAGCATAGCCCTAGCAGGCTTGACTCTGCTCTCGCTGCTCCTCTCATTCCGGTCACCGAGCCGGAATCTCATCCGTGTTTCCCCGCAGCAGATCCCGGGTCAAGCCCGGGATGAGGTTTTTTCTGTTCTTCTCTCTGTACCGACAGAGAGGAAGAACCAAGAGAGAGCTCGTTGCACGCTCCGGGTCAGACAAAATCACGATTCCTCGCATTTTGCTGCGGGACTCGCTTCGCTCAAACAGGTCCTCGCAATGCCTTCGGCACCATGCTCGATCATCGGATTTTATACCTTCCCCTCCCGCTATCGCAACGTTATAAGGTCTAAGGATGAAGACTATCCCTCATTGCTTTCAGCGATATCGTCACGACTCGGCATAGTTGGCTATTGCCTTCCTCCTTCGCATCTCGGCTATTCAAGTATACTTGATAGCACTCGATTTGGCGTCGGTTCAAGCAAGCTTGACTCTGCTCTCGCTGCTCCTCTCATTCCGGCCACCGAGCCGGAATCTCATCCGTGGTTATTCGGTGCAGATTGCGGATCAAGTCTGCAATGAGGTTATATCTCTGCTCTCGCTGCTCCGATAATTGCTTTCAGCGATTATCGTTCGCGACTCGGCAAAGATTAAGCAAGCTTATCTCTGCTCTCGCTGCTCCGATAATTTTTAATTATCAATTACAACTATCTCGTAATATTGCAAAGATAAGTATATTTGTGCAATTGTGCAAATAAATTATGTTGGAACATAATTTTCAATGAATAATTGATAATTGCTAATTCGGAGGTTGACACCCCCGCCAATACTGTGTCGCCCTACGGGCTGATCTTATATCTGTATATTTACGGGGGTTGACACCCCCGCCTATGTTCTATCGCCCCTACGGGGCTAATCATAATAATACACCCTATATTACGGGGACTTACGTGCCCCGCCTATGCTGTGTCGCCCTAACGGGCTGCATAACTCTTAACCTTCAACTATTAACTATTACCTATTAACTATTACCTATTACCTATTAACTATTAACTGCCAATAACTGCCCATAACTGCCCATAACTGCCGATAACTGTCGATAACTGCCAGTTGCCCTTTCGGCATGTTGTATCTTTGCAAACGTAATCGGGAAACGGTTCAGCGCTTACGGCTTTGCCGTGATCATCAGCTTTACCTCAGCATTAAACAAGCTTTCGGTTGGCACGATCATTAGCGTTTAGGGAATTGAGCTCACCCCTGTTCGTCGGCACTACCACCACCGTTACATCGTGTTCATTATTCGTTATTCATTATTAATTTTAAATTCTAATTATTATGGCAAAGTTAATTTACAAAATCTGCAAGATCAAGAACAGTAGAAACAGTGACATGGACGGTAAGATATATGCTCGTTCGGTTGCTACCGAGACCCTTTCCTTCCAGGATTTCATCAATCACGTCATCTCCCACGGCAGTGTGTACGATCGTGGTACGGTGCAGGGTATCATGTACCAGATGGTCGACTGTATGAAGGAGTTGATGCTCGACAGTAAGAAGATCTGGTTGGGCGATCTGGGTATCTTCTATCTCTCTATTGTGAACCGTGCTGCCGATGATGAGGCTTCGTTCAACATTACAGAGAATGTGGAGGGTGTGCGCGTGAAGTTCCGTGCCAACCAGGGGAAGACGGCTGGTCTCGACAGCAAGTCTATCCGTAAGGAGGCCAGCTTCATCGATGTCAAGACCCTTGGCGAGGCGAAGAAAAAGAAGTCTGACGATGCGACAGGCGCGGATGACAATGCCGGTGATGACAACACTCAGAATCCGTAACCAACGGGGGTTCACGCCCCCCACGGGGACTTACGTACCCCACGGGGGTTCACACCCCCCACGGGGGCTAACGCACCCCGCCTATGCTGTGTCGCCCCTGTGGGGCTAATTCAATTACACAATAGTTATCGTTATCGTTATCGTTATCGTTAAAATAATTTTCAATTATCAATTTTCTAACGTTATCGTTTTAAAAATCATTATTATGAAAATAACTAAGTCCATGCTCAAGACCCTGTTGCAGATCGTACTCAGTGTGCTCAGTGCCATCGCAACCACGTTAGGTCTCCAGAGTTGCCTGTAATCGCTGGATGAGCTGTCTATCATGCGAAAGATAACACTCATCATCATCCACTGTTCTGCCACCCGTGCTGATCATAGCTATTCATTCGAAGATTGCCGCAACGATCATATCCGTCATCGGCACTTCAAAGATATCGGTTATCACTATTATATCACACGGGATGGCAGTATCCACAAGGGACGCCCCGAAGAACAGGTGGGAGCACACTGTCGGCATCACAACCGATATTCCATAGGCATCTGTTACGAAGGTGGTCTGGATACGAAAGGGAAGGCCGCCGATACGCGCACCCCGGCACAACGAGCCGCCCTACATGCCTTGGTACACTCGTTACGTAGAGATTACCCTCAGGCCATAGTCGTAGGACACCATACGTTGGATCCCCATAAAGACTGTCCCTGTTTCGATGTCAAAGACCTCTAATAATTTTTCATTATCCATTGCCTTCGGCGATTATTGATTTTCCCCCTCATTGCGGGCTTGACCCGCAATCTCATCCGTGATTATTCGGTGTAGATCCCGGGTCAAGCCCGGGATGAGGGGATCAAGTCCGGGATGAGGGTTTATCTCTGCTCTCGCTGCTCCGATAATTTTCCATTTTCCATTTTCCATTTTCCATTAATTCTAGTTTTCTTTTTCATAGATGTTGTTTTTGTCAGGCCGCCGTTGTGAAACGCCGGCCTTTTTTGTATCCTTCAGGGACAGGTATCATCGTCGATGCCTTAGGCGACCCCTGATGAATACAATCAGAATTCTTTTCCATTAACGAGGAAAGTATTGATTTCATCTGTAGTTAAGGTTCCGCTGGCAATAATACGTTGCTGAATTTTTGTAAGGTCAGTGGAATTTAGCAGACCACAATACCTCATGATTCCTTTCATAAAGACATCGGTTTTAGCTTTAATTGGCTGGGCACAATTAGCATATGAGTCGTGAGAGAGAAAATCGTAATCATCACCTTTGAGGAGAACCTGACAGGAGAGCATTCTCGGACGTCGGCGTATGTATTGGTTTATTTCTGAATTAATCATCACCGTACATACTAATATGCGGTTTTTCTCAATGCCAGCTATAATCAGGAACTTTTCATGGTCTATATCAGCCCATGGTCCTATAAACACAGCACCAGGAACAATAGAAAGATCACGCAATCTTGTCAAGGCTGAAAATGTATTTTTATTAGACATTGAGACCTAGCTTAAAGCTGCAGTTATTTTTGAGAATTCGTTCACACACTCTAGCTCTTCCCCATCCAGTCCAGCTTCGCGGGCAATGTTGTCCCAACTAATAGAAAAATCACGAGCAGTAGAACGCCATGCTACATCATGCGATTTCTCCTTAATTTCATCATATGAAAGCGAAGCATACTTCTCAATAGAATCTGATAGAGCCTCCTGCTCTGTAGCTGATAGTTTGTTTAGATCGGCATCCACGAGCGGACGCACATACATCCAGTTCTCTACCAGAAAGAATTGTTTAAGACCTTCTGTATCGGATATATACGAATCTCCACGAACAATTTTGAGCATATCGTACAACCGTGACGGAACAGGACCCGCATCCATAGCTATATAAGTGTCGCCTGTGATAGGACGACCCCAGTCGGCCAGATGTTGTCGGTCGGCGAAGTATATCACCTTAAAAATTTTGTGAAAGTCTTTACGCTGAATTCGATTAGCTACATATAGCAAAGCATTCAGAGTCTTCACCTTATTAAACTGAACTTCCATACTCATAAATATAATTCTCAGGTGCAAATATATCAAATTTATTTTGAAAAACCATGAAATATCAATGAAACTTTAAACATACGAATCACATCCGTGATTATTCGCAGCAGATCCCGAATCAAGTCCGCGATGAGGTTTTCTTCAGGATCAGGTATGCTTAGCGGTCCTTCCCTGTTCTTTTACGCATCGGCCCTGTCCCAATCATTATCAATCGTTAATTAATCCTAAATTACTCTCAGGTCTTACTATTATCCTACAAAAGCGGGTCTTTATTGGCTCGTTAAGCGAGCAAGACGACTTCTTGCCATTTCATATTTTTGCAAGCAACAGAAATTATCAAACAGATATTATTAATTATCTAAGCATGAAAAATATGAATAATACAGTTACTTTATCACTCTTGAGAAAACCTTTGCAAGTCTTTCTTGAGGAGTTGTCCAAATGCTATTATGTCACCGATAAAGACCTGTATACCACAGCCAGGATGAGTCATCATACCTTCAATCAGTTTTTTATGGGTAGTGACAGTAAAGAAACCTACGAACGCATCTTGGCTGTCAGTCTTCTTTTCATCTATCAACGCCGTAAGAAGAGCAGCCTCTATGAAGATGATTACGACTATCTGTTAACCCGTTTCCTTGAGGCGGCTGGTGGATACGGACAGGTATTCATCACGTTCACTATCCCGCAACTTGAGCAATACCTCCAAGAAGCCTATATCCGCTCTTGTACACGCTTTAAAAGCAACGGCTAATCCTGCTCCCGTTACGTTTCGCTCTCTTTCCCGTTATTGTTATCGTTTAAACTTAAAATATTATGGAAAACATTAGTCCTTTTCAACTCCGCGTTTATGGCCGCACCGAGCTGGCCCAGTTGTATAGTCCCCACACCACGTCGATTACGGCGTATAAAAAACTGCAGCGTTGGATTCTCCGTTGCCCCCATCTTAGTGAACAGCTGGCCCAGGCCGGCTTGAATCCTCGCTCCCGTACCTACACCCCCTTACAGGTCCGTATCATCGTCGAGGCCCTTGGCGAACCCTGATCCCCTTTTTACATTCAGGGACAGGCTCTACCCGTAAGGGGGTGCCTGTCCCTGCTATTGCAACGCGGCCCTGTCCCCGAATTTGTTCAATTATTAATTATCAATTCTATATAATATACTTGTTCGTTATCGGAATCTTAGTAATCATCTGCGTGGAAAACAGGGAAAGGGTGAACACACAGCAACTGAATACTGGTATGAATAACGGCGAACAGATTGACGAGTTGATATCCTATAACATATCTGGTAATTTGATAAATATCGGATGAACCAGATAGATGCCAAATGTCTGGTTCGATAGGTTGGCAACCCACTCAGCCTTTTTAAAAAAGTATTATACACCATAAATGAGTTGCGTTCATATGGCTACATTATTTGCCTTATGCTTTATAGAAAGCTAAATCTTTATTTTATATTATTTGTTAACGCTTGATATACTTGAAAGCAAAAAAGATGTTTTCTTAATTGGTCATAATTGGGTGTTTACAAATGGGACACAGCAATAACATATATCTCAAGTATTATTACTATTACTTCCAACAAAATTATTTATAAACGATTTACACATCCAAATAAGTTTTTTACATGCCAGTTTAATATCATTTAAAATATTATAGAATAAACATGAATAATAGGCGATATACATCTTATTCTTAATAATGAGATAGGCTATCCAATACACATATTTATTATGAATATAGCCTAAATAGGATTCTTGTGAAATAAAGAAAGGACGTATATTCTGACTAAAAAAAGTTATTATTTCATTTCTATGATATAATCTTTTATTATTACGATCTGTATACCTAAACAATATACGGGTGATGGGGCGATCAAAAAGAAAGTTAATCGCATATTTTTTTGCCAAATCAGAGTTTGCAGATTCTGCAACAGACATTAGTGAATTCACTAGTGTCCGGTTAAATTTTTCCTAACGTTAATTAAATATTTAAATATCAATGAGATACAGCGATTTTGAAATTTTTCGATTTGATTTTGTATCTTTGTACTGTCTCATATATAAGATAGCACAGGATATGAATGTCGGAAATACTGTATTCTCGCAACTGATGTCTCTCATTCCCGACTACGAACTCCGGAAATGTATTGACAAATATAGAGGGGATTTTCATGCAAGACGGTTCACTTGCCGTGACCAGTTCCTTGTCATGAGTTATGCTCAGCTGACTAGCAGCGCGAGCCTTCGTAGTATAGAGGCTCAGTTGACTGCTTTCAATTCCAAGTTGTATCATGCAGGTCTGAAGGTGATGCCCAAGTCTACTCTTGCCGATATGAATGAGAGGAAGGACTGGCGCATCTATCAGGACTATGCAATGGTACTTGTTGAAAGGGCTAAAGTCCTGTATAAAGATGAATATTATCGGTTGGGTATAGACACTATGGTGTATGCTTTCGACAGCAGTACTATCAATCTGTGTTTGCAACTCTGTCCTTGGGCGAAGTTCCATCATGACAAGGGTGCTTTCAAGATGCACACTTTGATTGACGTTAAGAACAATATCCCCAATTTCATCATGCTTACTCCTGGCAATGTGCATGATTCTCAGGCTATGGATAGCTTGCCTATAGAAGCAGGAGCATACTACCTGATAGACAAAGGCTATGTGGACTTTGACCGGCTGTTCCGTATCTTCCAACAGCAGAAGGCTTACTTTGTTACCAGAGCAAAGGACAATATGAAGTATACTGTATTCGAAGCAAGGGAGGTTGACAAGCAGACTGGCGTCATCTCTGACGAGTCCATCAGTCTTACTGGTCTCTTTACGGCCAAGAAATACCCTGATTTGTTGCGCTTGGTCGTCTACGAGGACTTTGCGCAGAACGTTGTGTATCGATTTCTGACGAATGACTTTACACTTGAGGCAATTACCATTGCAGAACTGTACCGAGAGCGCTGGACTATCGAGACGTTCTTCAAATGGATCAAGCAGCACCTGCACATCAAGACGTTCTATGGGACATCCCAAAATGCAGTCTTCACACAGATATGGATTGCCATCTGTGACTACCTGCTGCTTATTATTGCTTTGAAGATGTATCATATTGAACAAAATCTTTACATATTCTCTAATGTCATCGGTCAGGTTCTCTTTGAGAGGACTCCGCTGAATGAACTTTTTGACAAGACAATTATTAATCATAATCCGGAAGATGATCGCCAACTTTCGCTTTGGTAAAATTTAACCGGACAGTAGTGTAGTGAATTATAATTTGCGAGCTGATTATACCAAAAATTATCAGGACTACGGAGTATTCCGCCGAGATGAGAGATTCCTGTCCAATGCAATGACAAATAACTAATTCGATTAATCCAAAATAGTTCTTGTGTGTGAATTAAATACTCCATAACAAATACCTGATCTTCACCTACTGAAATATCTTCATGGAACGACAGATTAAATTCTTTTATGATAGATCGTTTAAAGAATTTATTCCAAATAGGATATACAGGATTCTTTATGGGGTCAAATTCTCCAAAAAGATAGTTGACAATATCTCTATTCCCTTCTTTGTGCACTACATGTTCATTCTTTAAATTTGTGTATGGAACAAATTCATCACCTTTAAGCATCCCACCTCCATGCGAGGTCATGATGAGACAGTAGTTGCTTTTGTTATAGTTTAACTCTTCGAGAACAGATAAGTGAGTTGCTGTTATGGCATCATCCGAATCAACAAAGGTAACCCATTCCCCATTGGCTTCTTTCAAACCTTTATTACGAGCAGCACTTACTCCTTTGTTATCTTGATAATAATACCTAAACCGTTTGTCTTTTTTTATATAGTTAGAACAAATACGAGATGTTGCGTCAACACTACCATCATCAACTATCAATACTTCATAATTAGAGTATTTCTGCAGAGATATACTCTTTAGGCAAGAGTCTATTTGATCCTGTCTGTTGTAAACAGGAACAATAATTGATACTTTAGGTAGGTTTATCTCCATAATATGTTTTTTTCTTCAAAAAAAATCTTAGAATTCTTGCTGATGGCTTTGACAGTTCCTGAACTTGTCGTATTTAACACCAAATTCGGAGAAGAACTCCATCAGACTATTCGTCTCACTGCACAATAGGTATCGGTTGTACATTTCTTGATAATTATCCTTGTCTTTTAGGGTAATTCTTAAAATAATAAGTTTATGTTGCAGAGGTAATGTTGTCTTTAATATACATTGTTAAGGCGGAAAATGAGACGTTTATTTTCATTTAGACATGTAAAAGATACTAACGTATTATTTGATGTTGTTCGTTAGATGTTCATTTATGAAATCTATGGAGATGCCTTTCCATTTCTCTCTTGTTTGATTTACTGTGTTCCAGTCAATCGGAGATATAAGAAGTTCTTTTATAGATTCTTTTTCAAAATTAAAAACTAAACGATTTTCTAGATTAAATAGTTTTAATAATGAATGAATGCGTGACAATCCCCTATATTCATTGCCTATAACAATAAAGGGCTTATTGAAGATAATAGAAAAAACAGTTCCATGGAAGGAATCTGTAATGACAAAGTTTGAAAATTGAAATGCGGAAAGCCACTCCCCGATAGATGGATATATGTAATCTTTTTTGGGAAATTTCTTCATAGTATCAAACCATCGGACTTTTGGCATTACTTCAAAAACTGGCTGATCCATTATCTCAGAGCAGAAGGATATTATATTCTTTTTCTTATCTGTAGAATCCAATATATAATAAAAGATACCTTTCTTAGATGTATAATCATTTGGATAGAGACACTTATAATCAGAAGTATCTAATAACATGGTGGGATCTAAAACGAGTTCGGTTTCTAATCCAAGATACTCTTTTGTCATTATTATACCATCCATCTCGCGCATAGATAAGCCACTAAAACGTTTTGCAAGGTCTGAGTAACGTTTTGTCTCATTTTCTGTTAATTCCCATTTATCTTTGCCATACGAAATGGCATAACCTATTCTCTTGATATCAGGGCTTAGCCAAGATAAGAAATACAGATCTAAAGGTATTATGTTCCACTTTCGCCATACTTGATCACTACCAACAATTATAGAATCAAAATTCTCCCTATTAAATACTATCTTTAGTTGGTTCCTTCCGTATATTCTTTTTGTCTTTATGAGATTCTGGTCTCTAAAATTTTGAAAATGTAAATCTTGGTATTTTCTATAATCAAAATAATGGTAGTCTTTTTTGTTGGGTAGAAATTTTATGAAGTTTGCCAAAAAAAGCTTTGCAGGCATCATAAGATTATATGTTTTTTCATCTGATCTACGTATGTCTAACAAAATAGCATCATGTCCTTCTCTTTTAAGAACTGTTTGGAGAGCCCAAGCTTGCAAGTGACCTCCATAATTGTTTGTCAATGGTAATGTAAGAATACCTATTTTCATCTTATGTGAAGTAATTTATAAATGTGTGTTGCAATGGTGTACTTAATATGTTTCCATATTGAAGGTTTCAGTAATCGTTCCATCAGAACGGTTACATTCGGTGAAGAATGTAATTTTTTAAAGAATTTTGAACGATTTTTATGTGGCTTAACCAATCCAGTTAACCCTGAATTGTATATTGAAGCCTCATTTAAAAGAATCCTCGTTTTATGGATCACACCTATTTTATCAAATAGTTCTCTTCCTTTTTCAGTATTTATCAAAACTATAGAAATACCCTTATCATCATCCAGCTCTTTATGGCACTGTTTTACACCCCAAAAATCACCAAGGCTGATATCACTAAATGTTTTTCCATCTTTATATAAACAACTATAGCAAGATGGTCTAAGAATTAGATTATTAAGGAAAGCACGCATAAAAGTATCTTCATGCCAGGATTCTGAATAGTTATTAATATCAAAATGATAATTCTTCCAGCCTTGTTTTTTAGACCTCATATTTATATAGTCAATCTTTTTGTTATGCGTTATTTCTTGTATATATGACTGGAAAACACGTTTTGAAGGGACACCGTGGCATAGTATGTCAATAAGAATGAGATTGTCATAATGCTGACGAAGAAAAGCTTGCAAACCTGCTATTTGACAAGGTGTACCAGTAAATAACACTAACCTACCCTTTTTCAATTCTTTTTCTGCTTGAGAGAAAGAATCTCCAATATTGGATTGAACATATTTAGAACCTCTTAACTTTGGAAGATCTCCAATAGTTTCAACAGAAAGATGAGATACTCCCCATTCTTTATCAAAGGCTGCCCCAAATACTATTCCTCCAGAGTTTATAACCCATTCTGCAAAAAGTGAGAATATCCCACCAGAACTACTGGATAGTCTTATATCTTCATTATTATTAAAGGCAGCAAAAATATCTAAAGGCTTTTTCGTCTCATTTTTATTATTATTAACAGGACAAACTTTTTTACATAGGCCGCAGTTAGAGCATTCGTTTACGTCTATTTGTGGATAAAGAAATCCATCTTTGTCATAGATCATGGATATACATTGATGTGGGCATCTGTTTGCACATGCTCCACATCCACAACATTTGTTATTGTCTTCTAGTATTGTCACGGATAATATAGTACAATCTAATAATGGTTGGGAATATCTTTCTTCTTATCTATATATTACTATTCCCTGCTTAATCTTGGTAATATAAATGGTATGAACAAACGTTGATAAAGTATTTGGTAAATAGGAAGCAAAGCCTTATGATGTATCATGAAATTTATTATTTTTGTATTCTTTGATTTAATATTTCTCATGGGAAGAAGTCTTAAATCAGTAAGATTGTTGACAATATCATTAAATTCTTTTTTAGATAGATTAGAAGAGAGAATTCTGCTCATGAAAGAGCGCATTAACGATTGGAACAATCTCTCCATGTTATTCGAATCGTATTTTTCTTTAAACTTAATATTCAATTCTGCGATATATGAAAATAAATGCATCTGACTATAAATGCAGGCTCTTAGATGCTTGTTATCCCTTTTCTTAGTTGCCTGATTATCATTGTCGTACATAATATACCTATAGATCTTTGATGAAATGATTCTTACTTTTGGGTTCTTAGTCCATACCTGAAGATTGAACATAATATCTTCAGATATTTTCATGTCTTGAAAAAGGATATTGTTAGATTGAATGTAATCTTTTTTATAGATCTGATTCCAGATAAACGTTTGCCAATTATTCTTTAAGAAGTCACAACCATAACCATCGTAAACGATTTTCCCTAATATATTCCCTTCTGGCAAATGATCATTATCGAAATCTTTTATGGTAGTTGATGAGAATGTAATAATATCATATTCAGCATCGAAAAAGTTATCTATCAAGTATCTGAATCCTCCAGGCATTAAATAGTCATCAGCATCCATGAAATAGATATATTTCCCTTTGGCTCTACCTAATCCATCATTTCTTGCTGAAGATACACCTTCATTTTTTTTGGATATGAGATTAATCAAGTTTGGATATTGTTGTTTATAATCTTTGCAAATTGATAGAGAATCATCTGTAGAGCCGTCGTCAACCAATAATAACTCCCATTCAGAATCATATAACCCTTGATTCAGAACAGAATCAAGGGTTCTCTTTAAAACTTTCTCAGCATTGTAAATCGGTATAACAACTGATAATATCATAATCAGGTTTTAATAATATTGAAATAGAAAGTGAATGCATAGAATACTAAGAGTGCAAGACCTAAATATCGCTCATGATCCCTCCAGAATCGTTTCATCATAAAAGGATAGATGAGAATAATCGGCATGATAAACCAGGAAAGCTGTGCAATACGGTTAGAGTAAGATGCACGAATAACAATAATCCAGAAAGTGTTACAAATCAAATAAATATTAAATAGCCAGGTGTAATATTGATCTTTATATTTACGTATATATATAAAGAAGTAAGCAACACCTACTGCCATAGCACTATATAGAAGGAAGTCCCAGCGGAAAGTGGAACTTGTTTCCACAATCTCTCCGATTTCATTCTCACGAGTTAGGTATCCAGCCAAACGTTCATCACCCTGCATAAAGCCTGTTGAGGCCAACATATATTGTAGAGACCAACCATATCTTAGTGATATGGGAATAGAAGCCAGCCAGATGCCTAAATAGAGTTTGTCTTTATTATAAAACCAAGCTAATATGGCAGCGCCAACCATCAATAAAACGGATTGATGGAATCCTACGGCAATGATTGCCAAAAGAATCATGACAGGGATGTTGTTCGCAAAGGATAATGCAAGAATAAAGACCGATGCACCCATACCATTACGAATACCGTTTACACCATACGTCCAGAATGTAAACATGGAAATAACAACTAATAGTGGTATCCAATAATAATTGCCGAAAATCCTTTTCATGGCCCACCATAGTGATCCTACATATATTAAAGCACATGAAAAGAAAAGACTATGGATATTTCCAATCTTTGCCATTAACAAATTCAGGTCTCTAAAAGCCCACTCTCTACCCAACGAGAAAGTAGAACGTGGATCTGTGTTATAAAAGCTTTTTGCGTAGATTGTCGTATCACCAAAAACGTAGCTAACAGGTCTTAATCCCATATACAGAATGATGAATGCTGTAACAGCAAAGCCAAATATAGCATTTACCTGAACAGTTTCTTTTTTCAACACCTGATTAGTAAAGCACTGAAAAACGGCGAAGAGTACTAAGAAGAGTACTAGCAGGTCGAAATAGTGTGTATATTGAGATATGGGAACCCAGTCGAACATGTAACTAACTAATTAATAAATAATAATTAATAAATAATAATTAAGAATGCAGTTGCAAAGGTACGGATAAGTGAGTGAAATGCAAAATAAATCCTCTTTTATTTTCATTTCCGAACGAGAGTACTTTAAACGAAGTTAAAGGTACAATTAAAAATTAATAATTGAGAATTGATAATGGATAATTAATAATTATTATTGATTATTGTGCTGATAGTACTGTTCTGGAATATAGAATTGAGAGAAGAAATGTCGTTCTCTTTTATCTTCTGGTGGTAATTCCATATAGTTGTGATACAGATTATTGAGATATGTATCTGTGTTAGCTGGTAAGTTTACCTCTACACCCTCGAAGATACCTTTTGTGGATGGTAAAAAAGCGGAGCGTGGAAGAACCTCACCATTGTAGCGCTTCCGTCCTGTTGGAATCCCTAAAAACTCTGTCTGTGATGTGTTTTTGACCAGACAATCATACCACCGAATCCACCTTTTATGGGGAATGAATGAGAATAATTTTCCAATCATTCTCCTCTTTTTTATGTAATTTAGGAGGTCTTTGTCTGTTGCATAAAAACATCTTTCTTCCTCAGTCATCTTTGATGATTCAGCAACGGTATTGGCAATAAATCTTATGGAATCAGCTAAGAACCCTTTTATCTTTCTCAAGACAGAGGATTTAGGTATACCCTCAATAGGGAAGATATCTATAAAACACTCTTGTGGATATGAAGAACCACTACCAATAATACCCTTCATCAGAGTCCCTTTCATGTAAATCTTTAAGAACATGGTTGGACCATCTGAATACTTGTTTGGATAAGTGAACAAATAATTATCTCCTAAAGATCCCTGCTCACATAGATCTATGAGTTTATCATAATCTGCGCGAGGCATCATCAAATCCAGATCATCATCCCACGGGATAAAACCTTGATGTCTTACAGCTCCAAGACAACTACCCCCAGCCAACATTATGGTAAGCTTATTCTTTTTGCATACTTCAGCCACCACTTTGTAAATGTCTATAAGACATCTTTTGAGAGCCTTTGAATCTTCTGGAGACAATTCTTTCAGCACTTTACTATTATGAGCTGCATTATTTAAACGATCTTTATAAGATAACATACTTAGATCTCTTGAATTAAATGAAGATAATAATCTTGTAATTTCTTTGCAGATGTTTCTGCATCATACCCTGCTTCTTGCATTTCATGCAGGTAACTTCTTCTTGTATATGGCAACTGATCAACGATTTGTTCTGCCCAATAATGAGGTCCCTTATCCAGTGGTATGAATGATACAAGTCCTGTTTTATCTGCTTCTTGTGGTACCCCAGTAGAGGCAAAGCATTTCAGTCCGGATATTTGTGCCTCAATGAGCGATAAAGGCAACCCCTCAAAAAAAGATGGCATCAAAAACACATCCATGGCTTGTTCATAATCAGAAACATTGGGTACAACTCCTGTCATGATAACAGACTCTTCCAGATGATGTTTATGAACCCTTTCTTCTATTTGTTCTTTCAATTCACCATCTCCTAGCAATAGCAATATGGAATTATTGTTCTTTTCATGGACCTTGTGAAAGATATCTATTAAAAACAAGAGGTTCTTTTGTGGAGAGAATCTTGCAACACACCCCAAAATAAGGGTGTTATTATCAATATGAAGTTGAGATCTAATCTCTTCTCGCTTTTGCTCATTGTAAGCAAACCGGGAACACTCAATAACATTGGGTAAAATGGTTACTTTGCCTATATTGAAATCATTATATCCATAAAGCCAGATTGCCGCTTCATTACCACAGGCACATAGATTTGTTGCAACCCTTTTAAGTGGTATTTTGAAGATATTTCGGATCCATCCTCGTATTCCTTTTTCAGATTTTGTATTGTGCGAGTGCGCAATTCTTACAGGCACCCCCTTTCTCTTTGCAATCCATAGAGGGATTACGCTTTTTGATGAGGTATGGGAATGTACGATTTGATATTCAGGGTGTTCAGTAAAGAACGCTGATACAGTTTTAATATATGGTATCGGGTTAGCCATCCTTAATAACGGTACCCGATATATTTTTCCTCCTAACGAAATTATTTCATCTTCAAATTGACATTTATTTTGTTCTGTCAACAAAAAATCGAATTGTACCTTTCCCCTGTCGATATGACGGTAGTAGTTCATGATGGCATTCTCTGCACCACCACGATTCATAGAATGTAATATATGTAATATTGTTATAACGCCCATGTTACCCAATGTTCATATGCTTATTGTGTGTTATCTTATGTTTTGTAATAAAGTATAGTACGAAACCAAATGGTATACAGAGGAAAGTCAAAATGGGGCATGGTGTTGAGCACAGCTCTTTATATTTCCCAGCTCTTATGGTATGTGCTATATAGTGTATGCATGAGCGAATCTTAACCTTCCACGATTTGTAATATTTCATATGTTCTTTACGCAAAAATCTGAAACCGTTGGGATTATTCCAATATTGCTTCCACATACCAAAACTGGAACCATCAGTCTGGTATTCTACTATTACTAAAGGCTCGTTGAGAGTTAATAATTTGTAGTCTTGGTCTATCAATAGATATTTATACCCCGTGCTAAAATACCTCTCATTTTCGAATCGAGGATATTCTGGATATTTCTGTATAACATCTGTTCTATATACCAATTTTTTATCACCTCTACCTCCATTCAAGTAATACCCAGAAAGAGTGGTTTGTAATAGATCTTCAGGAAATTTGTTACCAATAATTGAACCATCTTCTTTGATATCCAGTCCCACGATCCCCGCATATTCCTCCGATCCGTGTTCCTTCCAGAAAGTGATGATCTTCTCCACTGCATCATCAGGCATGTAGTCATCCGAATCGATGCAAGTGTTCAGTTCGGTGGTGATATTGCGGTAGGCGGTGTTATGAGCACCGTGCATTCCCTGGTTCTCCTGGTAGATATAGCGGATAGGGATGCGGTTCTCGGCGATCCATCCCTCCACCAGTTCACGGGTGTTGTCCTTGGAGCCGTCATCTACGACCAGCCACTCGAAGTCCTTGCAGGTTTGTCGGCACAAACTCTCGTACGTGCGGCCGATGGTGTGGGAACGGTTGTAGGCTGGAGTGAAAACAGTAAGCTTATGATTCATAAAACCATGTTTTATAATTCTTTTTCTTTTCTTCGGCGCGAAGAAAGAAGCGTTTTACCACTTTTCTCTGGAGAAAAGTTCCAAAAGAGCTTTTTCTCAACCTCCCCAACCCCTCCTTACCATAATGAGGGGCTTCAATCTCTTCCAAGGCCCTCCCTTCTCCAAGGGAGGGATGCAACCGCTCCTTCTCGTCGCTCTTAACCGGGTAGGGATAAACCCTACCCCTACAAGGTAAGCTCGACCCATCAGAGGGTCGGCTTGATTGTTGTTTTACCTCTCGCTATTGCAACAATTATTACTTAAATACGAAATCATTTTTAATTGCATCCATTAGATTGATGGGTGGCAAAACAATTAGATTTAAAGAGGTACCTTCTGTTTTTGTATGAATAATACCTCGAATAGTGCCAGTAGTAATTGTCGCCAGATATCTCAGGAAATCTACTTCTATTCGACCAGCTTCTAATAATTGTTTGCTTGCGTCTTTATCTATGTCAAAAAAGCAAGTTACTTCAATTAGTAAAAGAAGATTCTCATCTTGGGTATAAGTAATTTTAGTATTACATTTTATGTTTGTCAATTCCTTATTTACACCGAAACTAAAATCTGATTTTATAAGGACCTGAGATTGATTCACAAAACGTTCAGGAAAAAAGACGAACTGTTGTGTTTTTATTTGATGAATACGGTAAGGTATAACCATGTTAGGCTGCAATAAGATATTTAAATGATTCTTTAGATTCTAAATTGGGCTCGGTAAAATCACTGCCGGCGGATTGTTGTGAGATATAGGAGTTTCTCTCAGAAGTAATATATTCATCAACGTCAGAAAATGTAATTTCCGGGACTTTGTTAATGGCTAATGACAATTCTATAAACTTACTGAGTTTATGGTCATAATCCCCGTTCAGTAGTTGTGTAACGTACCCTTTTGAACAACCAAGATGTTGGGCTAACTGTGTCTTGTTCATGTGATGTTGCTCCATGAATGTAACTATCTGACGATAGAGTTCCATTTGCAATCCAGTGGTCCAGTAAGCAGGATCTTTTAATAGTTCTTCTCTTGTCATGATATTATTAAATTCAATTATTTAAGTGATGCTAAATATTGATCTTTTATATGTCGAAACTCATTCTGATCTTTCTTTTGTTTTGACTTAGTTCCACCTGTAATAATAATTTTACCATTTGGTTTTGTTATTCCATAAACCCTTAGATGTTTGCTTTTAAATTCAAATTCCCTTATACCGTTGGTTCCTTTGTCATAGAAATGAAATTTTGCAAACGGAAGAGATTTTAAATTAGCGACATCTTGCATACACCGATAGATGCTTATCAATTCAGATGGGTATAGAGATTTTACAGTCTTCTCGAACTCGTCAAATGGGCATCTGTCATTAATAATCAACTTGTCAAACTCTTGTTGACCTTGGATAGCTTCAATCTTACAAAGTGCAAATGTAGTCATATAATAATTTAGTTGCAACTAAATCGCTAGATTTAACATAGTGTTTAAGATTTATTTACATTTTATGTTTTTGTTGCAAAAGTAAGTGTTATTGAAGAATTATCCAAATAATTATATGTCATTTCATCTTTATGTCAGGTAATTAACGAATTCTTTAGCAATCTGGAGAAAAGTTCCAAAAGAGCCTTTTTCTCAACCTCCCCAAACAACGTTAACGATAACGATAACGTTAACTGGTTGTTGTTCCAACAACACTACCCTGCTTTAGAGCCGCCCCTATCAAGGGGCTCAAAACCTTCTCGTCGCTCTTAACCGGGTAGGGATAAACCCTACCCCTACAAGGTAAGCTCGACCCATCAGAGGGTCGGCATGATTGTTGTTTTACCTCTCGCTATTGCAACAGTATAACGATAACGTTAACGATAACGATAGCAACAATTGTTAATTATTAATTATCAATTATTATTTGTCAAAGGGTCGGCTTGATTACTCTTTGAACAAATCAGAGTGAGTGCCTGTATGAACAAATAATAAGGTCAGATTCTCTTCATTTTTTTCCCATATCATAAGCCAATTGGGTTGTATATGACATTCCCAAAGTTTATTGTATGTTCCTTTGAGCTGATGTGGTTTATATTTTCTAGGTAGTTTTCCGTTTGCAGCAAGAATACTGATAGCATCATATATCAGTCTCATGTTTAATCCTCGCTTTTGACAGCGCTTGAGATCCTTTTTAAATTGACTAGATGTAATAATTGTGTACTTCATTTCACATCTATTCCTAATTCGTTAAACAGATCATCTACAGAATTATAGCAAGAAACTCGTCCTGCTTCAATATCTTTCATTGCAGCCTTGAATCCCGCTGTTTTAGTAACATCTTTGTTTTCATCAAGATTTTTTTGAACCTTGACAGATGTAACACCTTTCAATAACATGCATGCCTTCTTTATTTGGGTCAAAAGAGATTCATCTGAAATATTTAAAATAATTGATGCCATAATTGGTTGTTGTTTTTATTTTTTGCAAATATAATAATATTTTGGTAATAATCCAAGGGCTGCGGAGGGATTTCTGGAAAAGTGTATTAAAACGGTCGAGAAAGGTAATTAAAACTATCGGAAAAGGTAATTAAAACTGGTCGAAAAATGTATCTTTCTCAATGCTTTTAATACCCTTTTCCGGGACTTATGCTCTGTCGCCCTAACGGGCTAGCGGACAGGGATGACCCCTGCCTCTACAATAAACCTTCATTGCCTTCAGCGATATCGTCGCGACTCGGCATAGTTCAAGCAAGCTTGACTCTGCTCTCGCTGCTCCTCTCATTGCGGACTTGATCCGCAATCTCCCACGGGGACTTACGAACCCCGCCTATGCTGTGTCGCCCTAACGGGCTAATAATTACCCTAAACTATTAACTATTAACTTTTAACTATTAACTGTTGAACTATGTTCAACGACGTTTCCACCTGCAATAGTCCTTCGTCTTGCTTGTCCTTCAGGAAGCGGCAGAGGGCGTCAAACTTATCCACTTCATACTCCCAGTTATCCCGGGCGCAGCCCTTCTCCACGATACTATGGAACATCAGGATACAAGCCTTCTTCTGCTTGATAGCCTCAGAGAGGATCGCTTTCAACTGATTGACAGACACGGATGACAATACCGGAATACTGTACAACACCCCATCGGGTGCCCCATCTATCAACGTGTCTTGATAGGCATAGCGGTAAAAGAAAGGAGCGGGGATAATTCGACTGATCTTTCGCGCGATGGTCTTGAGCATTTTATGGGACTGATTTCTCAGTGACATACGTGCATAACTGATGGGATGAACATTGGAAGAGTGCCTCATCTGTTGAAACACTTCGGATGTCAGTCCAGAACCCGGACTGGCAAAACCATTCGTGCCTTTGCAGAGATTATCCGTTCCGAGTATTTTGCAGAGCTCATCAATCCCCTTTTGGATATCGCTTATGTCGTTCTGGTGGTTATATCCATGTCCTGCTATCTCAACCGCAGGATCCGCATAGAGTTCCTTCACCGTGTTAATGGTCATCGGTTTTATCCAGTCATTAACGAAATCCCGACACTCCCCCTTAACAAATCCCGTGGTGATGTTGAAGGTGGCCGGCAACAGATACTTCTTCAGGATAGGGTATCCATAGAGAAAGGCATCTGCCCTGCCATCATCGAAACTCAGTCCAATGAGTGCTTGTTGCATGTAATCCCTTATTTCATTTTTGAGCCAATCAGACGGTGATACCATTGAGATATCCTTACGCGCCAAGGCTTTTGTCCGATCCATGATTGGTCAAACCAATGGATGGAGTAAGTATTGGTTGTTTTTCTTAATTTACCATTGATATAATCAAAGGGCGTGAAAAACTCTGTAGGGAAGATATGGAAGTCTTTCAGCTGCTGTTCCTTTCCATTAAGTATAAGTCCCTGCTCATCAATGAGCATCTTTGTCAGAACCCTTACATTTGATTTCAGGTCCAGATGCCCTTCCTCATTTTCGAAATTACGAGTATTGTAATTGTCAATGAATTGTTTGATAATAGGATTCCCTGGTTCTGTGCCCATTGTACTTGTAGCAATCCACTGTGTTCCCTCAAAGCCTAAAAAAGCTTTCTGATGGAGTAGGGGATTGAAAGACTGGACTACCTCAACATCCGTGTCAAAATAGATGCCCCCTTCATGATAGAGTGCTATCACTCGTGCTACATCACTTACAAATGCCCATTTCCTATGGTTGTAAGCCTGTTCACAATATTTGTTGATATGGATGTCGAAGTTCTCCTCGTTCCACTCTTTTATTTCATAGTCAGTCAGGTATTTCTTCCAAGAGTCGATACATTTCTGTACACCTTCTGGTTTAGGGTTTCTGCCGAACCAACAGTAATGGATTGTTTTGGGGATCATAAGTGGTGGTGTTAAATGGGTATTTTTTTACTATGGTAACCGATAATATATTGTGAATAAGGAAGTTTACTGATGCCCAATGTTATGACAAAAGAGATCAGACTCGTCAACAGGATGGTGAGTATAATCTGAATGATACCCCCTTCTGCAGAAATGAAATCGCACTTCCATAAGATACTTCGCATGATGAAGATATGGACTAAGTATATACCGAAACAACAGTTGCTTAACTGGTTGATCCATGAAGAATGAGGAATATATTCTTCTGATCTCTGAATGATACAGAACCAAGCTGTGCACATCATAATAGCAACAATACTCTGATTCCAAAAAACTTTGTAAAAGTCTACAGGTATATGATAAAGTTTACAGATAATTGCAGCTACGATAGGTACAATGAATAGTAAAGTGAGTTGCCAAATTTTGAAATTTGGTTTATAAGTATGAAGGTAATATCCTAAAAGAAAGTAACCCGCAAATCCGCTAAAGTAATAGAGTATACCAGTTTTTGTTTCGTTTATATCTATAAAATAACTAAGTATAGGGTAACAAAATGAGGTGGCCCATAATAATAGTACCCATTCAATTTCTTTCTTAGAAGCTTTTTGTAACCATGGTGAAAGGATGGGTGACAATAGATAAAGTCCTATTAGGGTATACATAAACCAAAGGATACTGTGGCCTTGCGTTGAGAATGGAATTGAGCAGATTTTCTTTATGAATTCACGAATTGTCATTCCATCTGACAATATATTGATTAATAGATAAAACATGCACCAGAAAAGGGTAGGGAAAACTACTTTTGTTAACCTTTTCTTTAAGAAAGATTTGGATGATTCTTGTACGGGTAATAATAATGCACCACTCACCATGAACAGTAAGCCTATACTTGGAGTTGCTAATAGGCTAATAGATGAAAGAACTGTTCCATTAATACCTATTCCAGGCATGGGTGCATGCACAGAAATTATTAGCAAACATGCCAAAATCCTTACTGCATCTAAATATTTTATTCTTACTCTTTGCATAGCTGATAAACCTTTTCTACTTCCTCTTCATTCCCATAGTGATGAGTTTGGAGATAGTCTATAATCTGTGATTGCAGATCTTTATTCTTGATATAATCCACGATTCCATCGGCACATTTCGCATTGTCCATTGGCACAATGACGCCATCAATACCGTCTTTTATCTGCGAAGGAGCAGTGGTGTAGTTGGTGACGATAACGGGCTTACAGAGGATTTGTGCCTCACGTACGGTGACAGACTTTCCTTCGTAACGAGATGGCTGGACATAAATGTCACAAGCCTTGATATAGGGATAGGGATTTGTCTTCTTCCCTAAGATAATGACATGATCCTCCATCCCTGCTTCCTGGATCTTTTGTCGGATTAAGGCTTCATCACCTCCATAACCGATAAGATACCAAAGCAAATCCACACCTTTCTCTATGATTCTCCTGCATATATCCGGCACATTATCATAGTTCTTTGCATACGAGAATCTTCCGACTGATAATAGGTTTAAAGTTGAAGGTTTAAGGTTTAAGGAATTAGACTTTAAACTTTCATCATTAAACATTAAACCATCTCCCGCCCTCTCCCTAACAAATCTTTCCGAAAGAATATTCTCAATCAACACAATCTTTTCTTTAAGGGTGGGGAACACCTTCAAGAATGAAGCCGTCACCTCCTCAGATATTGACACGATATGATCATATCCACCCCAAATCGGCAATTCTAACTCTGCATTCACTGCAACTTTGGTGTAGTCTGTATGTATCCAACAGACCTTCTTCCTCGCCTTTACCTTTTGTAAAACAATGTTATGCGGCGTCAGAAAACTGATAGCTAAATCGAAGGTGGTGTCAGGGTTTATATCCGGTAGATAGGGTGTAACATTTTTTGCGACATATCCGAAGATAGCTCCCCCATCTATTGGACGATTACGTTTCACGAATTGTTGATGCTCCCATTTCGCTTTCAGTCTGCCATAGGCAATTTGCCAGAATCCTTTCTTGATAGTCTCTTTCAATGGCGCCTCTATCTGGGCGTATGCCGGTATCTCAGGCAGGAGGTTCACCTCCTTTGGTATCATCGCCAACAACTCCCCCTGGTGTCGGTAGATGAACAGATCCACCTCCACCTTACTGTAGTCGAACAACTGCAGTAGACCGATGAGGCTCGTCTCAGCCCCCCCGATCTCTAAATAGTGTATGGCGATAAAGATACGTTTTTTCATGCCAAGAAACCTTTACTCGCTAAACCTTAAACCTTCAACTTTAAACTTTAAACCTTACACCTTCAACTTATACCTAAGATACTTCGGGAAAAGTGCAACCCTATAAAAGCAGAAATAAAACATATTTTTCAAGCTCTTTCGATTAAATGTCTTTTCGACATACGAATAAAATGCTCGTGCATTACCTGCAACAAGATACTCAATCATCTGCTTATCCCTATAATTGCAGTGCAACAGATAATCAAGGTTCCTGTAAATAGTATGATTTAACTCGTCGGATAGTTCCTTAATATTTTCTTCTCTCGACCAAAACCTTCGGGTATAGCACATATATACATAGGCAAACAGGTAGTTTACGAGTGATGATCTTTGATATAATACCCCTTTCTTATAGTTATATTCCTTCAATTTTTTCATCTTAGTCAGATGCAAAAGACGCGCGTTTTCCAGCCATTTGTCTAAGTATTTGTCGGAGACTCCAGGGTATCCCTTGTTGTAGTTATATGTAATAATATCCGTGGCATAAAGGGTATTAAGATGAGGGAAGATGTTCATACTCATAACAAGATCTTCACCAAACACCAATCCAGAAGGCTTTAAGTTTGCTTTCTTGACGACGGCGGTACGATACAGAACTGAACATAAACTGAATGGTAGGATGGAACATCCGAAATAGGAGAGGAAGTATCTCTTCATTAATTCTTCATGGCTAATTAGACGATTCATCCACTCTTTGCGGTGTGCCTTTTTCTTTATTAGCCCGTGGCAATATATCGTTTGCATTTTCCCAATTACGGCATCAGCCCCTGTCTGTTGAGATAAGTCGTATAATGTCTTTATTGCATCCTTCTCTAACCAATCATCTGCATCAACGAATGTCAGACATTCTCCATGAATATATTCAAGTGCTGTTAATCGTGCTTTGTCAACCCCTTCATTCTTTTCTTTGTTGATGACGACCACTCTGGAGTCTTTCTTCTCATATTCCCTGCATATAGCCAAAGAAAGGTCGGTTGAACCGTCATTGACAAGAAGCACCACAATGTCTTTGTATGTCTGTGACAATACCGAGATGAGACATTTCTTCGAAGAACGTGCTGAATTGTATATGGGAATAATGATGCTAATCATCAAATACTTTTATGAGTTTATATTCACGTTAATTCTCCTTAATTGATATCTTGAAGAGAGCTAACATAGCTTTTATAGAAAGATAATAGATTTCATGTACATCGGTTATAAGACTAATGCCGTTAGGAAGGGTAATACAATTAGTCCAATAACGACGAGTTTAGTTTTCCACTTAAGATTCTTGCAGTTTGCGATTTTCCTAAAATGAAGTTTTAAAAACTCACGAATTTCTATATACTGTTGTTGATACCTTACATCTTTTTTATCATGTAAATACATCAAGCTTAATTTTATACATGTCTCAACAACATTAGCTAATGCCATGTCAGTATATTGTGGCTCTTGCTCTTTTATGAGTTCATATACGGCCTTGACATTCTCAAACTCCTCAAATGCGCGTTTAGATAGCTTTTGATGAGAAAGAGACTGTTCGTGATATTCGTAATAATACAGAGACTCATCTGTATATGCCATCTGTCTTTCTTTCAAAAAGAGTTGTGTCATCACTAGATAATCTTCACAGAGTGTTGCTTTTGGGAAGGTGATTTGACTGAGTACACTTTTTTTATAAAGTTTTCCAGGAAATCCCCAAAACTCATATTTAAAGAAACGGGGCATTAACTCTTCAAATGAGAGTAGGAAAGACTGGTATTCTGTTCTTTGAAAGTTAATATTCTCATTTTCTTTTACCCGTTGGACTCCACAAGCACTAATGGTAACATGATGCTCAACGATGAAGTTATATAGTTTTGACACATAATCATTTGCGACCCAGTCATCACTATCTATAAAGGTGACATATTCACCCTTTGCATTTCTTAATCCATTCTGTCGGGCTATAGAAGCACCTTGATTCTGTTGATGAATCACACGTATACGTATGTCTTTTTCAGCATATTCATCACATAAATGGGCACAGCCATCAGTACTCCCGTCATCCACCAAGACTATCTCTATGTTTGGATAATCTTGATTTAATACAGTATTTAAACAGCGTCCCAAATATTTCGAGGAATTATAAACAGGAATTACAATTGATATCATGACTCAATTAACTGGTAGATTTCATTCATGCTTTTTTCAAGGGTAAAGTCTCTTCCCCTGATAGCTGCTTGTTTTTTATAATAATCCCTTATTTCTGGGTTTAGCATTTGTTTGAGTCCGTTGTATAGTCCCTCTTCGGAATTATCCACACATATTCCCCACTCGTCATGTTCGCCAAGTTGTTCTTTGACACCTGAACATTCCGTAGAAACAATTGGTTTGCCAAGGACTAATGCTTCTGTTATAGCGGTGTTGTAACCTTCTGCATAAGAAGAACAGACGTATATATCTGATGCATATAGAAAATTAAATGGATTATCCTGAAACCCCCAAAACTTTACTTTATTTTTTATATTATTCATTGAAACATAGTTTTCGAGTTCCTCAAGTTTCTCTCCTTTTCCGAGAATCCATATTTCAATATTATGACCTTCCTTGATAAGTGAATTAGAAACAGAGAGTAAACGAATATGACCCTTTCTCTCATTTAATGACCCTATGCTGATAATTCTAACGGTGTCATGCTTTCTTTCTTCGATTAATGGGTTCTTAATCATAGCTTGTTTTTTTACCATTCCTGTATCAATGGGATTGTATAAAACGACACTTTTATTACTTATATTATAGAGTTTGTCTAATTGCTTTTTAACTTCCTTTGACACACATGGAATATAGCGCATTGAAAAGTATGATTTTCTTTCCTCAACTCTATTACGATATGCTACATCAGACCAATGAAAGGTGTCAAGTTCTATGTGTAACCAAGCAATTTTTTTTATTTTATTCGGGAATCCTGAAACAATTCTTGTTGCATAGCCTTCAATAAAAGCAATAGCAACATTTGGAATTTCACGTATAAAAAGATAATAAAAAAGGGAGGGATTGCAATGATAATATACAAATAGTTTTATCTTGTTTTTAATTTTGTACCAAAGATTACGAAATGATGAATAATTTTTTTTCGGTACATCAAAGATATATTTATACTTGATTTCTTTTGGAAAATATCCTTGACGAACAACATCTCTTCGGACAGAATATAAGGTCACATCATATTTGTTATAATCAAAGTGATTTAATATGATTTGGAGAATGCGCTCAACACCGCCGCCGTAGAGTGACTCTGTAATAAATACTATCTTTTTTTTCATGGAAATTATTATTAAAATATTTTCTTTAGAATAATATAAGGTTTCCTAATTATATTCCAGACTTTTGTTTGAAAGAATCCTGTAGATCCAATTCTGTCAATTAAGTCTTTCCGCCATAAGTATAGTTTACTCTTTTGTTCAAGTTTTTCTCCTGTCACGCTACCAATATATTCATTAGCTTTCGAGGCTATCTCGTAATACACACGACGATGAAAGTGGTTGATATTATTTGTAAAGTCCTGTTGCCCACGAATAATCGTATTAAAATCAATTAGCAAAAGCCTGTCTTCTTGCTTTGCATACTCTCTGAAGAGATCATTGATGGCCTTATAAACAAGATGCCGTCCCTCATAGTTCTTTTGAGTATTCTTCTCAAATGGCATTTCGCTACCAAGCATATAACACACTTTGGTGTGTGGATTTACTTTTTTAAGGAGTTCTTTAGCTTGATTAAGAATCTGTTCTGGTGACAAATGACCAACAAACTCATATTTTTTGCTAAAATCTTCTAGCCATTCTTTGGTAAACTTATTTTGTGCATTAAATATTTCACCATTTATATATTGATCCCAATTGGATGGGTCTGTTAATGGATAAAGATATTCGCCAAAAGCAATTTCCAGACCATCTTTTTTCCTTCGGTAAATACCGAGGTTGGGTTCGATCATAGTACTAACAAAGATAATGGCGATATCATCATCGTAAATGGATGTATCGAACATCTCCTCATCATTAAAGATACACTCGTCTAAAAGTTCTTGCTTGACAGTATCTGATAAAAAAGACCACTGAAGAAAATTAATGGAATGGTTTTGATGCTCTATCCAGTTGCCTTTTTGTTTGCCTGTATATGTAAATTCTTCTATTACATTGTCTGTCTGTAAATATTCAGACATGACTTTGAGATCGCATGCACCTTTAAGTATAATCTTCATATGAGATTTTTCTTTTTTTGCGTCTTGTGTAATAATGTTTTGGTTGATCCACGCTGGAGCCCCATCTTTAGTGACGGGATTAACAACCTCGCCTTTTACTTCCAACAGGGGATGCCCAAGTGTAGCATAAACATATTGCTCTACTCCTTGTCCGATGGTTCTGCATGAAAAAAGAAAATGAAGACAATGGTGATCTTTCACAGCAAAAAAGCCTACGATGCCATAATCACCGAAATGATCGCGAACAGTAACGTAGCCAGTGTCTACATTGCCATCTTTACAGAGAGCTTCAATTTCCTCCTTTGAGCTCCGAACTTTAGTATAGTTCAGTTGGTTTGTCCGAGTAACAAGTTCGCTGATGCGTTCAATATGCTCCATACAGTCACGATGGATCTCCACTCGTGTGTCAGAACTATAAAGAAATGCCAGGTTGTCTGAGGCTTCCTCCTTTGCAGCCTGTTTCTTTTCAAGAACTTGATAGTTTTTGAGCCTTTTATGGATAAGATCAGAAGGAGGGGTCGCATCAAGAAACGCTTTTAGTTCAGGAATGATGCTTGGCTCAGCAATCATCAAGTCCTTCTCATAGAATTTTGCCTCATTAAGATTGACCACGTTATCATCGATAAACAGACAGTTTACAGGACGTAACCCCATATCCTTGATAAGCTTACTTATACGTTGTCCTTTGGGAGTCCAATCTATAGATTTGAATACGAACAAATCATTAACCTGCAGTTCTTTTAATTTTGATATCGTTTGCTCATAATCATTTTTAGAGCATATGGAATTCACGATGCCATGATCTGTCAGGGAACTTAATAGATTGATGTTCTTTTGGATAGGGACAATAGGTCCTTCACTTAATATTCCTTTCCAAAAAGTTTCATCAAGATCCCAAATGATAAGTTTTATTTTAGAATAATCCATATTATGAACTCATTAAATGTATTTTTTCCACAATCCATATATTGCAGATTTAATATTACCAACACTTGCCTTATAAAAATCCTGTAGCATCCAATATAATTTGTGATATTGCCAATAAGAATCTTTCATCAATTTTAATACTTCACTCTTATATAAATAACCTTTAGTTTCTGCATTTCCCCAATGTACTATTAAAACATTATCATACTTCACATCATTCCATTTACCTCTATAAGACATAATCCCATTTAGAATATCAATATGAATAATATTTTTTTTATGAACTCTATAGAAGCATAAAATCTTTTCCATATTATCTTCTATAGGAGGACAGTTGTTAATCGCCATGCTTAATGCCAAAATAGGCTCATCTGCAGGATGAATAAATTCCCTAAACTTTAAATCAGCCCAATGCTCTACTATGTCAAGACATGTGTTATATACAGCAAGTGTCTTTACACTTTTATTAAAAAAAATAAGTCCGCCATGAGAATGTATTTTAAAAAAAACTTTTGGTTTATATATACCAATATTCTCAATATCAAACCATCCTTTCCCTGTTGCTGTTATAGGAAAACAATTTCCAATATGTTTTACTCCATTTATGGGGAAATAATTAAACAAATTAGAAATATCACCATAAATGAGACAATCTGCATCTACAAATATATTTTCATCCCATGGTGGAATGGAAAGCATTTTAATCTTATCTAAATAACTACATGAGGCATTAGGTAATATAATAATCTTATCAAAAGCAGACAAAAGATCATCATTCTTATCTGTTAATATTGCCCAAGGATACCTTTCACTTTGATGCTGATAGTCATATGACCTTTTTAGGTTATGGGCTAATCTCTTAAAATACTTATTGCCAGTAGCAATAGTGATAAACCCCTTAATTGCCATTACTTCCTTCTTTTTATAAACCTATTGCATAAATATATAACAACATATAGCCGATGAATGATCAAGAACTTCATCCATTCTGAACAATTGTAAGACGACTTGTATTTCTTTAATGTTGCAATCTCATTAATTGATAGAACAGACTTAACTTTTGACAAACTATAATTTACAGAAAAAGCACCAGTATGAACTAATTCCCACAATTTAATGTAAAAAAAACGTTGAGATAGCTCATTCCACATATTTTTTTCCTGAAGAAACGACTTTTGGATTTTCCATAATGTATATTGATTATGGAATAAATCATCTCTTTCTTTAGTCGTTAACGACTCTGATACCCCCTTTATATAATGGTAATTAGAAAAAGGAAGGCAAACTACTTTATTTACATGTTTTAAATATGAAAAGTTAAAAATCAAGTCTTCACCCAATGAATAATTATATGGAAATCGAATATTGTATTCATTAATTATAGATCTAAAATACAATTTCGAAGTTGGGCCATAAAATAACCCTATTACATCTATAAAAGCTTTTACATGAGACGAATCCATTGATAATACTTTCTTTTGATCAACTTGATAATGCTTAATTGTTCCATCTGTAAGATGATGAATGATCCCTGTTGAAACCAATGAAATAGATTCAACTTCTAGTCCTTTTAGCAAATCTTCAAGATACTCTGGTCCCACCCAATCATCGGAATCTATAAAGCAAATATATTCACCATTACTTCTCTCTAACCCATGATTTCGAGCTGCAGAGACACCCTGATTCTTTTGGTGAATAATAACAAATCGATTATCTATTTTACCCCATTTATCACAAATATCTCCACTATTATCTGTAGAGCCATCATCTACTAGGATACACTCCCAGTCTGTATATCTTTGTGAAGCTACAGATTCAAGGCACTGATTCAAATACTGTGCCGTATTGTATACAGGGATGATAATGGATATCATTATTTATTTTATTAATGAAGGTAATGTAAAAAGTCACATTTGGGATACTTCTCATATCTCAAGATTAGCCATGCGATTACAATAGCAACCATTGTTACTACTATGAACCTAGTTATACTATATTGCAAAACTGCATAGCACATAGAGTCTGGCTGCAACCACAAGTCGCATGCTCCATTATATAGCCATATTAATACGAACTGTACCATATAAAGAATGATACTCATGTCACGCATAGTTTTATAATATGGTTTTGGTTCCAAATCCAACTGGTAGAAAAATATAAACAGCAATGGAATAGACAATAATCTATAGATGGGATCTGCAAAATCAAAGAAGAAACAAGAGGCTAATAAAAGCATCCATATCGCTATGACCAGCAAACTATTTACATGATTTTTCAGAATACATTCTCCATATCTAGCAAATAGAACTCCTACCGAATAATAGGCCAAATGATAATAAAAACTATAATATGGATGATATGGGAAGTCTATGAAATGATATATATAATTATATGAGAAAAACAGATATATAATCCATGAAAAGAAGGTTAATAGTATTAGCGCTTTTCCTCTTCTACATAGATAGAAAATACATGTGTTGATTAATAATGCTTTGATAAACCAATAACCTGTAAATGTACAAGAAAAGAAAATAGCAAAAAATGTTTCTTTTATTGTAGCTACACTAAAGAACTTAAAATAAGTCATTGGTAGCATTAATACATACCAACATATAAATAAGATGGCTAGGCGTTTTACAGTCTTTAATAATATAACTCTTGTTTCTTCACTCTCTTGTTTGGAATAAACTTTCTTAAAAAAGAGATAAGCACTTATAGCCATAAACGTTGGAACCGCTATAGATGAGAGGTTTTCTCTAAACAGACTTAGGCTTGAAAATTCTTCAAATAAGGATGTGTGACCAGCAATAATTAATAACGCCAAAATAAATTTGAGCAAGTCAAATCCATAGATTGCCTTTTTCGTATTTAAACTATTTGTGCTCATTATTATTTTCTTTTTGAAATAGCATGTTTTAAGCTAGAAAAGCTCATGTGTATCTTTATGAAAATATTAGCTATTACCTTAAGCAAAAGAAACCCCATAGGAACGTTCTGATACAAATAAATAGGACTAGCATTGAAGTATTCAAATGCCTTATCATCATTTATAGTCATGACCGAATAAAGAATAGTATCAGGGTGTTTGATGATATTATCAACAGCTTTATCTATGCGTCCTTTTTCTTTAATGTATTCAAAAATCCTATCTTGAGCATAGGCTCGTTTTCCGGCACCATTGTTAGAATAGTAATGAAGAATTTTTGCCTTTTTCAAGAATTTATAGCCATTTGTGTATTTGAATTGGCAGTTCCATACCCCATTTAATTCATTGATGGGTAAATCAAGATTGACATTTGCTTGGCATAGCGCAGGCTGGTCAAAAGAGACACCTTTTTCATTAGATAAATGCCAAAGTTTAGCCCATTCTGCATATAATTCTTGAGAGATTTCGGTATCTCGTGAGAAAATAACCCCACTGTTATAATATGGTTTCTCTTTTAAATTACTAAAACCAGCTTTATGGCATCTTTCAATGACAGCGTTGTCGTTCAGAGGTAATTTGCCATTTATATCAGCCACCATGCCTATGTCGCCATCGAAGTTATCAATCTCATCCAGCTTTCCACAAATCACAGTGTCACAATCGATGAAGAGATAGTCGCCTTCAATAAACTTTCTAAGGTTAGTTTTCAAATAACGTGACCTTTGCACTTTATTTAACTCCGAAGGAACTTCTATTACGATAAGATTTGTAATATACTTTTTTATTTCCTCACGCTTATCAACGATAGTCATTGCTGTGAATTGATCTACAACCAATTCTACAATAGCCTGAGGATTATGTAAGCGTAATGAATATACAGACAGCAATGCCTGCTCCAGATAAGTATCGGAGTTGTCGCTTACTAGTGTATATACTATCTTTGTTTGCATGGTTTACTTATGATTTTAATTCTTAATTTATTGAGAAAACCATACATCATATCACTCAAAATAAAGTAGAACCAATATTTCTTATAATATTTTCTATATTGAGAAATTGATAATAAAAGAAAGAATTTACCTTTAATATTACTGTAATATCTTAATCTTTTTTGAAAGAAGGAAATTCTATCCCTTATTAAATTCGCTTTTGTAGATAGAAAAAAAGGATTCACATTTCTTGGCTCGATTAAATTTGCAAATTCATTTGGGCTCTGTTTGCCAGAGAATACCCAGTTATTCTTGCCACCTAACCCAACAACATTATTATTATGAATTCGGTACATTATGAGGCATTCGTCAATCATGCCATTACAACTTTGTACTACTGAATTCATAGCTAATTGACCATCATGATAATTTTTGATATTTGAATCGAATGGGAGACATTGTTTAACAAAACTGCGTCTCATACCAAATGTTGCACCAAGTAAACGTTGAATTACATTTTCAATTTCAAACTGCATTCCTATGTCCCATTGATCTCTCAATTGATTTAATCCACATGCGTCAAACAATGTCTTGTCCGTTTTAAGGTACCCATTTTCATCGACTAACTCTGCATTAGAAAATACCAAATCAACTTCTGGATGTTTCTCAAGATAGTCTACAATTACCTTAGTTTTATATGGCTTCCAAACATCATCTTGATCAGATAAGAAGATAATATCACCAGTACATAATGAAAGTGCTTTTTCGAAATTTTTTGTAACGCCTAATGACTTTGAGTTTTGCTTAATAATCCATTTTATATCGTTATGTTTCTTTGCATAAGATCTTAAAAAATTAATTGTGTCATCATGGCTATTATCATCACATATAACGATTTCTTGCACAGGAAGGTCTTGCCGGAGAATAGACTGTAACTGCTTTTCAACAAATTGTGCACCATTGTAAGTGCATAAAGCAACAGAGAGTTTCATTATAAGGGGTTGATTAGATTATTGGGACTTTTTTCAGTAATATATAAATATATCTCATATGCAGAATCAAAATGTAAAGAGTTAACTCTCCCACCTAAAAGCAAGGGAGAAACACAAGGTTATATTTTATTAATATCTCTTACAATATGTCATAATTGGTTGCACACTATGCTTAACAGTTTAAATATTTTTTTATGAATCTCAACGGTTTTAAAAGTGTATGTCCTAGTTTATAGGATCTTGAATTTTTTATGCCAAAATAATTGGATTCCAACTGCTTTATTTCCTTTTCGCTTGTTATTATTTTATATAACAATGGATAGTATATATCTATATGATTTGAAATTAGTTGATTATACAAATATTTAGAATGTTGGTTTGTTGTTGTAAGCATGGAGTTACCATGTTTTCTATAGAAGAAAAGAATTTCTGGTATTTGGTAAACTTTATTGTTTTTTTCAAGCAATGACAGTAAAAAATCCCAATCTTCCCATCCATATAACATATTAGGATTATAGCCAGAAGTTTTGTCATAGTCCGAACGGCGATAAATGCATGAGCAGAATATATGATTCTTATACAAAAGAAGGTCATAATTATAAGCAGGCAGAATCCATTCGTCATTTCTATCGCCGAAAAACTTTGCTCTACAATAAACGAGTTTTATTTCTGGATGTTGCTCAAGGTAAGCAACGGCTTTCCCTGTATATGTTGGTCCAATTAAATCATCAGAGTCAAGAGGCAAAATATAACGCCCGTGAGAAGCTCTGATACCAGCATTGCGAGCATCAGCAAGACCTCCATTGGCCTTATCAACCAATATGTAGCGATGGTCATTCGTGATATATTCTTTTGCAATGTCTAAAGTGTTATCTGTAGAGCCATCATTTACAATTATACATTCCCAATTCTGATATGTTTGATTCTTGAGACAGTCTAATGTATCGCGCATGTACAAAGATTGATTGTAACATGGTACAATAATCGAAATAAGCGGTTTCCCCATTATTGTTAAATAATTGTATTTATAATATCAAAATGAAAGTAAGTTGTCAATTATGACATATACCTTACAAATATAGGGCTTATGGATATAATACGTTAAATCAATCAAGATTATAAAGATTATTAAATACATTAATTTATGTCGATAGTCATAGGCAACAGGTTGGTAAAAACCCTGTGATTCTCTATGATAACCCTATAAAACCACTCCCCTTAGATAAGGGTACACTCGATAGAGTCGATATTAACGTCAATATAGGTCTCCACAATTCTACCCGAATCTCAACAACCCCTCGTAGCTCAGGTACTTCTGTAGAATATTCATTCTGTGGCACGTGCTGCGAAATGTTTGAGGCAGAAGGTAGTTTGTCTACCGGAATAGGATGTTTACACTTGAGATTATGTATGTAGTATTTGTTGAACTCGTTTGTCAGTACGCCCTGATAGGGGTAGAACTCATCTTGGGTAACTTGTTAGGATGCTCCTTAATATAGTATAATACCCTGCATTTTTGAAATCTTAGATTCTGAAGATAATTGACAAAATATTGATTCAGCGTAAAAGTATATTATTTATCTTCTCTCACAACACGTCAGAATTAGGCGCTTACATAGTACTGTGCTGTACTAATAATATATTATATGTGGTATTTTAATCTTTTCGATGCATTAGCAAGCCAAAAAGATAGCCTGTATATCAAGGCATACAATTTCGGCGAATACTCTTTTAAATATGTGATGTTCTTGTAAATGTCTGACTTCTCTATCTTTTTTAAAGTGTTTAATTCGTTTTGTACGCATGACGGGAAATAGATATTTTTAATCTTGTGACGTTCCTCTATTGATAGGGTCTTGTTTAGGTTGCTTAAGCCATCCATATCCTGTATGGAGATAACTGAGTCAATAACTGTAATGGTTGCATGGTTTAAGATGATTGATTCAATCCAAAATTTCCAATCAGAAACGATTCTTAATGATTCATCATATTTGTATTTTTTACATAGATCTCTCTTAATAAAAGTTCCTTGATGATTGAGTGTGTCATCATAAATCTGAAAAAAAATATTTGGGTTATATTTTCGTAATAAAGCATGTGTGTCATTTCTTTCAACTTGACCAGAGATAATATCTGTCTTAATATTTAAGTTGAAAACAAATGATAACGTGTGATCCTCAAATAATATATCGCCAGAATTTAAAAATAGTAGATATTCTCCTAATGCAACTTCAATGCCTTTGTTCATGGCATTATAAATGCCTTTATCTGGTTCGCTGACCCAATAAGAAATATAATCAGAATACTTCTCTATTAATTCTTTGCTCCCATCGGTAGATCCACCATCAATCACAATCCATTCAAAATCCTTAAATGTTTGAGAGATTACACTATCAATGGTCTTTTGAAGGCCATCTTTATTATTGAGATTAACTGTTATTATTGAGAGTTTCATATCAAATTCTTTCAAGGCCAACAAATCCTTCTTCCCTTTGAATTAATGATCTCCCAAATCCTTCTTGATAGCCATCAATATGTATTGTAGCACAATTTAATGCTTTAAGCTGATACTCCACCATGGGGTGGTGCAAGAAAAGATCTATCTTATAATCACCATTTCCCATGAACTTGGGCAATAGGATAGTTCTTTCTAACCTAAAGTCTCCCTTTTTGATGTGTTCAAGAATTCCCTTGGTGTGACCTTCGGCAAAGGCGGCCATTGGAACTTCATCTTTATTCTTGATTATAAGCATAAGGTCTGATTGAATGTCTTCATCTGTGTGACCTTCTATGCATACATCCAATGTGTGTTGAGAGGGAGTGATAGTTGATAGGGATTTCTCAGTTCCATTTAAAAAAATTTTTGAGATAAATATATTGTGTTTCTTCCAATGGATATTGTCTATAATTTTGCCGTTAGTATTTGATTCGTAGGCCTGAAGGTAGTGGTTGACAGCATCATCAGTACTCCCCATAAAATCTACTTGACCATTCTTAAGAACGATACCCCTATTACAGAGACTCTTAACACTCGCCATATTATGACTCACGAACAACACCGTCCTGCCGCCGCCCTGAGACACTTCTTGCATCTTGCCGATGGCTTTCTTCTGGAATTCAGCATCACCGACGGCAAGGACTTCGTCGACAACGAGGATCTCGGGTTCCATAAAAGCGGCGACGGCAAAGCCGAGGCGGACGGTCATACCAGAGGAATATCTCTTAACAGGGGTATCAAGATATCTCTCTACGCCTGCGAAATCGACGATCTCATCGAGCTTGCGGCTGATCTCATGGCGGGTCATTCCCATGATAGAGCCGTTCATGTAGATATTCTCTCTACCGGTCATCTCGGGATGGAAGCCGGTGCCGACCTCCAACAGGGAGCCGATACGTCCCTTGGCACGGATAACACCGGTGGTGGGGGAGGTGATGCGGGAAAGGAGCTTCAGCAAGGTGGACTTGCCGGCGCCGTTCTTGCCGATGATACCGACGACGTCGCCTTGCTCGACATCGAAGGTGATGTCTCTTAATGCCCAGACGAAGTCGCTGGTGCCTTTCTTAGAACGGTCGTTGGTCTCGCCGATCTTTAAATAGGGGTCTTCTTTACCCATGACCTTGGTGGCCCACCAGCGGTTGAGGTCGTGGCTTAGTGTTCCGGTGCCGACGACGCCAAGTTGGTAGAGTTTGCCGACATGATCAAATTGTATAGCAATGTTGCTCATTATAATTATTATTTTTTTTGTACTTCAAAAAAATGTTATTATGTTCTTTTTCTCAACCACCCCAACCCCTCCTTACTATAATGAGGGGCTTCAACCTCTCCCACGCCCTCTCCTCTCCAGGAGAGGGATGTAACCGCTCCTTCTCGTCGCTCTTACACTATTGTAAGCTCGACCCATCAGAGGGTCGGCTTGATTGTTTTTCTCTCTCGCTATCGCAACATGTTTAACGATAACTGGTTGCTT
>Ga0256405_10002372_pt1 | contig 43720 bp, 48 predicted proteins | sample RumenRJG_02DNA_FD_189096 | JGI IMG/M metagenome (GOLD analysis project Ga0256405, IMG submission 189096) | Bovine rumen microbial communities from Lethbridge, Alberta, Canada - RJG_02 | ecosystem: Host-associated > Mammals > Digestive system > Stomach > Rumen | place: Canada: Alberta... | reverse complement strand
GGCTGACTGTAAATCAGCTCTCTACGAGTTCGACAGTTCGAATCTGCCCCTCTCCACCACTTTGGGATGTAGCCAAGTGGTAAGGCAACAGACTTTGACTCTGTCATCTCGCTGGTTCGATCCCAGCCATCCCAGCCAAAATCATGACTCGGTAGCTCAGGCGGTAGAGCATCTGACTTTTAATCAGAGGGTCCCGGGTTCGATTCCCGGTCGAGTCACCACTGAATGCAGGTGTAGTTCAATGGTAGAACTTCAGCCCTCCAAGCTGAATACGTGGGTTCGATTCCCATCACCTGCTCCATCGCAAACATAGATCCCCGCTGTTGAAGCGGTTTTTTTATTGTTCAGCTGTCAAAGACGGTCATCGAATCGATCTCATCTTCAAATCTTTCTTTCCAGTCTTCATAAACTTTTGATCCTTCAAATACAGGCAAAGACGCTTTCTTCATACGGATGCGGATCATCATATCATATCTGTCTTTGAGGTGATACGAAGAAAGAAAGACATCGACCTTCTTGATCCCTTCGATACGCAAAGCCTCCTGCAATACCGCAGTCATCTCTTCCCGCATCTGCTTTAGCTTTGTGCCGTCTTTCAGCCTGATGATCATATAATGTTCCATGTTTCTGCCCCTATTTGAACCTAAACTTCCCGTTTCCTATACTATAATAATCTCATATGAAGAAAAACAAGATTCGCAGGCTTGAGATGCTCGTCGCTGCCCTGTTTATCGTTTTTGCCCTGCTGATAATGATCGGCAGACTGTTTCGAAAGGAAGAACCGATCGAAGAAAACACGGAAGAAGTGAGCGAACCGACGATCGATTATTCCAAGATCGACGTCATCTCCGGCAAGTACTATTACGAAGATGAAAACTTCTCCAGCAGTTTCGGCATCGATATCTCGGAATTTCAGGATGAGATCGACTGGAAGAAAGTAAAGGAAGACGGTGTGGAATTCGTCTATCTGCGCATCGGCAGACGCGGTGCCACGACCGGTCTGATCTATGAAGACAGCAAGTTCGCTGCCAATTATGAAGGTGCGAAAGAAAACGGACTGAAACTGGGTGTTTATTTCTTCTCGCAGGCAAAAGACGAAAAGGAAGCTCTGGAAGAAGCCGCCTGGGTCAGGGAACACCTCAAAGGAAAGGAAGTGGACCTGCCGGTCGTCTACGATTGCGAGGAAGTCATACTGGAAGACGAACCGAGCCGTCTGGAAGGTGTGGAAAAGGAACAGCTTACCGCCAACACCATCGCCTTTCTGGAAGATATGAAAAAAAGCGGGTATGACGTCATGGTCTATACCTACTTATACTGGGCGGATACCTTTTATGATATGGAACAGATCGCAAGATACCCGATCTGGTTTGCGCAATACGATACGGAAGCTCCGAAACTGGAATGGCCGGTAAGCATCTGGCAATACTCCAATCAGGGAACGATCAACGGGATCAAGGAACCTACCGATCTCAACATCATGTTCATACGAAAGAATGATCGATCTGAATGACACAGCGATAGGAACTGTCGATCTCCGATACTTTATCGGAGATCTCTTTTTTTAAGAGCTCATGGCTGATCCTGTCATCGGAAGGAAGCAGGACATCGAAGACCAGGTTGCAGTGGCTGGGTCCTTTGACGACACGGAAATCATGGATATTGTAGTCCTTGTTTATCGATGTGACGATCTGTTTTACGATCTGCTTCAAAGAAGCGGTCTCTTCGTCCTTCGTATCGACCGGATCCATGTGGATCGTCGTCAGGATCTTGTATCGGTTCAATATCTCAAGTTCGATGTTGTCGATCAGATCATGCGTCTCCATGATCGGTCTTGAGGCATCGACCTCGGCATGTAAGGACATGAAACGGTGGCTTGGCCCGTAGTCATGCAGGATCAGATCATGGATCCCCAGGATCCCCTCATGCGCGCAGATATCCTTTTCGATCGCCTTGATCTCTTCTTTGTCTGGTGCCTTGCCTAAGATCGTATCGAGAACATTGCGGAAGATCTCGATGCCGGCCTTTACGACAAGAAGTGATACGACAAGGCCGACATAGGCATCGATATTGACATCCGTGAGACGGTAGATGATCAAAGAAAAGACGGTCGAAAGCGTCATGAAAGAATCGTTGAAGGAATCGGCAGCCGCCGCTTTCAGAGTTTCCGAAGAGATCCTTTCTCCCGCCTTCCTGTTGATATACGCCATAAACAGTTTCAGACCCACCGAACACAATAAGACGAAGATGCCGATATAGGAGAAGCTGATCGCCTGCGGCTTGAGGATCTTTTCAACGGATTCTCTGACGGAACTGAAACCGGCCAGCAGGATCAGGAAAGAGACGATCATGCCGGAAACATATTCCATGCGCCCATGACCGTACGGATGGTCGGAATCCGGATGTTTTCCGGACAGCGCAAAGCCGAAATAGGAAGCCAGGTTGGAACCGACATCCGAAAGGTTGTTCAAGGCATCGGCGCGGATGGAGACCGAGTTGCTTAAAAAGGAGACGATGAGCTTGAAGATCACCATCAGGATATTGCAGAAGATGGAGAACACGGAAAAGAAAGTACCGTATCTTTCCCGCACTTTTTCATCTTCAATGTTTTCATGGTCTTTGATGAAGGCCTTGCAAAGCAGTTCAAACATTATCACTATTATAATTCCAAAGATCATATAATGGAAACATGGACGAATTAAAAACAAAGCTCACCGCCTTCTACAACAAGTTCAACGAAGACAAACGCCTGGAGACGAGACATGGCCAGGTGGAATTTCTGACTTCGATGAAATACATTCATAAATACCTGAGACCCGGTGATAAGATCGTCGATATCGGCGCCGGACCCGGCAAGTATTCCCTGGCACTGAAGAAAGAAGGCTATGATGTCACAGCCGTCGAACTCACCAGACCCAACATCGGCAAGCTGCGTTCCAAAGATAAGGAATTGAAGATCGTAGAAGCCAATGCGGTCGATCTTTCGATGTTTGAAGATGACACCTTCGATGTTGCCATCCTTTTCGGCCCGATGTATCACATCTATGATCCCGCCGACCGTATCCGGGCACTCAAAGAAGCCAAGCGCATCTGCAAAAGAGAGATCTTCGCCACCTATATCATGAACGAATATGCGATCATCGAATACGCCTTCAAAGACAACAATTATCTTTCCGTCAAAGACAGGATCGATGAAGATTTCAAGATCAAAGATCCCGATGCCCTATTCGTCCATTCCCGCATCGAAGAGATCGATGAACTCAACAAAGTCTGCGGTCTGAAGCTGATCCGCCGTTTTGCCTCGGATGGTCCGACCGATTACATGCGAAGTTACATCAATGCGATGGATGACGAGACATTCCAAGCGTACCTTGCTTTTCATCAGAAGACCTGTGAAAGAAAAGAACTGCTCGGGGCAAGTTCTCACATCGTAGATATCCTCATAAAAGAAGACTGACACGGTTACAAAAACCGTGTTTTTGTTTGATTATTTTCATTATCTGATCAAAAACTTTCAGAAAATTTTTTCTTATGCATATAATTGAGTATCAGACATCCGTTTTCGGACCTCATCTTGTAAGCTCAGATCATCAAAAAAACGTTTTCGAAAGGGGGCAGCATGGAAAACTATCTTTTAGGTTTAAATAATGGCAAAAATGAAGTGCGCTGCGCTCTTTTCACTACGGAAGGAAGGATGATGGCTTCTGCGATCCGTTCCCTTTCCAAGCAGCAGAATGATGAAAAGATCGCACAAAGAGATTGCGAGGAAGTATGGCTTGCCAACATCGAAGTCCTGAAAGAAGTCCTTCTTTCTTCCAAGGCCGATCCCGAAAAGATACTCTGCATCGGCATCACCGCCTGCGGCAGCGGGATGGTTTTGGTCGATGAGCAGATGAAGCCCGTATATCCGATGATCCTGCCATCCGATCAAAGAGCGAAGGACCTCTGCCTTGAACTTCGGAAAGATATGACGGAGCGAAAGCTCTACCCTCTGACGAGGTCTGAACTTCGCCCATCCCAGCCTTCGATGCTGTTGAAGTGGTTTTCCATCCATGATCCGAAAATCATAGATAAGACCAGATGGGTCCTTTCGATCAAAGACTACATCCGCTACAGACTGACGAATGAAGTCTATGGCGAACTGACGGAAGCTTCCGCCAGCGGTCTGCTCAATCTGTCAAGCGGCAGATACGATCCCTACATCTTCGATACGCTGAAGATCAGCTCCTGTTACGATCGGATGCCCGAGATCCTTGACAGCATCTCGATCGCCGGACACATCAGTGAGAAGACCGCTTTGCTTACCGGACTGAAACAGGGGACGCCGGTCACCGCCGGGTATTTCGATGTCGATGCCGAAGCTCTGGCCAGCGGCATTCTGTCCGATGAGGAACTGTGCATGATCGCCGATACCTGGTCGATCAATGAATTCCTGGTCGGATCGGTCTCGGACAATTATGACAGGATGACCAATTCCGCAACACTGAGCTATATCAAAGGCCTCTACCTCATGGAAAGTCCGGAAATGCCCGATATCAGTACGCTGGATCTGTGCATCCGCAAGATCGTTGCATCCTATGCGCCGGAGATCGATTGTGAAGATCTGAATAAAAAATGCGACACACTGGTCGCCCGTCGGGATCCTTTAAGATCCTCCGCCATCTTCATCCCCTATTCCCATACGGCAAAAGGAAACGATGAAGCACAAGGTGTCTTTCTCAATCTCAGCGAAGAAGATGACTATGTCTCTTTGCTGAGAGCGCTTTATGAAGGGGTCGTCTTCTCGACCATCCATCATATACGGAATCTCAAGCGCCCTACCTACACCTATACGGCCGCAAAACTTTCCGGAAGTGTCGCCGATTCCTCGATCTGGCTGCAGATCCTTGCCGATACTCTGGAACTTCCGATACAGACCATCAAAGGCAACTACATCGGCTCCAAAGGCGCGGCGATCGGTGCCGGCATCGCCTGCGGTGTCTTCAAAGATCTGAAAGAGGGCATCGATAGAATGGTACGCACCGGAAAGACCTACATACCGCGAAGCCGCTATGTACCGATCTATCGGAAAAAGTACGAGGCGTATGAATCGGCTTTGCTGAACCTGCTGACAGAAAAACAGGATATGTTAGTGATTTAAAAAAGAAGAAGCTAATCCTCAGCTTCTTCTTTCTTTTCCGGAGAATATTTGATGCACAGATGTCTCTTGTTTCCTTCACCGATGGAAACGGTAGTGACATTCTTGAAATCCTGCAGATACTGATGGATGACCTTTCTTTCATCGTTAGGCATCGGATCGAGTTCGCAGTCGATATGGGTCTTGGCTACGTTGATCGCCTCTCTTCTGGCGATGGCCTTGACCTTTTTATATCTGTCTTCTTTGTAATGATTGACATCGACGATCAGGTTGATGCGCTTTTTGAATGTCGCATTGACTGCCGCCTTGAGGACTGTGGAGATCGCTCTTAAAGTCTGACCGTTCTTACCGATGATGATGGCATTGTTTTCAGCATCGAGTATGACACGGTAAAGGAGTTCTTCTTCCTTATCCTTATCTTTTTCAACGATGATCTCGATCGCTACGCCCTGATTGAGTTCAGTGAAGTAAGCGCCGAGATAATCGAAGATGAATTCTTTGACATCTTTGGAAGTGAAAGCTTCGATGGTGATCGACTTGTGCAAGCCGAAGATGCCGCCCTTTTCTTCTTCCAGAACATTGTAAGTGATATCCTGGACCTGGCATCCCTGATCGGCCGCGATGGAGTTCAGCACTTCGTCGAGTGTTCTTCCGGTATACTGTTTCATTCTTATGCCTCCTTGTGAGTCATCTTATCGATGACAACTGTCTTGGCGATATTGACGATCGATGAGATGCAGTAATAAAGTGACACGGCAGTCGGAATGGAGAACATCGCTACAGCGACCATCGCCAGCATACCATATGTCATTGCCTGATTCTGCTGTTCAGGCTTCTTGTAAGTTTTGTGATGCTTATCCGCTTCTTCCTTGCCGCGCTTCTCGGCGATCCACTGCGGGATCTTGATCGAGATGAACTGGCAAGCGACCATCAGTACGAAGATCACTACGCAGACCCACTTGCCTGCCGGGATGGCTTGTGAAGGAGATAAGGACAGGCTTGCGCCCATGAATGTTGCGTTGGCGACCGCATACGATCTTCTGACGGCATTGTACATGCCGATCAAAAGCGGGAACTGGATGAATGTGGAAGCTAACGAACCAAGCGGATTGATGCCGTACTTGTTGTAGAGCTGCTGCATCTCCATAGCCATACGCTGCTGGGACATCTCGTCGCTCCTGCCTTCGTACTTGGCCTGGATCTTCTGCAGTTCCGGCTGGATCTCCTGCATCTTCTGCATCGCAATGTTGGACTTGAACGTGAATGCCAGAACGATGGCGTTGAGCACGATCGTGACGACTGCGACCGCCATGAAGATGCCGATCTTCGGTGTCAGCCAGTTGATGGCCTGGGAAAGCGGATAGGTAATGATCGCGGACAGGAAGCCGTCGTTCATTGCCTCCGAGAAAGTTGTATCTAACGTTATAAGCTCGGTCGATGTTGAACAGCCTGTTAACAGCAACGCTAAAGCTATAAGCGATAAAATCAGTTTTAAGCGTTTATTCATAGTGAACTCCTCATTTCATACTGTTATATTATAGCTTTTTTAAGCGCTATTTCCAAATCATTTTTATTCTCGGAAAAAGCCCTGTTTACATAGGGTTTTCTTACGATGATGATGAGATCTTTCGGGCAGGTTTCAAAGTCGATCAGCGACCTCACCATTTCCCTCACCTGACGTTTGATCCTGTTTCGTTCCACGGCATTGCCGAGCTTCTTGGACACCGAGATGCCCACTCTGGCATTCTCCTTGGCCCGATTGGAAGAATAGACGACAAAAAAGGCATTTGCCGTACTCTTCTTTCTGGAAATGATCGATGAGAATTCTTCGCTTTTTCTGACCCGATATAATTTCTTCATAAAAATTAAAAGCCACCTAAGTGACTTTAAACGGATAATACCTTTCTTCCTTTAGCACGACGTCTTGACAGCACCTTGCGTCCGCCGACTGTCTTCATTCTGGCTCTGAAACCATGAACGTTCTGACGTCTTCTTTTGCTTGGTTGATACGTTCTTTTTGTTGACATAATAAGCCACCTTTCTCAAAATACTATTCAATTTTAGTCCAAAGGGGGAAGAAATGTCAATACGAGCCGGACAAGTGTACCGACTAATTCAGAAGTTTTTTATTGATCCTGCGGGCGATCGCGTTGCACGAAGTCCCGAGCTCAAAAGTCAGACCGTTCCTTGTCTCGACCACCTTGCGTATACCGATGTCCTGTATCCTTTCATAAGAGATCTTTTCCGGATCGCGGATATAGACGTTGAGCTTGAAAAGGCCCGAACCGGCATTGATGATGTTGTCCTTGCCGCCGGCAACTTCGATGATATCGTTGATGATATCTTCGCCATTCCCTGTCCGGACAAAGTCAAAGGCCAGATAGCGGTAGTAGAACAGCGTCATCAGAAACATCACCGCAAAAGCACCGACGCCCACCAGAAGGATGGTGCGGATCGACGGGATCAGAGAAGCATTCCGGATATTGATAATGAAATCCGCAAAGCTTCCCGGCATGGCGATGACCGTATTGGAGATACGGCTCGAGAAGCCCAGGAAGGCCTCGAAGCTGACCAGGATGCCGGAAGACACGCCGACGATCACCAGATAGATCGCAAGCAGCGCCGGTGAAGTCGCAAACATCAGCAGTTCCGTCGGCAAAGGATTGCCGGCTGCGATGGACAGGATGATGATGAACAGGAATTCAAACAGCAGGATATTGCGGTCGGTCCTGTCCGACATGGAGAACAAGGTCCCCAGGTAGAAGGCCGGGATGATGAACATGTTGATCACATAGAACGGCGTGATGAACCTGCCGGCACCGATATAGGATGCGCTGGAATCCTTGATGTAAGTCCAGATATTGACATCGCCCAGAACGCTCTGGCCGGTCACCGTGTTGGAGAAGGATCCGCCGGCGGAAGTATACCAGAACGGAAAACGGATGATGTTTCCAAGTCCCAGGATCGACAGCACTCTGTCCAGGATCGAATACATGCCGATCTTCATCGGATCGAGCAGGTCGGAACCGATGAAAGCGATCGCTCTTTGTATGTACGTATACAGATACGGGAAGCTGTAGGAGACCGCAATGCCCAATACGAAACAGAAGACGGAGTTATAGATGATGCCCGCAGTGTCTCTGGCAAAGATATTGGACAGAGAATACGGGCCTCTGTGTCTGGAGAAGATGAAGGCCGCCCTGGTCGCATAGGCGACAAGGAAAGAACCGATCATGCCGGTCTCTAACGGAAGTCTGCTTCCGGAAGTCATATTGAAAATGGAATTGATGCCATGGCCCGTCGCATATGCCTGCGCATTGAGGGTCTGCGTCGAGAACAGCATCGTCGTCACGACGAATGTGAAGTAGCCCACCAGCGCCAGGATGACAGGCGAGGCATTGTTGGCCTTCTTACATACGATATTCAGCATGAAGATCAGCGGCAGATTCATGATCGTCAGTTCGCCGATCTTCAGTAAAAGTTCCGCGAGAAACAGAATGATGGAAGAACGGAAAGTATAGAAGACGTTGACGCTCTCATTCTGGATCAGGAAACCTACCGCAACACAAATAAAGCCGAAATAGGCAACTCTGATCGGTGTCTTACAGCTTTCATAGAAATTCATCATCTTTTTCATAAAACCATTTTACTACAAATCTGTCATATAATTAAAAAGAGGTATCCGCCATGAAAGCTATGATCATCGTCAATAACGGTCTTGAAGAATGCGAAGCATTGATCACTTATGACCTTCTTTACAGAGCCGGGATACAGACCGACCTGATCGGTTTTACGCAAGAGATCCTTTCTTCCCACAACGTCTGTTTCAAAGCGCATAAGCTGATCGATGATATCGATCCTTCAGATTATGACTGTCTCATCCTGCCTGGCGGCATGCCCGGGACAAAGAATCTGGAAAGTGATGAACGCGTACAGAAACTGATCGATCTTTTCGTTCAAAGCGACCGCTATATCGCGGCGATCTGTGCGGCGCCATCCATCCTGATCCACAAGGGGCTTCTTAAAAACGAACGTTTCGTCTGCTTCCCGGGTTTTGAATCCGGTCTTACACCGGCGCAAGAAAAAGCTTATAAAGACGGAAAGTTCATTACCGGCAAAGGGCTTGGCGCAGCCTTTGAATTCTCGTACGAGATCATCAAAGCACTGCTGGATGAAAAGACCGCCAAAGAAGTCCTCGCCAGGATCCAGTACTGATCTTTACGGGACGGAGCTCAATAAATCACTGTATGAAAAGATCTCATCGATCTTTTCTTTTATCCCTTCATACTGCAATCGATAAAAAAGGTAGAGATATGAACACAAAACAATTCACGGATATGTATTACATCGATCGGAAGAAAAACAATTCCGTCAAGTGGCAAAGAGGCGTCAAGATGGATTGCCTGCCGATGTGGATCGCCGACATGGATTTCAAAGGCGATCAGAAAGTCATCGATTCATTAAAAGAATTCATCGAAAAAGGTGACTACGGATACGCCAACCTGCCCAAAGACTATTATGATGCCCTCATCGATTTCCACCGGAAAAGACATGGCATCGAATACAAGCCGGAATGGATCCGTTTCACCAAAGGTGCCATCGATGCGATGTATCAGGTCATCTACTCCCTCACCGAACTCAAGGACGGTATCATGATCTCGACACCGGCCTATCCGCCTTTTTATTCCACCGTCAAAGAAAGCGGAAGGAAGCTCTATACTACGAAGATGATCGATAGCGGAGGCTATTTTACCTTCGACTACAAAGACATCGAAGCCAGATTCAGAAAAAGAAAGATCTCGATGTTCATCCTGTGCTCGCCGCACAACCCTTTAGGCAGGGTCTTCAAGAAAGGCGAACTGGAAGAGCTCTTCGAACTGTGTAAGAAATATGATGTGCTGGTATTGGCAGACGAGGTCCATTGCGACATCATCATGCCCGACCAGGAATTCTATCCGGCACTTTCCTTTAAGAAATACCGTAGAAACATCGTATCCATCTGTGCGGCTGCCAAAAGCTTCTCACTGGCCGTATTCTCTCATTGCCACGTGATCATTCCCGATCCTGCCCTTCGCAAGAAGTTCATTGCCTACCAAAGACACACCCACACCGGCAGTGTCAATGTCTTCAACGCCTTATCCACCTACTATTCCTATAAGTACGGAAGTGAATGGCTGGATGGTGTGATCGATGTGATCTATGAGAATTACAGCTATTTCCGAAAGGAACTTTCTCCATATTATGAGATGACGAATCTCGAAGGGACCTATCTGCTTTTTGTCAACATCGCACCTTACAACAAGGACAGAACAGCCTTTGATACTCTGGTCAGCGAATGTAAGATCCTGGCCAACGCCGGCGAAAGCTTTGGCGAAGAGTATTCCTCCTGGGTCCGGATCAATCTCGCCACATCGCCTGCCAATATAAGAAAAGCGGTGCGCAGCTTGAAAAAACTCGCAAAAGAAAAACAGGACCAAGCCTGTTCATAGTTTCAGAAATACTGCCGCATTGTCGCAGATCAGCGGTGCATTGTAATAGAAGGCCGTATGTTCGATCAGGTGGAATAAAGCCGCCGTCGCATCGATCAGGTCTTCTTTTTTATCATGCAAGGAACAATAACCGATGCACACCAGTCTGAGCAAGCCATAGGTCAGACAAAGACCTTTGTATACCGAAGTCCTGTCCGCTCTCTTGTCGACGAATGGGAAACACTCATAGATCATCGAATTGTTGATCAGCCTTTCAAAGAAAGGCATCCAGTCAGGATATCTTTTTTCAAATCCTTCCTTATCCTTTTCATAAAGCTCTTTATCTTTTTCATAGCGCTCATATACTTCCATGGCGATCTGTCCGAACAGGTTGTTCTGTCCGATGAAACGCTTTAAAAGCTTCAGTCCTTCAGGAAGCGGATCGATATCTTCATGATAGTCTTTCGAAAACTCCTTTTCATTGATGATCTTACAGATATCGGAGATACTCTGGCAAAGCGAAGTCGTATGGTCTTTGATCAGTTCCTGAAATAAGAGGATCTGTTCGCCTTCTTCTTCCCCTATCTCATAGAAAAGCTCATTCTCCGCTTCCATTTCGATACTGATGATATGAAGATCCTTTCTTTCATATAACATCTCGATGATCCTCTCGCAGGAACTGGAACAGGAAGCGACATTGTGTACACCGACTTTCTTGAGCGAACGCGGATACAGCTTGCAGACTTTCGGAAGATAGCCTTCCCCTTTCTCAGCATGCAGGGAACAAAGCCCCTTCTCCTGGATCGGACACTGACCCAGCCAGTTGAACGAGACATAGCGGTAGACATCATCATTCACCGTTTCCGGGATCACAAAAGCACTCTGCACTCTGCGGTTGAGATCTTCGGAACATTCCATCGTGATCAGTTTCTGGTATTCCTTCTTACTGACAGGGATACGCCAAGTGCTGCAGCAGGTATGGCGGCATTTATCGGCCTTGCAGGAAAATTCAGGATAATAATCAGGCGTGAACCATTCTTCTTTTTTCATTTTTTAAGATGATTATATATTTCGGAAAATCAATTTTCAACTAAAAAAGAGCTGCTATTCGCAACCCTTTATCAGACTATGCAATATATTTTTCAGAGAAATCAGTACTTGCTTCTTACAACTTCCATGAATTCTTTGACTTTCGCAGGATCGATGCGATCGCCTGTTTTGAATCCGCGGCCTACAATGACCGCATCCGCATATTCAAAATAATCAAGTACATTGTTTGCTTTGACTCCTGAACCGACGATGATCGGGAAATCGCCAATATCTTCTCTCATCGCTTTGACATCTTCCACTGTGATCCTTTTCGCCTGATCGTTCTCGGTTACGATGATCGCATTGGAATCATGGCCCATGGCGTTATGCGCGAGTTCATTGATCGGAACATCCGGATTTCCATAAGTTTCCTGGGTGCGGACATCGGTAAAAAGCATGACGTCTGCCGGATAATCTTTCATTACCTTTGATAACGGTGTGGAACAGGCAGGAATATAGCCAAAGGAACCGCCTCGGTTATCTACAAAAGCCTCCAAACGGATAAAATCCGCATTGACTGCCCAAGCCATGATCCACTCCTGCTGCCATGCGTTCATTTCTATATTGACGCCGAACGGGATCGGACAAAGATCTCTGATTTTGGATGCAACTGCCGTCATCAGAGTATAAGATTCCATAGGGATCTCATCCGCGTATTGCGGCCAGTCATTGAAATTCTCCAGCATGATCGCATCGACACCGCAGTCGATCAGAGTTTTGGCATCTTCCAGCGCAAACTGAACGATCTCATCTTTATTTCCTTTATAAGCCGCATTCGACGGCAGCGGAAGCAGATGGACCATACCGATCACTTTTTTCTTCCCGTCAAAAAATTCTTTCACTTTTTCTTCTCCTTTAAATAATTGTCATGCCGCTATCGATGAGGATGTCGGCTCCGTTGATATGACTGCCCGGTCACCGAACAGAAAATACAGCGTATCGGCGATCTTTCTGCCGATGCATTCACTTGCCCCGGTGACCACGCACTCTGTTTTTCATTATTTCAGTTTCCGCATCAACGATCTGACCCTTTGCTCATCGATCGGATTCATCACATTTCCGTTTTCTTTAAATGAACTTCCGATGATCGCACCATCAGAAACCGCCATATAATCACATACCGTCTTTTCGTTGACGCCGCTTCCTACGACAACAGGGATATCACCTGCGATCTTCTTCATTTCCGCAACATCTTCCACCGATGGAGATTTTCCGGTCATTATACCGGTGCAGATCAAAGCGTCTGCTCCTCCCTCTATGATCGATTCGATAGTGAAATCAAGGGGCTGTTCAACGATCGCAAACGTATGTTTGACATTCACGTCAGCCAGGATCGCAATGTCTTTCGGATATCTCGACTTGATCCTCATCAAAGCAGGGCCTGACGATATACAGACGCCGTTTGGTCCCATCCTGTTTTCTGCAAATACCTCTTCGCGTATGAAGTCATAACCGCAGGAATATGCAATGGCCCATTCAGCTTCATAATTATTGAACTGCACATTGATCCCCATCGGCAGATCGCATTCTTTGCGCAGTCTTGCGGCAATCGAAGCAAATGCAGTCGTGGTGATCAGCTCCTGGTCGGTAGCGTATGGAATATCGCCGAAGTTCTCGACGATGACAGCGTCCGCACCGCCGGCTTTCAAAGCGTTCAGATCTTTCAAGGCAGCATCATATACCTTTTCAAGATCTCCGCAATAGCCCGGTGCACCGGGCAGCGGTTTCAGATGGACCATGCCAATGACAGGCTTTGTATCACCAAATATTTTTCTGAATAAATTCATATCCTTAGCCCTTAATAACAGACTTCGATGATATTGTCTTCAAACGTGACAGCACGGAATTCCTGCCCGCCGACTGTTGCCGGCTCATAAAGAATCTCGTATCCGTCTGCCTTAACTTTGCCAAGGATCTCCTCAAATTTTTCCTTACTGTCAACTTTGATGCAGATATGGATAAAGCCCGCATTGTTTTTGTTTTTTTCTGCATCAATGACTTCCGGCTTAGTCATAAGTTCCAGTTTAGGATTTTCATCAAGCTTCATGATATATGACTTATAACCGTTATCTTCGGAATACTCCGCATGAACTGTCGCACCGAAATAATTCTCAAAGAAAGCCTTTGCGCCTTCCAGATCTTTGACCATAAGTCCAACGTTACTGATTCTCATATTTTTCTCCTCCTATAAGCTGATCCGGTCCCATCAGTGAAAAGCCGGATGTTTATTGATTACACAACAGATCATGTGCAATAGTGAATATCACACGATCTGATCAATCCTGTTCTTCTTTACGTAAGATCCTTTTCAAGAATCTTCTTGTCGCTTCCTGTTTCGGATCGCTCAGGATCTGTTCAGCAGGTCCTTCTTCGATTACGATGCCGTTTTCCATAAAAATAACACGATTCGCAACGTTTCTCGCAAATTCCATTTCATGAGTTACAACGACCATTGTCGTTCCCTCTTTTGCCAGCTTGATCATGACTTCGAGGACCTCACCTGTCAGTTCCGGGTCCAAAGCTGAAGTCGGTTCGTCAAAGAGAATGACTTCCGGGCTCGTTGCCAGAGCTCTGGCTATAGCGACCCTTTGCTGCTGTCCGCCGGAAAGCTGATCCGGATAATAATCCGCGCGATCTAGCATGCCGACTTTTTCAAGCATTTCCAGGGATCTTTTCTTAGCTTCTTCCTTCGAGACCTTTCGAGCGACTGTCAGACCTTCCATTACGTTCTGCAAAGCAGTCATGTTTCGAAAGAGATTGAAACTCTGGAAAACAAAAGCCATCTTCATTCGGATCTCTTTGATCTCCTTTTTACTGATCGTACGGATATCTTTGGAAAGATCGTCAAATGTAAAGATGCCATCATCCGCCTGTTCCAGAAACGCCATGCAGCGCAGCAGCGTCGTTTTCCCGGAACCGGAAGAACCGATGATTGCAACGACCTCGCCCTCATCGACCTGAAAATCGATCCCTTTCAGGACCTGATTGGAACCGAAGGATTTATGTATATTTTTTACTCCTAACATGTTTTTACCTCGATCATCAGCCTTCTGTGACAGTTTCCGCTTTTATCTTTGTATCGCTAGGCTGTTTCCATTCCAGTTTCTTTTCCATGAAAGACTGCAGTTTTGTCAGGATCGTACAGATCATCAGATAGATGAAACCAGCTTCCATGTACATCCAGAATGGTTCATAGTAGACGGCTGCGATCCTTTTCGCAACCGACATCATTTCAACCACTGTTGCTGTAGATGCCAAAGACGTATCTTTGGTCAGACCGATCAAAGATGAAAACAAAGGAGGAAAGGCAACTCTTGCCGCTTGTGGTAAAACGATTCTGGTCATGATCTGGAAATAATTCAGGCCAATCATGTATCCTGCTTCGCTCTGACCAATCGGCACCGCCTGGATCGCCGAACGGATGATCTCTGAATTATAAGCAGCTAGGTTTAAAGAAAACGCAACGACCGCTGATGTAAAGCCGTTAAAATTGATACCAAAAGAAGGCAGACCAAAAAATATAATGAATAGCTGCAGCATCAACGGCGTGCCTCTAAAAATCCAAACATAAAACCTGGCGAATTGTTTCAGTCCTTTAATATCGGCTACCTGTACCAAAGCAAGAATCATTGCCAATAAAAGGCCAAAAAAGAACGACAGTACAGTCAAAGGTATTGTCATTTTCAGGCAAGGTATCAGCAGTTTAGTAAATGAATTAATCAGAAGATTAATGATTTTAATGAATCGGGCGCTAAAGTTGAACATAATAATTCTCCTAAAAAATCAGCGATAATATGACTACTATCGCTGATTATGAAAGTCTCTCTGTTTGCTCAGTTATTCAGCGAATGGATTGTAAGTCAGATCCTGACCAAACCATTTCATCGAGAACTCAAGCAGCTTTCCGCTGTCTCTCAGTTCTGCGATCGCTGCATTGAATTCGGCGAGCAGTCTCTCTTCACCCTTCCTGCACGGGATTGATACTTCGTTGATATCGGAATCGATCTTAAACGCTACTTCCAACGGAGCCTCAGGGTGTTCTTCAAGATATACGCCAAGGACAGCATCATTGAACATGCAGAAATCAGCATCTCCTTTAATAACAGCCTGTGCACACTGGTTCGGATCTTCAATTGGTACGATCGTAACGCCCAGTTCTTCCAGACGCGGAACCCAGCTGTTCGTGGCATTTGTCGCAATCTTCAGACCGTTGAGGTCTTCCAGTGAATGCAAGTTAAGCGGATTGCCAGGTGTAACAACGACCTGTCTGGCAGTGAAACAATATGGATCGGAGAAATCATATGTCTCTCTTCTTTCGTCGGTTGCAGTAACGTCGGCAATAACGGTGTCCCATCTTTGTGCATTAATGCCTACCAGCAGCGCATCCCAATCATCCATTACAAACTCTGCTTCGACACCAAGGTACTCAGCTACAGCTTTTGCGACATCAACATCATATCCGGCAAAGTTTCCATCGTCATCGACAAAATTGAATGGCTTATAAGTCCCCTCGATGCCGACGACCAGCTTTCCGGCTTTCTGAATATCAGCAAGCTGGTCGTTGATCTCAGCCTCCGCTTCAGCTTCCGGTGCAGGAGCAGGTTCTTCCTTCTTAGCACAGCCTGTGAATAAAGTTGCGATAAGAACAAAAACAAACAACAGAGTGATTCTTTTTTTCATTTTCATCCTTCCTTTCGAATCTGTTTTATTATTCGGCAGTCATCCGCCGATACCCATCATTAATATAATAAAAAAAGTAGAACTTCATGTAAATCGATATCATCTCGAGCTCTTTCAGCCGGTATGATGTAAAAACGGATTCATCTGACTTACAATGATATGCTGCTGTTTTATCTACTATTATTTTAAAATAAGCAGACATCATTTGAAAGCAAGAAGTTTCTGCCTCCGGCTTGAAAACGTACCGCACTATGTCCTACAATGCAGGCATGAACAGATACAAACTCTGCATCTTCGACATGGACGGACTATTGATCGATACGGAGATCATCTATCTCAAAACCGCTCTGCAATGTTCTCAGCTTTATGGCTATAACGTCCCGGAAGAACTCATCCGTTCGACCATGGGCAACAACTCGCAAGAGACGAAGAACCGTTACATGAGATACCTGGGCGATGCTTTTCCATATGAAGAGTTTATGCAAAAAAGATCGGTCCTGGAGCGCGAGTATATCGAAAAAAAATCCATTCAGAAGAAAAAAGGCTGTGACGAGCTTCTCGATTTCCTTGATGAAAAAGGGATCCGGAAGGCGATCGCCACATCGACCAAGCGCAGGACGGCGGACCGCTTCCTTGCGATCACGGGTCTTACCGGACGTTTCGATCACATAGTCTACGGCGACGATCTCAAAGAATCCAAACCGCGTCCCGAGATCTATCTGAAAGCCGCGGCAGCCTTCCCATATAAGAAGGAAGAGATCCTGGCATTTGAGGATTCGGGAAACGGCATCCTGTCAGCGGTTGCGGCCGGTCTCAAGGTCGTCCACATTCCCGATCTGGCAAATGTGCCTAAAGAAATAAAAGAAAAAAGCCTCGCCGTTTTCGATGATCTCTCGCAAGCGGTAAAGCTCTTTGAAGATTGAACAGGTCAGGCCTGTTTTTTCTTTGCCTTTTTCTTCGTTTTGTCTTTTGGTTTCTGTTTGACCGGTTTTTCCGGACGAAGCAGGATCGGATTGTCCTTATTATGGGAGACTAAGAAGGACAGGGTCAAAGGCAATCCGAACATGCCGATCGCGCCAAAAAGACGCACACCGCAGATCATCGCCATCAGCGTTGCCAGCGGATGAAGACCCAGATTGGTACCGACCAGACGCGGCTCGACGATATTACGTACGACTGTGATGACCAGATAGATAAGTAAGATCCCGAAACCGAGCAGCAGCTTGCCGGTGATCAAAACGGAAATGCCCCAAGGGATCAATACCGTACCGACACCCAATACCGGAAGGATATCCAGCACCGAGATGATGGCAGCCCACATGCCCGAATTGGAGATGCCGATTATGGACAGACCGATGAACAGTTCGATGAAGGTCAGGCCCATGATGGCAGCATAGGATCCGATGATCTTGAACAAGGTGTTTTCGCAGAAGTCTCTGATGTCGTACAATACCGTCATCACTTTCTCCGGCATGACACCGGTGAACCATCTCGAGATGTTCTCATAGTCCGAGACCATGTAGAAAGAAGAGACGATCATGACGACAAAGGAGATCAGCAGTTCCGGTGCGGAAGTGATGAGCGAAGTCGTCAGATTGACCAAACCGGTCGTGACCCTTGTAAGTAAGCTCTTCAAGCCTTCGAAGATGCCGTCGGTGATGTTATTGAAGACAGCGGAGATGTTGTCCGGCAGATTCTGGCCGACTTCCAGCAGGGTATTTTCGATCTGCCCGATGTAAGGCTCCAGAGTGTTCTTATAGAAGCCCGGCAGCGTCCTGATGAAATCACCCAGTTTTGTGACGCCAAGCGAGATCAGCAAGACCAGAATCAGGATGATCGCGATATACAAGCCGAAAAGTACGAGGCATCTTTTCCATTTTGCGTCCTCTTCGATAAAACGTTTCCGGATGCGCAAAGCGATATAGGCAAATAAGAATCCCAGCAGGAATGGAAACAAGACGCCCAGCAGATGATTGACACTGATGTATATGATCGCAAAGATCACTGCGATATATAAAGCATTTATGATAAACTCTTTTCTTTTTTCCATAATTCTATTGTACCAAATCGAACAAATGAAAAAGTAGCGGATGCTACTCTGTTTCACTCCATGAAGGGATCTGCTTCCCTCTTCTTAACAGGACCGATTTCTGATAATCGGTGCAATTGAGAAAATGAAGCACTTCCAGGCACTCTTCTTCGCTGAGGCCTACAAGAGCCCTGACTTCAAAACGCTTGTCGATGATGTCAGCACAGACGACGATCGCATCGACGCTTCCCTTCTTATCCGAACGGAAGACTTCCATCGGCGTGTCCGTATCCGACGACAGTGTCTCGATATAACCGAAATCACAAGGATAGGTCAGTGACGGGTACATCTTATGTGCGCTGCCCTTTTTACATACGACTTTGAAATCCCCAGAGGAATACAAAGTATCGACCTTCTGCCAGAAGTAGGCATTATTTTCAAATTCACTCATTTTCTATACTCTCCGAAAAACTACGATATAACAATTATAAGCCAACAGACGATGATTGTAAACGTTTTCTAAAAATGAAAATATTTACATATTATACCTGACATTGATCCGTATCCGTCTGAGGAACTCTTCGATATCATAGAGGCCATACGCCTCCATCGCCTTTAACAGGATCATCAGACAGCCAAAGGCATCCGACTTCCCGTTATGGTGCTGCAGATCGATATCCAGATACTGGCAGACCGTATTGAGTTTGTGATTGTACAGCTCCGGATAGACTCTTCGGGATATCGCGACCGTATCGATAAAAGGATTCTTGAAATGATCCAGACCGTAGACATCGCACATCGCATTGAGCACCGACAGATCGAACGGTGCGTTATGCGCAACGATCAGTGAATCTTTCAAAAGCGTTCCAAGCTCCTCATAATAATAAACGAATTCTTCCTCATTCTCCACATCTTCCTTATATATACCGTGGATGTGGGAATTGGTGAAGAAATTGTAGCGGTACGGCGGCTTGAAATACCACTCGAAACTGTCTAAGATCTCTCCTTCTTCATAGACCGCTACGCCCAGGCTGCAGGCGGAAGCGGGCGAAGAGTTTGCCGTTTCGAAATCCAAAGCGACGATCTTCATTGGGCGAACTTCCTGTATTTGTCTTTCAGGAAACGGTTCATGTTGCTTTCAAAGACCGTCTTGGAGAAAGCTTCGATCCTTTCCTGCTTGCCCTCATCGAGCTCGATATACAGATAATCGCGGTTGGCACCTCTGCTGTACGACCAGGAGAGCACATCTTCATAATAGATCAGGACGCACTTGTTCTTGTCGGCACGGTTATAGACGACAAGATACTCGTTATAGAATTCCATGAGGACGACCCGCGGCGTATAGATCAGGGCACCAAGTGAAAAAAGGATCAGCACGACACCGTAGATCTTGGGGATCGAAGGAAGAAGCAGGAAGAGTCCGGCGATGATCATCGTGCCGAACAACGAATTCGGTTTGGCATCGATCTGGGCCAGGACCATGGAGTCTTCCGGAAGATTATACGTCTTGAGTTCCTTGGATTTCATGAATTCAGTATAACACGCATATGTTATCATATAGTGTATGAAAAACGAAGGATTCAAATACGAACTGATACATAAAGATGCTCACAGCAAGGCCCGTCTGGGAAAGCTGAACGTCTTTGGAAAAATAGTCGATACACCGGTCTTCATGCCTGTCGGAACGCAAGCCACCGTCAAATTCCTTTCTTCCGATGACATCAAAGCGCTCAACGCATCGATCATCTTAGGAAACACATATCACCTCTGGCTGCGTCCGGGTCCTGAGACACTGGAAAAGGCCGGCGGTATCCATAAGTTCATGAACTATGACGGCCCCATCCTGACCGATTCGGGGGGTTTTCAGGTCTTCTCTCTGGCGGATTCCCGCAAGATCAAAGAAGAAGGCGTCTCTTTCAAGTCGCATCTTGACGGCTCCAAACTATTCATGTCACCGGAGGATTCCATCCACATCCAGGAATCCATCGGGTCGGACATCGCCATCTCTTTTGATGAATGCATCCCCTATCCGGCAACGTACGAATATGCCAAAGAATCCGTCGACCGCACCCTCCGTTGGGCAAAACGCGGTCAGGACGCTCACACCAGAAAAGACCAGGCTCTGTTTGGCGTAGTGCAGGGTTCCGAATATCCGGACCTCAGAAAATACTGCGCCGAGAAGCTGACCGAAATGGACTTCGACGGCTATTCGATCGGCGGCACCTCGGTCGGTGAAGATAAGGCGACCCATTACAAGATGCTGGACTACACCCTTCCGTATCTTCCGGAAGACAAGCCGCGTTATGAGATGGGCATCGGTGCCATCAATGACATCCTGGAAGGCGTGGAAAGAGGCGTCGACATGTTCGACTGCGTACTTCCGACCAGGATCGCAAGACACGGCACCCTGATGACTTCGCAGGGACGCATCAACATCAAGAAAAACATCTACAAGGAAGACTTCACACCGTTAGACCCGGAGTGCGACTGCGAATGCTGCACCAAATATACCAAGGCCTATCTCAACCACCTTTTCCGGAACAATGAGGGCTTAGGCAACCGTCTGATGTCCATCCACAATCTGCGCTTTCTGATCCGTCTGATGGAAGGCATACGTGAAGCCATTGCGCAGGACCGCTTCACGGAATACAAAGAATACATTTTGAAAAAATACGGTTTTGATGAGAGAGGATTCTGATGAAACTGAGTGATTTTGATTTTCAGCTGCCCGAAGAGCTCATCGCCCAGCACCCCGCGGAAAAACGCGACACTTCAAGACTCATGGTCTTGCATAAAAACACCGGTGAGATCGAACATAAACATTTCTACGACATCATCGATTACCTGCATCCGGGAGATGTCCTGGTCAGAAACAATTCCAAGGTCATCCCGGCCAGACTTTACGGCACCAAGCGCAATACCGGCGCCAGAGTCGAAGTCCTCATCTTAAAAAGAGAGGGAGACATCTGTGAGTGTCTGTGCGGAAATGCCAAGGCCATCAAGACCGGCACGGTCATCGATTTTTCCGATAAGCTCTATGGCGAATGTATCGAACGAAAGGATGAAGGCATCCGCGTCTTTGAGATGCACTATGAAGGCATATTCCTGGAAGTGCTCAATGAAGTCGGCATGATGCCCACTCCGCCCTACATCCACGAAAAACTGAAAGACAATTCCCGTTACAACAACGTCTATGCGCAGATCAACGGCTCTGCCGCCTGTCCGACAGCAGGCCTTCACTTTACGGAAGAGCTCTTGCAGAAAATAAGAGACAAAGGCATCGAGATCCTCGATGTCACCCTGCATGTGGGCTTAGGCACCTTCAAGCCGGTCAAGGAAGACGAGATCGAAGACCATGTCATGCATTCGGAATATTATGAGATGGATGAATACACGGCGCAGCGGCTCAATCTCGCCAAAAAGGAAGGAAGAAGGATCATTGCCGTCGGTACCACTTCCACCAGGACCCTTGAGACTATCATCAACACCTATGGCGAATTCAGAAAATGCAGCGGCAATACCGCCATCTTCATCTATCCGCCATACACCTTCAAAAGCATCGATGCGCAGATCACCAACTTCCATCTGCCCAAATCGACTCTGATCATGATGATCGCCGCCCAGTGTTCCAGAGAAATGATCTTGCACGCCTATGAAGTAGCCGTACAGGAAAGATACCGCTTCTTCTCATTCGGCGATTCCATGTTCTTGGACAATGAATAACTATCAGAAACATCTCAAACAGATCGCATCTTTGAAAGGAAGACCGGACTTGCTGATCCACATCTGCTGCGGTGTCTGCTCGGTCTACCCTTTGAAATACCTTTCGCAGTATTTTAAGATCACCATCTTCTTCTCCAACTCCAATATCTACCCATACGAGGAATACCAGAGAAGACTTGATGCCTTGAAACAATACCTGCAATATCTAAACGATGACTCGATCCGTCTCATCGAAGACCGCTATGACAATGTCACATATATGAAAGACCTGGCACACTTCAAGGATGAACCGGAAGGCGGAAAGCGCTGCAAGCTGTGCTATGAAAAGCGCATGGAAGAGACCTTCGCCTATGCGGCAAAGCATTCCTATGCCTATTGCACGACGGTCATGTCGATCTCCAACCGCAAGAATGCCGACTGGATCAATGAGATCGGCGAAAAGCTGCAGAAGAAGTATCCTGAAACGACCTATCTGTATGCCGATTTCAAAAAAGGCGACGGGATCATCATGAACGACAGGATGAACAAGGAGCTCGGCCTTTATCATCAGGACTATTGCGGATGCATCTACTCGATCCGTTAAGATCTTCGTAAGGAAGATCTTTTCTTTTGATGCTAGAATGAAATCATGAAGGGATTCTTCCAAAAATTCAGAAACATCATCGATACCGTCCTGCAGGATCTGATCATCGGCTGCACCGCCGGTTTCATTTCCACATATCTGACTCACAGGAACCATGTCCGATAAAAAAGAATTACGCAAAAGATATAAGAAGATCCTGGGATCTCTTTCCGAAGAAGAAAGGGCTTCGTATTCAAGGATCATCTGCGAAAAGCTTTCTTCTCTGGTCAAGGGGAAGATCTTTCTTTCCTATTCACCGATCGGCAAGGAAGTCGATGTCTCCCGTATCAATGAGCTTTACCTTCCGGCCTACCCTCGTGTCCTGAAGGACCATCAGATGGAGGCGCGTTTACCGAAAAATAGCCGTTTCCTGATCAGCCGTTACGGCATAGCGGAACCCGATCCCGATCACAGTATCCTCATCGATAAGAAGAAGCTGGAAGTCATCCTCGTCCCCCTTGTGGCCTTTCACGAAAGCAAGATCCGGCTGGGACATGGCGGCGGCTATTATGACCGCTATTTAAAAAACACCGACGCTTTGAAGATCGGTGTTGCCTATGAGATACAGAAAACTGAGGAAGATTTTTCTCAGATGCATGACATCCCGCTGGATATGATCGTAACTGAAAAGAGTATCTATTGAGATACTCTTATTTCATATTGATCTTAGCCCAGAGCTCGTCCGGCAGTTTTTCGTTCAGCGGACGTTCCAGCAGTTCCGGATTCTCCAGGAAGAGCTGCAGCATCTTGATCGATTTTGAGAAATAGTAACCGTCGGCGATCCTTTCATCGACCGTGAAGCCTAGCTTCACGCCGTCTTTGAAGATGACCTGTTCGTTCTCGAAGAACGGCATCTTTCCCGACTGGCCGATGACGACGAACATCGACGTCGTGCCCCAGTTGGTCAGATGGTGATAGCCATCCGGAAGACCGATGGAACCAAGGTTCGCCAGGACGACGGAAGAGTGGTACGGGTCCGTCTCGATGAGGGCCTTCGGGATCCAGCTGTGCTTTTCCAGCCAGCACACGAAACGAAGGACAGGACGGGAGATGAACTTCGGCAGTTTGTTGAACTTGTCCATGAAACCGGTCGATTCATCCACATACGACTTGTTTTTCAGCTTCAGAAGCTGTCTTTTCAGTTCGTTATGGACATCGTCGATATTCCATTCCGGCTTGGAATGGACGAAGGCCAGCACTTCGCCGCCATTGTCCGCAAACTCCTGTTTTACCGTAAAGGCCGCAGAAACTTCATTCCTCTTGTACATCTTGCGGTCATGAATGAACAGCGACAGTTTGGAGCGAAGCGTGACGATCTTCAGGACACCTGTTACGATGCACTGGAACATATTGTATTTGTAGTCCGGATTTTCCGCATTCTTCTTTTTGATGAACTCATTCAGATTCGTCAGATCGATCTGGAACGTAAAATACGTCTGGTTGTCACAGCGATCCGGAAACATGAACGGCATAATAAAATGCATGGAATCCGTATTTTTCAGATATTTGGCATCAAATCTATCCATTTTTTAAACCCCTTAATAACTATTTCATTCTACTTTTTAAATCAGCGTTTTTCAATAATGCGTGTGACAAAAGCGGATCGCCTGTAACTGATATAATCAAAGTGAGGTGACGATATGATAAAGATATACAGCAGTGAGATGTGCCCGGACTGCCGGGATTTCAAGAAGAACCTTGACCGTTACAAGATCGCATATGAGATCATCGACATCAATTCGAGCCTGCGCGATCTCAAAGCCTTTCTGGCTTTAAGAGATGAGAGCTCCGTATTCGATCAGGTGAAAAAAGGCCATTCCATCGGCATACCCGCTCTTGTAAAACAAGACGGGTCCGTAAGTCTCGATTGGGCGGGATTCATCAGCGAAAACGGATTCGAGCCCTTCTATGAAGAGACAGGTCCGGCCTGTTCGATCGACGGAAAGAACTGTTAAAAAAGAAGACTAGCTGTCTTCTTTTTCTTTCAGTTCATTGATATAATCTTCGATCAGCCGGCTGGCAAAGGAGATCTCGGCATGTTTTGCCCTGGCTTTGATGCTTTCAGCCCTTTGCGAGACCTTTTGCGTCAGGTTGAGACCGCTGGAGACCGAGATCGAGAACGTCTTGGCAAGATCGATCGCGATCGATCTGGCAACGGAATCCATTTCCGAGAGTTCCTTGATCACCTTCAACAAGACGCTCATACCGCCCGTCGCCAGCTGAGAGACGGATTCGATGCCGGCTTCATGGAAGGCTTTGAACAGTTCTTCGGTGAAGATCTCTTTCTGTTCATCGCTGGAGTCGTTCAGAAACTTCAGTAAGGCGATCCTGGTCTTGTCCGTCTGGAAAGAGTCGGAATCCGCCCTGTCGATGCGGTTGACCTTGATCTGCCAGGTCATCATGCCGTGAGCTTCGACGATGTTTCTGGTCGTGACTTTGGCGATCGTGCGGGCCGGACTCATTTCAAAAATCGTACCGACACCGTCTTTTTCCGGAACGATCAGCTGGTAACGGTCTTTGACCTTATTGAATTCGTTTTCGTCATACGAACCCGGACGAAGACCCGGTCCGTCATTGGAGATGATCTGGATGATCCTGCTCCGTATGAGAGGCTTGCAATGAACGGCAGCATAGAGCGCAAGGTTGCCGCCCTTGGAATGACCGATGATCCTGTATTTGCGGAAAAGATTGAAGTGCCGGTTGACATAGGAGAGCGCATCGTCCTGCGAAGCGATCTTCTTGTAGGCCAGATAGCAGTCTTCCTTCCAGCCGATGAGACTGTCATCCGTTCCCTTGAAACAGACGACTGTCGTGCGATCGGGCAGGTCGACCATGAATGCGGCAAACTGCTCCGCCGTACCTGCGTGCAAGAGTGATTCATAATTGTATATGATGCAATCCCTGTAACGCGGTACATCTTTCATCGCCTGCAGTATCTGCACGGCGTCTTTGTTATGGTGCTTTGAAAGATTCGCCGGATCCTTCATATCCTCAAAGAAACGCTCAGCGAGCTGCTGTATCGTGACCTTGTCATCTTTTTTCAGAACATTATCAAAATTCGCATAAATCAGCTGCGAGAATACAAGATTGTCCGCTTCATTGAAAGGATCGGATCTGAAACTCAGATCCCCTCTCAGCCTTATATAATCCAGTGCGTTCATAAACCGTTTCTTTTCTTTACGGCTTCATTATACCAGCAAGCCCTCAATTTTTTAACAGAGACAAGAAGATACGTTTTTTCATTTTTGTATTGTAAGAGAGAAAATACAGAGATATAATACATATGAACAGATGTTCATATGTTCATTATGGAGGAATCAGATATGAAAAAAACTTACAAGATCGACGTCGACTGCGCAAACTGCGCAAACAAGATGGAAGAAGCCGCTAAAAATACGGCCGGTGTCAAAAATGCCGTCGTCAACTTCATGACATTGAAGATGAGTGTCGAATTCGAAGAGGGAGCTGACGTCAAACAAGTCATGAATGAAGTCCTCAAAAACTGCAAGAAAGCAGAATCCGACTGCGAGATCTTTCTATGAATAAGAAACAGAAAAGGAATCTCATAAGGATCCTTGTTTCGCTGTTTCTGATGATCGTGCTTCGTTTCCTGCCCATTGAAAATGAAGCGCTCCGTTTCGTTCTCTATATGATCCCCTACCTGATCGTAGGCTATGATATACTGCGCAAAGCCTTCCTGAGCATCAGAAACAGGGAACCCTTCGATGAAAACTTCCTGATGTCCGTCGCCACGATCGGTGCGATCGCCTTAGGCGAGTACCATGAAGGCGTGGAAGTCATGCTTTTCTATCAGATCGGCGAATGGTTTCAATCCTATGCCGTGGGCAGATCGAGAAAGAATATCGCTGCGCTCATGGACATCACGCCGGAATATGCCAATCTGGAAACGGAGAACGGCATCGAGGAAGTCGACCCAAGCGATGTAAATATCGGTGATGTCTTCATCGTCAAAGTCGGCGAAAAGATCCCGCTTGACGGTGTGATCACACAAGGCAGCACATCATTGAACACTTCGGCACTGACCGGTGAATCCAAACCGAAAGATGTGACGATCGGCGATAAGGTCATCAGCGGATGCATCAACATGACCTCGGTCATCAAAGTAAAAGCGGAAAAGCTCTATGATGATTCGACTGTGGCCAAGGTCCTTGACCTGATCGAAAACGCCACATCCAACAAATCCAGATCGGAAGACTTCATCACGAAGTTTGCCAGATACTATACCCCGGCTGTCTGCTACAGTGCTTTGGCCCTGGCTTTCCTGCCGCCGCTATTCATCCGTTTCGTTCTTAACGGAACACCGGATCTGAGTACCTGGGTCTTCCGTGCATTGACCTTCCTTGTCATATCCTGTCCATGTGCACTGGTCATCTCGATCCCGCTCACCTTCTTTGCCGGGATCGGCGGAGCCTCCAAGGCAGGCGTACTGATCAAAGGTTCCAATTATCTCGAAGCTCTGTCCAAGGCACGTTATGTTGCCTTCGACAAGACCGGAACGGTCACGATGGGCGTCTTTGAAGTGACGACGATCCATAACTCTTCCTTAAGCAAGGATGAGCTTCTTGAATGTGCTGCCTATTGCGAAGCGCTGTCCAACCACCCGATCGCCAGATCGATCATCAAAGAATACGGCAAGCCGATCGATAAATCGCGCATCTTTTCGATCAGAGAAGTCGCCGGCAAAGGCATCGAAGCTTTGATCGATGGCAAGAACATCTGCATCGGCAATGAGAAGCTGATGAAAGATCACGGAGTGAAGATCACAGAATGCCATGAGAGCGGAACGATCGTCCATATCGCGATCGAAGGACGTTACGCCGGACACATCCACATCGGTGACAGGATCAAGGCCAACGCGAAACAAGCCATTTTTGATCTCAAGGCAAACGGCATCGCAAAAACGATCATGCTGACAGGCGATGAAGAAGCCGCGGCAAAAGAAGTTGCCGGAAAAGTCGGCATCGATGAGATCAAAGCCGGACTCCTGCCGCAGGACAAAGTCGGATGCCTTGAAGAAATACTGAAACAAAGAAATGAAAACGAAAGCGTCGTCTATGTCGGTGACGGCATCAACGATGCACCGGTCCTTTCTCTGGCAGACGTGGGTATCGCCATGGGGACTTTGGGTTCCGATGCGGCGATCGAAGCTGCCGATATCGTCTTGATGGATGATGATCCGCTCAAGATCGCCAAAGCGGTAAAGATCTCCCGCAAATGCATGGCCATCGTCTATCAGAACATCACCTTTGCGATCGGCGTGAAGCTGCTCACGCTTCTCTTGTCAGCCTTTGGCAAAGCGGAAATGTGGATGGCAATCTTCGCCGATGTCGGTGTCATGGTGATCGCCGTGCTCAATGCCATCCGTGCTCTGGGGGTGAAAGACCTGTGAACAGAGAGATCGATGAAAATACCTTATATGATACGGCGGAACTGTTCAAGAACTTTTCCGATTCCACAAGGATCCGTATCCTGTATTGTCTCTTTGAAAAAGAAAGAAGCGTTACGGAGATCGCAGACCTCTTAAAGATGAATCAGTCCGCCATCTCACACCAGTTACGCTTCTTAAAAAACTCCAAGCTCGTCAAAAACCGCCGCGACGGCAAGACGATCTACTATTCCCTGGATGACGATCATGTCTATAACATCATCTCCCAGGGGATCGAACACGTACAGGAATAAGCAGTTTCAAACTGCTTATTTTTTTATGAAAAAGGAAGGAGCTTCATTCTCCTTCCCCGATATGTTCTTTCAGCCAGTTATACAGATCGACATAGACGATCTCTTTGTCCGTTTCGTTCAGGATCTCATGTCTGTCGTTTTCATACAGCTTGAGCTGAATGTTTTTCACACCGACATCCTCAAGTGATTTGACGGAAGCCTCCACTTCCTTTCCGAACGATCCGACCGGATCATCTTTTCCGGAAACAAAGAAGATCGGCAGATCCTTCGGGACCTTCTCCAGCAAAGACCTGTCATGTAAGCGGGATATGCCTTCAAACATCGAATAGTAACCGTTGAGCGTGAAAAGGAAGCTGCAGCGCGGTTCATTGACGTACCAGTCGACAAGGGCTTCGTCCTTGCTGAGCCAGTCCGCCCTCGTGCGAAGCGGTTCGAACTTCTTGCCATAGGAACCGAACGCGATGTTGTTGACGAAAGTCGAACGATACCTCCAGCCCTTGAAGGCGGCGATCAGTCTGCACAGAAACATGCCGGCCTTGACGGTGGAAAGCGCTTCGTAGCCCGTTCCCATGATGATGGCTCCATCCAGCTCGTTTCCGTATTCACAAAGGTATTGTCTTGCGTAGAAGGACCCCATGGAATGACCTAAGAGGAAATACGGAAGGCCGGGATACTTCTTTTTGGTGAGGATGGTGAGCTCATGCATATCATCCAGGACATGACGGTTGCCGTTTTCGCCGAAATAGCCCCAGTCATCTTCACTGTTGACCGAGCCACCGTGGCCTATATGGTCATTGCCGACGACCAGGATCCCCTTGGAATTGAGATATTTCGCAAAATCTTCATAGCGGTCGATGAATTCGACCATACCATGTGCGATCTGCAGTATTCCGATGATCCTGTCATCGGGAATATACTCCATGCTTCTGACATCGACTTCACCGTTGCTGGAACGGAATCGGAATTCGTTTTTTCTCATGTGACCCCCCTATCTGTCGATCTCGATCAGAGAAAACAGGACTTCTGCCGCTTTTAAGATATCCTTTTCTTCTTTCACTTCTAGGATTCCTTCGGAAACGCTCATGAGACCTTCGATCTTTCCGCTTCGAGCGTCTCCTTGGTAAACAAGATCTTCGTTTTCCAGGATCAGTTTTCCCTCTTCCCTTACCAGCGCACCCTCTTGTTTTCCTGCGGCATCATAGAAACGGACGGTATCTTTTGAAGCAGTGACATCTTTCTCCACATAAGCGATCTCAACATCTTCTTTATCAAAGATCCGCGTACGGTATTTGAACGCAAAATCATAGATGCCCCAGAAACAAAGATCCCCTGTCTCACTTAAAAACTCGGTTCTGTTTCTTTGGATCAGATCATTATATTTAAATATGAACTTCATAAAACTATTTTAACATACAAGAAAGTATAATGAATTTATGGAATACATCACATTAGGAAACTCCGATCTGAAGGTCTCGAGGCTGTGTCTTGGCTGCATGTCGTTCGGCGAAGCGGAAGAAGGCCAGTACCGGTGGACCCTGGGCTACGAGGATTCGGAAAGGATCATTCACAAAGCATATGAGGCAGGCATCAACTTTTTCGATACCTCTAACAATTACTCCAACGGAACTTCCGAGATCTTCTTGGGCAAAGCGATAAAGGAGCTGGGAAGAGACAATGTCGTGATCGCAACGAAGTGCTATTTCAATCCGGGCAAGCTCTCTCCGGAGGCGATCCATCGCGAAGTGGAAGGCTCCCTGAAGCGTCTTGATACCGATCACATCGATCTTCTCGTCTTACACAGATACGACTACGATACGCCGGTGCAAGACACCTTGAAAGCACTGGATGAAGAAGTGAAAGCCGGGCGCATCCGCTATTACGGGGCAAGTTCGATGTACGGCTACCAGTTTGCCGAATACTGCTACACCGCAAAAGAAAAAGGCTATCAGCCCTTCACTACTTTGCAGAACCACTACAACCTGATCTATCGCGAAGATGAGAGAGATCTCATCCCGGTGGCTGAAAAGTTCAATGTTTCCCGCACTTCCTTTGCGCCATACGCTGCCGGCCGTCTTTCCAGAAAAGACTGGGACTCCGATTCCAAACGTTCCGTCCTGGACCGTCAGGAAGGCACGAGATACGACAAGAACGAAGACTATGACAGGCAGATCGCAAACAGAGTCTATGAGCTTTCTTTGAAGTATGGCGTGTCGATGGCCAACATCAATCTGGCCTGGCAGTATAAAAAAGGTGTTGCCGCACCGATCATCGGCATCACCAAAGAAAAGTATATCGACGATGCCCTCTCCTGCTTCAATGTCGATCTGAGCAACGAGGACGTCCGATATCTGGAAGAACTCTATCTTCCTCACCCCATCACCTGCAACCGATAGTGACGTATGTCACTATCTTTTTTTATACATTTTTTGCCAGAAAACCCATTGATCTTCAGTCGATGGGATGAATGCCATTAACACTGATTTTCAATATATTTGCGTATAGTATCAGGATCGGCTTCACCAACAGAACATCATAATAGTATTTCATGAATTGATAATAACATAATCTCACATGATTATATTTCAAGTAAGATGGTATAATATGATTGAACTTGAATCAGATTCAATAGAAAGGAGGTTAAACAGGAGAATTGTGTATCTGACTGTAAGACAGCAGCCAAAGCTTTCAAAATATGAATATGATACTCTTCTTGAATTATGCAGATATGCCAAGGATCTGTATAATGAAGCTCTCTATAATATAAGACAGTGTTTCTTTAAGGAATCAAGGTATCTGAATTATTATGAGAACTATGGCTTATTAAAAAACAGCGATAACTATAAAATGTTAAATTCCAATATGGCGCAACAGATATTAAAGGAAGTCGATGGTTCATTCAGATCTTTTCTCTCTTTATTGAAGTTGAAAAAAGAAAGAAGATATAACGATATCATAAGGATCCCTTCATATCTTAAGAAAGATGGATATTATACATTGATCGTAGGATTTGTCAGATTAAGTGAGAATAGACTACTTTTGCCTTTCAGTAACAGTTTTAGAAAGACACATAAGAAGATGGAGATAAAAGTTCCGCCTATACTTTTTGGCAAGAAAGTAAAAGAGATAAAGATTATCCCCAAATCCGATGGACGGTTCTTTGAGATCCAATATACCTATGAAGCAGGTCTGGATATCAAAGAAGAGTTAGACTTTAACAAGGCGTTATCCATCGATTTTGGGATCAATAATCTTGCGACCTGTGTTAGCGATGAAGGAAGATCATTCATACTGGATGGCAAAAAACTTAAAAGCATCAATCAGTGGTTCAACAAGAACAACACAAGGTTGCAGTCGATTAAAGAAAAGCAACATATTTCTTTTAAGACAAGACAGCAGTCATCTTTGGAAAGAAACCACAATAACCGAATCAATGATCACATCTCCAAATGCGCAAGGCATATTATCAATTACTGCTTGAATAATAAGATTGGAAATATCGTCATAGGTTATGATCCCACATTGCAAAAGCAAAGCAATATAGGAAGAATAAACAACCAGAACTTTGTGACCATACCATTTGGTAAGTTAAAAGACAAGCTTGAATATCTGTCTGAATACTATGGAATCCATCTGATCAAGCAAGAAGAATCTTATACATCCAAAGCATCCTTTTTTGACAGAGATGATATTCCTGTATACAACGATGATAATCCCAAGGAATACTCATTCTCCGGTGTAAGAGTAAAAAGAGGTCTCTACAAAACCTCAACCAATCAATACCTTAATGCGGATATCAATGGTGCATTGAATATCTTAAAGAAAAGTAGCGTTGTGAGCTTAACAGCTCTATACAGTAGAGGGCATGTGGACAGCCCGTTAAGAATAAGGCTTACCTGATATATATCAGGCGGAAACGTAAAAGCAAACTTCTTAAGAAGCCCATAAGTCTTTAGCTTATGGGAGGTTCACTTCAGGAAACTGTAGGAAAACAGATACGGATATAAGCCCATCACAACAAAGGAAGAAAGGCCATAGCGAAGGCTTCGAAGCAACAGGATGACCAGTTCCCGGTCGATCGGAAGATACGAATAGATCACTTCCATCGAAAAGCTTACCGCAAGGAAAAGGATACCGCCGATGATCGTTCTTAAGATCATCTTTTTATAGTCCTTCGTATTTTCAAAACCGATGTATCTGGCTTCAAAGCGTTCACCGGCCATGAAACCCAGGGCGATGCCGAAAACGGAGAAATAATCTTCGCTCCTGCAGAAAAAGACACCGGCCAGACCGATCGAAGCGATCAGCAGATAAAGATCTTCGATCTTCATCCTGATAACGAGCCGATCGATCACAAGTACGGATACGATCCCCAGAAGGATGCCGCACAGGACATCACTTGGATAATGGACACCCAGGGCGAAACGCGAGATCCCCACCAAGGCGACCAGCAGGAAAGAAGCGATCCGCAGCTTCCGGTCGTTCTTATGCATGTTCAAAGACATGGCAAACGAAGAAACGCAGGAACTGTGCCCGCTTGGGAAAGAGTATCCCTGAACGATCGGATTATAGAGGTCGTGCTCCGATTCGGGTGCTTTGAGACATTGGATCCAATCGTTTGCCATATAAGGACGAGGACGAAGGAAGATGTTTTTCAGCATGTTGTTGAAGATCTGCGTCGTCATGACGCAAAGGATCAGATATCTTCCTTGATCCTTTCTGTATCCCCAGTAGACGAAACCGATCACGGCGACCGCAAAGACAGGTTCGCCGAAGATAGTGAAAAACTGAAAAAGGCCTTTCAGAAAAGGCCATTTGCCGATCAGTTCCTGGATGGAAAGGATGAGCCCTGTTTCAAAATCCGAGTGAAAGATCATATCCGTTTATTTTCTCTTCTTCAGCTCCTGAAGTGTCGTGTTATAGGCATCTTCTTCATACGGATATCCGATCTTTTCATATCCGTCTTTCACAAGGAGTTTCACGATGGTCTCCATGAAAGAAGGATTTTTGACTAAGATCGGACCGATGATATGCGTGCCGAAAAGATTATGAAGTCTGTAACCTTCATAGCTGTTGTCTTCCAGTGTCGTATGACGGAAGGAATAATCAAAGAGCTTTTCCTTTTCTCCGCCATGGATCAGAGTCGATTTATTGATGAAGCCGACGACTTCGCCGATCTCTTCATTGACGGCGATGACATCGCCCGTATAACGCTTCTGCGTCGTTTCGACAGTAAAGTCGATGAGATCGAGTGCCTTATGATCGTCGATCCTTTTCCCGCAGAGCTCCATCGCATTGCCGGTAAACAGGATGACTTTTCCTTCATCGACGGCTTTCTTCAGATGATGGCGATACTTCATCAGATCGTTCAGAGCGATGAGCTGGGCACTCTCCGTGCCCGAACCCATGTAGATCATATCGTAACGGGAAACATCGATACTTTCTTCGATCTCTTTTCTTTCGATCGTCACATCGGCTCCCTGATCTTCCAGATGTTTCTTCAGGACGGTTAGGTTGCCATATTCGCCGTACAGGTTCATCAGGTTCGGGTAAAGATGCAAGATCCTCATAATGTAACGACCTCCTTGAGAAGCTTTCCTTCATCCGAGAAACAGGTAAGAGCGAAAAGCTCCCCTTCCGTGTGATCCCTAAGATAATTCACTGCCTCAGCAGTCTGTTTGAATAATACGACCTTGTCCATATCGATACCGGCATATTCCAGGCGGATCGCCACATCGGAGATGTATTTGCCGGCGACCACGATCTTTGCGACGCTGTCCTTTGCCAGCATCTCAAAACGGATGTCCCAGAGCCAGGAAGTATCGGATGTGAAATATTTCCGGGAAATATCATCGATGATCAGCAGCAATGTGATCTTCTCTTTGCCGGTGACATATTCGATATTGCGGTCATAGGAGATGGTGTTCTCATGTTTGGATATGAGAAGCGTTCCTTCCGTTTCGCCGATCTTGAAGCGTTTGATGCGTCCGTTGGCGATCAGATAATCGTTCAAAGTAGAGATGATCGTCTTTTCATCGATGCCCAGCAGAGAACCGATCGAATAGGCGGCCAGGACATTGTATGCGTTGAATATCGTATGCAATGCCAGATCGATGGAAGTGGAATCATTGATCGTGATCCTTCCATTTTCCAGGTCGAGATCGGTGATCTTATAATCCGGATCGGCTCTCTTAAAGCCGCAGCTCTTGCATTCATAATTCCCGACATGGGCAAACTGACGGTATTCGTAGACCATCTTCTTCTTGCATACCGGGCAGTAATAGCCGTCATCATATACGCTCTTGCAGACTTCGGAGATATACGGGTTTTCTTCGACACCGAAGAATACCACATCGTTGTCGAATCTCTTCGATAAGGAAGAGATCAGAGGATCATCGGCATTAAGTACCAGTGTGCATCCTTCATGGATCGACTTTGCGATATCGGAAAGCACATATTCGGGATGACCATTCCTGGTCATCTGGTCGCGGTAAAGGTTGTTGATGACATAGTATTTCGGCGTGATATAGGAGAAGATATACTTCGCATATCTTTCATCCGCTTCGATCAGAAGGACATCCTTGAGGAAATTTCCGGAATTGTCGCAATTGGAAAGGACAAGTGTGGTGACGCCTTCGATCTGGTTGGAGCCTTCGTAATTGTATGCGAGGGTCATGCCGGCCTTTTCGATGATCGAATGGATCATTTCGACGGTCGACGTCTTGCCGTTGGAACCGGATACGGCGATGATGTTTTCCGGTAAACGGATCCTTGACAGGATGTCCGGACAGATCTTTAAAGCGATCTGGCCGGGAAAGGAAGAACCTCTGCCGAAATATTTGCAGATCTTCTTGGTGATTTTACATACGATGATCGCTAAAAACTTTCTCATAACATTATTATAGCCAAAAGAAAAAGAGTGAATCACTCTTTTTCTAACATACGATCGAACCGACTTCCATGTCGGAGGAAAGCAGTTCAAGCACTTCCTTGCCGTCCTTGTTTTTCACTGCCGACAGTAACATGCCGTTGGACTCGAGACCTCTGATCTTGCGCGGTTTGAGATTCATGACGGCGATGACTTTTCTGCCGATCAGTTCTTCCGGTTTATAATAAGCCGCAACACCCGAAAGGATCTGACGGGTCTCATAGCCGAAGTCGACTTCAAAGACCAGGATCTTATCGGCATTCGGATGTTTCTCACAGGACTTGACCTGACCGACGACCATCTCGACTTTTTCGAAATCTGCGAATTCGATGTTTTCCTTATGCTCGACTTTTTCTTCCGACTTGCCAAGGAAGGCATGAACTTCATCCATCGTCTTGACCGGATCCAGTCTTCCGAACAGTGCTTCCGGCTTTTCGGTGACCTTGTTGCATTCATAAGCGCCGAAACTGCTTAAAGAATCAAAGTCTGTCTGTTTCGTATTGATCTGTTCATAGACCTTCGCACTTGTTTCAGGCATGAACGGTTCCATCAGGACGGCACCGAAACGGATACCTTCCAGTAGGTTGTATAAAACGGTATTGAGTCTGGCCTTCTGTGCTTCATCTTTTGCCAGGACCCAAGGAGCCGTCTCATCGATGTACTTGTTGCACCGTCTGAAGATTTCCATGATCGCCTCGATCGAATCACCGACTCTCAACTGATCCATCTTGCTGTCGACCGTCTTTACGCTGTCGAGGATGAATTTCTTGAATTCATCATCCAGCGGTTCATTCACGAATTTCTTATTCAGCTGACCACCGAAGTACTTGTTGGTCATGGCGACGGTACGGTTGACCAGGTTGCCGTAGACATTGGCCAGATCGGAGTTGATCCTTTCGATGACCAGTTCCCACGTGATCGTTCCGTCCTGGGCAAACGGCATCTCGTGTAAGACGTAGTAACGCACCGCATCGACACCGAAGAACTTCACCAGATCATCCGCATAGATGGCATTGCCTCTGGACTTGGAGATCTTGTCTTCCCCTACCAGCATCCACGGATGTCCGAAGACCTGCTTCGGAAGCGGTACGTTGAGTGCCAGCAGCATGATCGGCCAGTATAAGGTGTGGAAACGGATGATGTCCTTGCCGATCAGATGCAGGTCTGCCGGCCAGTATTTCTTGTAAAGCTCGCCATGATTGCCATCCACATCGTAGCCTAAACCGGTGATGTAGTTGGACAGCGCATCGATCCAGACGTATACGACGTGTTTCGGATCGAAATCGACCGGGATGCCCCACTTGAAGGAAGTACGGGAGACACACAGATCCTGAAGACCCGGCTTGAGGAAGTTGTTGATCATCTCGTTCTTTCTTGATTCCGGTTCGATGAAATCATTTTCTTCGATGTATTTCTCCAAAGCCTTCTGGTATTTGGAAAGCTTGAAGAAGTAGGATTCTTCCTTTTCCTTATGGACGTCTCTGCCGCAGTCCGGACACTTGCCGTCGACCAGCTGAGAATCGGTCCAGAAAGACTCGCATGGCGTACAATACCAGCCTTCATATTCGCTCTTGTAGATATCGCCCTGATCATAGAGTTTCTTGAAGATCTTCTTGACCTGTCTTTCATGGTCCTCATCCGTCGTACGGATGAAACGGTCATAAGAAGTGTTCATCAGATCCCAGATCCTCTTGATCTCACCGGCTTGTTTATCGACGAATTCCTTCGGAGTGATGCCTTCCGCCTTTGCCTTTTCCTCGATCTTCTGGCCATGTTCGTCCGTTCCGGTCTGGAAATAGACATCGTAGCCTGACATTCTCTTGTAACGGGCGATCGCATCCGCCATGATGATCTCATAGGTATTGCCGATGTGCGGCTTGCCGCTGGCATAGGCGATCGCAGTGGTGATGTAGTATTTTCCCTTGTTTTCCATAATGCCTCCCTAAAATAAAAAAGGTGATATAAAGGGCGCAAAGCGCGGTACCACCTTGATTTATCTCTTCATTTTCTTTAACGCAGAACTACGTCCCGGCCTACCTATCGACAGGGATGTTCAGGATCCATCTTCGCCTTTTTCCCCTGCTGACTTTCACCAGACGTCAGCTCTCTGAAAGCTTCCAAAGACGATCTATCCATCAAAACAACTCTATTCTAACATAATGCGAAAAGAAATCATATTCCTTTCTTTATGCGGCTCAGAATAACATTGGCCGTGATGTTGCCTGTGACATTGAGCGTCGTATACAGCATATCCAGGATCTTGTAGATGCCCGAATAAAAGCCGATGAAATCAAGCGGAATGCCAAGAAGGGAAAGATAGGTCGCTCCGATCACCACGCCGCCGTTGGGGATGCCAGGTGCCGACATGTTTATCAGCAAGGCAAAGACGCACATCAATACATAGGTGCCGGCTGAGATCTCAACGCCATACATTTTCGAGCAGAACAGTCCCAGCAAGGCGAAAGAGACGGCTCCGCCGCACATGTGGATCGTGCAGCCTAAAGGCGAGACGATATCGACGATCCTTTTGGAGACACCGAATTCTTCGACACACACCTTCATCGTCGTAGGCAGGGTCGCTGCCGAGGAACAGGTCGTCAATGAGACGAGCCAGACTTTATAGACTTTCTTGAGATATTCGATCGGCGGGATCTTCGCGATCAGCCATACCGGCAGCATCATGACGAAGATGATCGTAAGGATACCGCACAGATATGCCGCAGCGATGTACTTAAGTCCCACACCGATGATCACGACGCCGTAATTGGCGATCGTATTGCCGATCAGAGAAAAGACGGCAAGCGGTGTCAGATACATGGCATATTCCAGGATCCTGAAGAAGATGTCCCTCAGGATCTCGATGCCTTCGATGAGCTTTTCGCCCTTTTCCACTTTGCCGGCGCAGATGCCCAGCATATAAGCGAACAGGATGATCGCAAACAGCTTCGTCTCCGCAAAGATGGAGACCAGGTTATTGGGAAACAGATTGACGATGATCTCCTGTACAGACAAAGACTGCACATTGCCGTTCCAGTCCTGCGCCGGGAAAGAGAAACCCTTCGCCGGATCAAGAAGCGTTACGGCAAGCGAAGTCAGAAGGAACGTGGCGACAAACATCGCCATATAGGTGATGACTGCTGTCTGCAGAGTATCATCTTTCTTCTTCGAGGAATGGAAGATCGTCGGAACGATGGAAGAAAATACGATCGGCGCGATCAGGAATTTCAGCAGATTGATGTAGATCGAACCGATGAAAGAAAGCGAAGTGACCAGAGGCTTTACAAAAAGCCCTGAGAGGATCCCCAGGGCAAGGAAGACCAGTGTAAGCAGACTGATATTTCTTTTCATACTAGATCTGTGATTTCAGATAAGCGAACAGGAAATCATTGATCTCACCGTTCATGACCTTATCGACATTTCCTTCTTCGTAATTGGTACGATGGTCCTTGACCAGCGTATACGGACAGAAGATATAAGAGCGGATCTGCGAACCCCACTCGATCTTGCGCTGCTCGCCTTTCAAAGCCCGCTTCTCATTCTCTCTGTCTTCGATCGCCTTCTGATAGAGTTTCGCCTTTAAGATGGCGAGACACTTTTCCCTGTTGAGGATCTGTGAACGTTCGGATTGTGAGAACGCCATGAGTCCGGTCGGGATGTGTTTCATTCGTACGGCCGAGTCGGTCTTGTTGATATGCTGGCCGCCCGCACCGGAAGAGCGCATCGTATCGACTTCCAGATCTTCATCGCGGATCTCGATCTCGATCTCGTTGTTGAATTCCGGCAGGACTTCGACCGAGGCAAAGGAAGTGTGTCTGCGGCTCGATGCATCAAACGGTGAGATACGTACCAGTCTGTGCACGCCGCTTTCTCCCTTGAGATAGCCATAGGCCATATCGCCCTTGATGGCGACAAGGCAGGACTTGATGCCGGCTTCGTCCGCTTCTTCATACGAGATCACCTCAAAACCATAGCCGTTGTTCTGGGCATAGCGCTGATACATGCGGAACAGCATCTCCGCCCAGTCCTGTGACTCGGTGCCGCCGGCTCCCGGATGGATCTCCAGCAGGGCGTTGGAGTGATCGTAGTCGTTGGAAAGAAGGACCTTGATCTCAAACTCTTCGAAGTTCTTGTTGATCTCTTCGTATTCTTCTTCCAGCAATTCAAAAAGCTCCGCATCGTAGTTCCTGTTGAGCTCATCGAGCTCGCCCAGTATGCCTTCGATGCCTGCTTTGTTGCTATAATATCTGGACTTGAGATCTTTCAGTTTGTTGGTCTCCTTGATGATCGCCTGGGCCTTCTTCTGGTCTGACCAGAAGTTGTCCGCATTCTGCTTCTCCTCAAGTTCCTCGATCTGTTTCGAGATCCCTTCCAGATCCAGTGATTCGCCCAGATCCTTCAGCTTCTTCAGCGAAGTATTCAGGCTTTGTCTCATTTCATACAGTTCCAAATCTACTTTTCCTTTATGACGATCTTCAGATTGTTACAGAAAGTGACGACATCCGAAGAGATCGTATTCATCATGTTTTCAAATAATTCGTAGCCCTCTTCGACATATGCCTGCAAAGGGTTGTTCTGCGCATAGGAACGAAGATGGATGCCCTCTCTGAGTTTGGACATGACATCGATCTGATTCTGCCATGCGCGGTCCATCAGACGAAGGACCATCGTTCTTTCCACCGGCATGATCTGATTCTTTACCGGCTTGATCTTTGCCTCATAAGCGTTGAATGAGGCATCCTTACACTTAACGATGGCATCTTCTTTGTTTAGACCTTCGATATCGGAAAGCGTGAAAGAAGCTACGCCCATGTTGTTGAGACGGGTGACGATCGAGCCGTAGTCGATGACCTCCTTCTTGCCGTCGATCGAAATGTTGGAGCTTACGATATTCTCGCAGACTCTTTCAAACATGTTTTCGATGACGGAATGGATGTCTTCGTTCTCCAGAATATAGTTTCTTTGGGCATACATCGTCTCACGCTGCTGGCGCATGACATCATCGTAGTCCAATAATGCCTTACGGATATCGAAGTTGAGACCTTCGACTCTCTTCTGTGCGGAAGAGATCGCCTTGGAGACCGTCTTGTTTTCGATCGGGATATCGCCCATCTGCTGGAAGAGACCGGAGATACGGTCGGAGCCGAATCTTACCATCAGGTCATCTTCAAGAGATACATAGAAACGTGAATAGCCCGGATCGCCCTGTCTTCCCGAACGTCCGCGCAGCTGGTTATCGATACGTCTGGATTCATGACGTTCCGAACCCAGGACAACCAGACCTCCCAGTTCCCTGGAACGATCCGTCAGCTTGATGTCGGTACCACGGCCTGCCATGTTGGTGGCGATGGTGACGGAACCTTCTCTGCCGGCTTTGGCGATGATCTCAGCTTCTCTGGCGTGATTCTTGGCATTGAGGACCTCATGACGGATCCTGGCCTGCTTGAACATGCGGGAGATCAGTTCGGAAGTTTCGACGGAGATCGTGCCGACCAAGACCGGCTGGCCTTTCGCGTAGAGCTCCCTGACTTCTTCAAGAAGGGCGTTGTATTTTGCCTTCTTGGTACCGAATACCAGATCCGGATAATCGATCCTGGCGACCGGACGGTTGGTCGGGATCTCGACGACACGCATATTGTAGATCGAAAGGAATTCTTCCTCTTCGGTCTTTGCCGTACCGGTCATACCGGCCAGCTTGTTGTAAAGACGGAAGAAGTTCTGATAGGTAATGGTCGCCCAGGTCGTCGTTTCCTGTTTGATCGGTACGCCTTCCTTGGCCTGAATGGCCTGATGCAGACCATCCGAGTATTCTCTGCCTGGCATCTTTCTGCCGGTATTCTGGTCGACGATGATGACTTCGTTGTCTTCCACGACATACTCGACATCTCTGGTCATGATGTAGTTGGCCTTGAGAGCCTGTGCGATGTAGTGGACCAGCGAGGTGTTGTCGATGTCATAGAGGTTTTCGACGCCGAAGGCCTTTTCTCCTTTATGGACGCCCTCTTCCGTCAGCTGGACATTGCGGTCCTTGACATCGATGACATAGTCTTCCTCTTTCTTGAGTCTCTTTACGAAACGGTCGGCATTGATGTACAGGTTGGCTGTCTTCTTTTCGCCGCCGGAAATGATCAAAGGCGTTCTGGATTCATCGATCAGGATCGAGTCGACCTCATCGACCAGCGCATAGTTCAGTTCTCTTAAGACTCTGTCTTCCACTCTGGTGACCATATTGTCACGCAGATAGTCGAAACCGACCTCCGAGTTGGTGGTGTATGTGATATCGCACTCATAGGCAGCCCTCTTCTGGGCCGGGGTAAGAGCACGCAGGTTAAGACCGACCGTGAGACCTAAGAAGCGGTGGATCTGTCCCATCCATTCGCTGTCACGTTCCGCCAGGTATTCGTTGACGGTGACCACGTGAACGCCCTTGCCTTCCAAGGCATTGAGATAGACGGCCATGACGGATGTCAGGGTCTTTCCTTCACCGGTCTTCATTTCGGCGATGTCGCCTCTGTGAAGCACATAGGCACCTTCCAGCTGGCAGAAGAACGGGAACTCCCCGATCACACGTTTCGCCGCTTCTCTGGCGACCGCAAAAGCTTCCGCCTGAATATCGTCCAGGGTCTCACCTTTGGCAAGTCTTTCCTTGAATTCCACGGTCTTGTGTTTGAGCTCTTCATCGCTCAGAGCAGCCATCTCGTCTTTCAGTTTTTCAACGGGGATGACGCCCTTTTCGACCTCATCAAGGATCCTTTTATCACTATTGAATAATCTGTCAAATAAACCCATTATCTTTTCTCCAATACCATACTATTATAATACAACGTAACAAAAAAAGCTGACCGCCGGCCAACTTCTTTTGTGTTTCTCGATTATTCTTGAATCTCTTTTATATTATGAGCTTGAAGACCTCGATCACCTTCAACTAATTCAAATTCAACTGGTGCACCCTCATTGATGGTCTTGTAACCATCCATGATTAATTGAGAATAATGGAAAAAGACATCACGACCATCATCTGCTGTAATGAAGCCAAATCCCTTAACCTTGTTGAATCTTTTTACCTTGCCTAACATTTCCTTATTCTCCTTTTATGACTATTATTCTACCATACTTTATTTTAAAGATGTAAAGTAATGTTTTTGTAAGCCAGTGATATAACTTTGACCTTTCGGGCATGACTTTTTACGCAGGAAAATGCCCCTTTTAAGGTCGAACCGGTAGTCATAATATCGTCTGCAAGCAAGATTTTATCCACATTTGGCCCATTATAGATATAATTTGATTCCATCAGCCTTCTTTGCACGAGATCCTTGCCTTCCTGTGTGATCTCCCGCTTCATTTTCAGGCCTTCCAAAGGCACCAATTGTACCGTTTGAAACATCGCTTTCAGGTGGTTGAAGCCCCTCTCTTCCCTCTTTTTGAAGCTGCTGGGGATGCAAAGCAGATGATAGCCGTGATAGCGCAGCTGTAGATACTCCTTGAGGTCATAGAGGAAGACATCTTTCAGGGCCTCATCGTGACACTCTTTGTATTGCAGAAGCAGGTCACGAAACAAGCCCTCATAATCGAAAAAGGTCTCCACCTGAAACTCGCCCAGATCGATCCTCTTCCTTGTGACTTTCAGCTTCTTCCGGCAATCCGGACAAAGTTCATCCTTCTTTAACAACAAGGAACGCAGGGTGAACGACTCGATCGTCTTATCGCAATACAGACACTTCACAGATGACAATTCGCCTCCTTGAGATAAGCCAGTGTCCTTCTCACCTGAGTGTCCCTGCGCTCACAGAACAGATAGGATCTTCCTTCATCATTGCCTACGCCTCTGCCGACTCTTCCCAGCATCTGTATCAGGTTCGCCTCATCGAAAACCCCGTCATAGTGAAGGATGATCACCGAGACCTGTCTGATCGTGATGCCCCGTTCCATGACGGTCGTCGAAATCAGGAAACGGTACTTCTTTGACCTGAAAGCTGCGATGTTCTCCTTTCTTTGTTCCAGGTCGGAATACACATAGGTACAGGAGAAGAAACGAGACGTCAGCCTGTAGAGCTGTTCGCACTTCCTTTTTCCGGATACGAAGATGATGCACTGGTTGGCCGTCAGCGACATCAGCCGCAGCAGACAGAAGAAAGTGAAAAACTCAGGCAGACAAAACACCCTGGGGACAGACAAAGGCTTATAGGAAGGCCGGACGTATAAGCGGATCGTCTCGGCCTTTCTTTCCTTTACGATCTTCTTCAGCTGATCATCTACCGTCGCCGTCGAAAACAGAAGCCGGCCTTTGCAGGAATTCAAGGCAATGTTCATCAATGTCTCATCCCCCTTCAAAGGAAAGGCATCCACTTCATCA
>Ga0256405_10002371_pt1 | contig 43730 bp, 28 predicted proteins | sample RumenRJG_02DNA_FD_189096 | JGI IMG/M metagenome (GOLD analysis project Ga0256405, IMG submission 189096) | Bovine rumen microbial communities from Lethbridge, Alberta, Canada - RJG_02 | ecosystem: Host-associated > Mammals > Digestive system > Stomach > Rumen | place: Canada: Alberta... | reverse complement strand
ATTAGTTCGATAATTGTTAAAATTATATAATTATATAACGCGTTTATTTTCAGAGATTTACAAACATTTGAATTAGACAGAAATCGATAGGATTTAACGCTTTGTTGTCCGGGTACCCCAACTAAAAATTTTTGGAGTGCACTCAAAAACTTTTTGGTGTGCACTCCAATTTTTTTTCGACCGCACTCCAAAAAGAAACTCGTAATGAAACTATAGGAAACTCGTAATGAAACTATAGGAAACTCGTAATGAAATACATAGTTTCCCGTAATGTAACTTCTTTATTTACTATACAGATAATACACTTATTATATATAATTATTTCTTTTTCTTGCGTACGTACGCGTGTAAAGAATAAGAAAACATCTGTATCATCTGTATCTGTATGTGCGGAGAGCAAGGCAAAGAAAAAGGATACTCACCTCAAATGCTGGGAGTATCCTCTCTCTGTTTTGTTTGTTAATTTATACCTCTTTATCTCTGTTCTCGGCATCGATGGCCTTGATCTTGTCACGAACCAACTGAACTTCGTCTTTCAGCTTCTGCACCTTGCGGTTCATCTCGTCAATCAGTGAGTTACCTTTCTTTGACGATGCATTGAGGAAACCGAGGTTGTTCTCGTAGGTCTGCACTTCAGCTTTCAGCTGTTCGTACTGGCGCATCAAGCGTGCACGCTCGTTATCGAGGGCATTCTCACCGCGTTCTGCCACCTGCTTCAGACCGTCCTTGAACTTGTTGAGACGGCGCTTGGCTACGCTGATATTCAAATCGTTGTAGAGCTTGTCGATGACGGCATGATAGTCGGCATAGAGCTTGTCTTTCTCCTTGAAAGGCACATGACCGATGCTTTGATATTCCTCGACGAGTTTCTGTACTTTCTCCTGCAATCCGTCGCCTGTCTCCTCGGCTACAGCCTTTAGCTGTTCGATGATGCCACGTTTCTTCTCCAGATTAGCATGTTCTACACCACGTCCTACCACACCGGCAGCGTTACGGGCTTCGAAGAACTTGTTGCAGGCAGTGTAGAATTCCTCCCACAGCTGGTCGCCCAGTTTCTTGGGCACCATGCCGATGGTTTTCCACTCTTTCTGCATGTTGATGAGCTTATCGCTGGTTGATTTCCAGTCAGTGGAATCCTGTAAAGCCTTGGCTTTCTCAACAAGGGCGCGCTTTCGGTCGGCATTCTCCTTGAAATTCTCCTTCAGTCCCTTGAAGTATTCAGCCTTACGACCGAAGAAGTCGTCGCAGGCAGCACGGAAACGCTCGAAAATCTTGACGTTCATCTTCTGTGGCGCGAAACCGATGGTCTTCCACTCTGTCTGGAGAGCGATAATCTCCTTGGTATGGCGCTCCCAGTCGGCACTGCCTTTATTCTCTTCGGCTGCAATGGCTTCCACTTTCTCGCAGAGTACGGTCTTACGGGCCAGATTGTCTTCCTCCTTGGCACGCAACTCTTCGAAATGTTGCTGATGACGCTTGTTGATAACGGTAGAAGCAGCCTTGAAGCGTGTCCATATCTCTTCGCGCAGTTCCTTAGCCACAGGACCTATCTCGCGGAACTCCTGATGCAACTTCTGCAACTGGTGGAAGGCACTGATGATTTCAGTTTCGTCAGCCAGTTTCTCGGCAGCTTCGCAGAGCTTGGTCTTCAGTTCCAGATTCTTCTTGAAGTCATATTCGCGTGCCTCGCTATTGAGTTTGAGCAAGTCGTAGAATTGCTCGACGTACAACTGATAGTTGCGCCACAGCTCGTTGGCTTTCTCGGCAGGAACGTTCTTGATTTCCTTCCATTCGTCTTGAAGAGCCTTAAACTCCTTATATGACTTGTTGGCCTCTTCGGGCGAAGTGACCATAGCTTTGATTTTCTCGATGATGTCGAGTTTACGTTGCAGGTTTTCCTGTTTCTCCTGTTCCTGCTCCTTGAAGAGTTTCTGACGGCGCTCTTTGATGATGCCCATTTCCGCCTTGAATGCCTCTTCATCCTCGTCAGGCAGAATCTGGTAAGCCTCTGGGTCGCCGCCTCCGTCGATGTATTCCTTCAGGCGTGCTTCGCGTTCGGCTATATGCAACTTGTAGAAGGCAGTCTTCAGATAGTCCACCTCCTCCTTTTGTGGTGCCTCTTCGCCTTGCGCTATTTCGCGAGCACGTGCCAGTACTTCTTTTTTGTTCTGGTACTGCTTGCGTTCAGGTTCGGCTACTGGGGTTTCTTCGGCAGCAACTTCTGGAGCTGTTGCCGGTGTTTCAACCACGTTCTGTTCCACGTTCTGCTCTTGTTCGAGAGCTTTTTCTTGAGAGTCCATTTCTTAATTATTTAAGTTCATGAAAATGGTTAGTATCCACTATTTAGGTACAAAAATACTTAAAAGTTATGAAAGTACCTAATTTTTAGTGACTTTTTTTTGAAAAAGTTGCTTAAACCAGTCGTTTATGGCGGAAGAAGAACCATGAAGCGATAGAAATAGCCAGTGACAGGACGATGGCTACGATGAAACCGATGGGGTTGGATTCCATGCCATTGATGAGGTTCATTCCGAAGAAACTGGATATCAGCGTGGGCAACATGAGGATGATGGTGACGGAGGTCAGCGTACGCATGATGGTGTTCATGTTGTTGTTGATAATACTCTGATAAGTATCCATCGTCGATTCCAGAATGTTCGAGTAAATGTTGGTAGTCTCGCGCGCCTGTGTCATCTCGATGTTGACGTCTTCAATCAAGTCGGCATCCAGTTCGTCGATCTGCAACTTGAACTTCAGTTTCGACAGCAGCGTCTCGTTGCCACGGATGGATGTGTTGAAGTAGGTGAGCGAGTCCTGCAGACGGCTGAGTCCTATCAAGCTCTCGTTGTTCACTTCTTTATCGAGATTGCGCTTAGCCTTCTCTATCAGCAGTGAAATCTGTTTGAGTCGTTTCAGATACCATACAGCAGAAGAGAGGAACAAACGGAAAATCATGTCGACATAGTCAGTAAATCCTTCACCGCGCTTCTGCTGATAGCTGACGAAGTCAATCATCATGTTGGTTTCGTAGTAGCAGACGGTGATGGTGACATCGCGCTTATGAATGATACCCAGGGGCACGGTGGTGTAGGGCGTGCGCGAACGCACCTCCTTGACATAGGGAATACGCAGGATGATGAGCATCCATCCGTCGTCGTATTCATAACGTGCACGCTCGTCAGTATCGCTGATGTCTGAGAGGAAGTAGTCAGGAATCTTGTATTCTTCTTCCAGCATCTGCACATCTTCATCCGTTGGACATGTCACTTGTATCCAACAATTAGGCTGCCACTTTTCGAGTTGGCTGAGCCCACCTGTAATGTTCCAGTAAGTCTTCATAATGCTAATCCTTTTAAAAACGGTCTTAGCGGCAAGAGGATTAGCGGTCTTGCCTGCTGTCCTCATGCCTTACGAATTGTAATGATTCGCCGGGTAATCGTCCATTTTTTTGTTACTATTTTGGTTATTCGGTTGCAAAGGTAAACAAAAAATCCGTAGATTCATGCAAATCTACGGACTTTTTTATGTTTTTTATTTCACGGGCACATCTTCCAGTGCTTTCTTCAGCAATTCCCAGAACGGAGCGATGGTCTCGATGAGGCAGCGCTCAGAGGTGGTGTGGGGCGACTTCATGGTAGGACCAAAGCTGACCACATCCAGATGAGGATATTTGCCCAGAATGACGGAACACTCCAGTCCGGCATGATCTACCTGGATGATGCCGTCCTGTCCGAACAGTTCCTTGTATTCCTTCAGTAGCAGGTGCAGAACCTCAGAGTCGGGATTCGGATCCCAGCCTCCGTACGAACCGCTGGTCTCCACCTTCATGCCAGCCATGGAGAAACAACTCTCCAACATGGTGGTAACGTAGTCCTTCATGTCTTCACGGCTGGAACGGGCGAGAATCTTGATGGTGGCATGTCCGCCCTCGATATTGATGATGGCGAGGTTCGACGAGGTCTCTACCACGCTGGGGTAGGCGGGGATGTAGCGGATGACACCATCGTGGCAGGCGAAGATCGCATCGATCAGGTTGTCCTGAATCTCTACGGGCACTTCCTTGGCGGGAGTGGCTACTTCCTCTACGTGGACTTCGATGCCTTGTGGCTCAATGAGCTTAAACTCGTCGTTGAAGGTCTCTTTCCATTCTTCTGCCATCTCTTTCAGCGCGGCAATATTCTCCTTGGGCAGTGTCAGCACAGCCTCGGCTTTGAAGGGAATGGCGTTGCGCATGTTGCCGCCGTTCCATGATGCCAGGCGGGCTTCCGTTTCGCTGATGGCCTCGCGGACAATCTGTACCAACAGCTTGTTGGCATTGCCGCGTCCCTCGTTGATTTCCAGTCCGCTGTGTCCGCCACGCAGTCCGCTTACGGACACCTTGACGGCTGCATCTTCCTGATCGGTTTCCACTTCCTGATAGTCGAGTGTGGCGGTAACATCGATGCCACCGGCAGAACCGATGACGAACTTACCCCAGTGCTCTGAGTCGAGGTTCATCAGGATATCGCCCTGCAATTCGCCTTCAGGCAGGTCGTTGGCACCATACATTCCTGTCTCTTCATCGGCAGTAATCAAGGCATCGATAGGACCGTGTTTCAGGGTCTTGTCTTCCATCACTGCCATGATAGCGGCTACACCGATACCATTGTCGGCACCGAGGGTGGTTCCCTTGGCTTTCACCCATTCCCCGTCAATCCATGGCTGAATGGGGTCGGTCTCGAAGTTGTGGGTTGATTCGGGCGTCTTCTGAGGCACCATGTCCATGTGCGCCTGTAGGATGACACCCTTGCGGTTCTCCATGCCGGCAGATGCTGGTTTGCGCATCACGATATTGCCGGCAGGGTCTTTAAAAACTTCCACACCAGCCTGCTTGCCGAAGTCGAGCAGGAACTGCTGGATTTTCTCCAAGTGGCCACTGGGACGTGGCACCTGTGTGAGTGCATAGAAATTTTTCCAAATGCACTTTGGATTCAGGTTCAGAATTTCATTCATAGCTTATTCGTTTAGATGTAAAGTTCAGTGCTACCCATGCATAGATGCCCAGCAGGGCTACCAGCATGGTTTGGATGGTATGGACGATGAGTACGAAATAGAGTGCGTGCTCGTCGGCCACCCCATATAGAATGAGCATGGTCTTAATGGCAAAATGCCAAGGTCCAGCACCATTGGGAGTCGGCACGATGACGGCTATGCTGCCTACGATAAATGTGACCAGTGCACACCCTAATCCCAGATTGGCTGTGAAGTCAAAGCAGAAGAAGGTGAGATAGTAATGCAGAAAATAGCTCAGCCAGATGCCGAGGGTGAAAAAGACGAAAAGGGGAATGTTGCGCACATCCTTTAGCGAGATGACTCCCTGCCAAATGCCCTTGATGGTAGTTTTCACCTTATTATATATAGAGAGCTTGCGCAACAGGAAATGCAGGAGAATGAGTATAGCCACTGCTGAAATGGCTGCCACGAAATAGCCTGCCCACGAGAAGCGGTGGAGGATGCCCTCCAGATTCGTTCCTGTTTGGCGGAAGAAGATGCCGAAGGTGCTCATCTCCAACAGCAGGACAATGGCTGTGATGCCCATTACCAACAGCGAATCGATGGCGCGCTCCGTCACCACTGTGCCTAAGGCTTTGGGGAAGGAAATGCCGTCGTAGCGTTTCAGGACACCGCAACGGGTGAACTCACCCACACGCGGTATCACCAGCGAGGCGGCGTAGGAGAGGAAAATGGAGTGAATACTCACAGAAGTGCGAGGTTTCTCGCCTACAGGTTCCAAAGTCTGTTTCCAGCGCCAGCCGCGAAACATCTGTGCCAGTATTCCGAAGGGGAACGACAGCAGCATCCAGGTCCAGTTCATTTCGTCGGTCATGACATGAAGTATCTGGTCCCAGTCTTCACCCCGATACATCCAATAAAGGATGGCACCTCCCAAAACGAGAGGCATCAATATCTTGAGTATAATATTACTTATCTTCATGTAATGTGCAAAGGTACGAAATATTTTTGGTTTTCATTTGTATTTTAGGGAATTTCTTTTTATCTTTGTCAGCAAAATGAAACAAGTACGTCCTAAGAAGAATTTAGGTCAGCACTTCCTGACCGACCTGAAGATAGCCAAACGCATTGCCGATACGGTGGATGAGCCGTTTGCCGACCTGCCTGTATTGGAAGTGGGACCTGGCATGGGAGTGATGACTCAGTATCTCGTGGAAAAGCCGCGTCCGTTTAAAGTGGTGGAAATAGATAAGGAGAGCGTGGAATACCTGGAACAGCGTTTTGCAGGGAATCTGAATATCATCTCAGGCGACTTCCTGCGGATGGACCTAAAGGATGTGTTCGACGGACAGCAGTTTGTGCTGACTGGCAACTATCCCTATGACATTTCTTCTCAGATATTCTTTAAGATGTTGGATAACCGTCATCTCATTCCATGCTGTACAGGTATGATTCAGAAGGAGGTGGCTGAACGCATAGCCTCTAAGCCTCATACGAAAGCCTACGGCATCCTCTCGGTGATGATACAGGCATGGTATGACGTGGAGTATCTTTTTACGGTAGAACCCTCCGTTTTTAATCCTCCCCCCAAGGTGCAGAGTGCTGTTATCCGAATGACGCGCAACAAGGTGGAACACTTAGGATGCAACGAAGATTTATTCAAAAGGGTGGTGAAAACGGTATTCAATCAACGACGCAAAATGTTGCGTGTTTCACTCAAACAGCTGATTGGAAGCGCCGAGTCGTGCCCTTTTGCAACGCAACGTCCTGAGGAGTTGACAGTTACAGACTTCGTAACCCTTACGAATTGGGTGGAGGATGCGCAGTTGTGTGCGAACACAAATTGTTGATATAGGTCAAGAATACACTTATTTTCCGCTAAAAAGGGAAAGTTTTCATTGCAGGTCGGTGAAAACTGCTTATCTTTGCATCGTGATTCAGAGGAACACATAAGGTAAAACAAAAAAAGATTGTGGATAACAGACAATAGGTTACTAAGGAAAAGATTGAAAAAGGATAGGATAACGATTCATAGATTCATACATAGATGTTGTTAGTAGTTTTAGGTTAGTAGAAAGGTATTAGTTTTATAGAGAAAGTACGTTTTTAGTTATTAATAGGAAAAGAAAGTAAGCAGACTGGAAGAGTGATCTCCCAGTCTGTTGTTTTTTAGGATGCCTTGATGGTCTTCGTCCAGTTGCCGAAGAAAAGACGGAGAAGGAATATGCCGCCTCGGATAGTCAGTTCGATGGCCATAGCCACCCATACACCGGTCAGTCCGTAGGTGGGAGCCAACAGTGCAGCCAGCGACAGACGGATCGCCCACATGCTGGTAAGGTTCATGATGGAAGGTTTCAGCGTATCGCCAGCACCTACAAATACACCATAACACACAATGGAGGCAGCAAACATAGGTTCGGCAAAGGCTTCAATGCGCAGGCATAAACTGCCCAAGTCGATGATGTCGGTGACGGGGGTGAGGATGCTCATCAGCTCTGGTGCAAAGACAAACATCAGAACACCCATGACAGTCATGACAGTCATGCCCAATCCTACAGACATGCGTGCAAATGATTTTGTGAGCTGACGCTGGCCAGCTCCGAAACTCTGACCCACCAGGGTGGTGGCAGCATCAGCAATACCATAGCCCGGCATATAGCAGAGACTCTCAACCGTAATGGCCAGCGAGTGGGCAGCTATGGCTATAGTACCTAATGGGGCTACGATGAGGGTACTCACAATCTGGGCGCCACCCATCAGCATGTGCTGCAGGCTCATGGGTGCACCGATCTTAATGGCATTGTTCACCACATCAGCCTGTGGACGGAATGAGCGTCTGGGACGCCCCACCAGTTTCAGGATTTCCGAGCGACAGAGCAGGAAATAAAGCATCAACGCTGCTGTGATGAGTTCAGCCAGTCCTGTTCCTATGGCTGCACCCATTACCCCCATATTGAGAATGTAGATGAAGAAGTAGTTGAAGACGACATCAAGGACACATGACAGGATGTTCAGTGCTGACGGAATCTTCATGTTGCCTGAGCATTTCAGCATACTGCTTCCCAAACCATTCATCTGGAAGAAGATACCGCATAAGCCGATGATGGCAAAATAGACGGAGGCATCGTGGGCTATCTCTTCGCTACCACCAAGCCAGTAGGGCAGTGGGCCACTGATGAGCACTCCGATGGTAGAAATCACAAAACTGAAAATCAGACAACAGACAAGCGACTGGCGCAGGATGCGACGAGCTCGCTTGAAATCGTTGGCACCAATGGCATGGGCTACCTGAACGGAGAATCCCATATTGGCGGCGGCTCCCAGTCCACCCATCAACCATCCTGTGGTCTCTACCAATCCGATGGCAGCTGACGCCTTTGCTCCCAGATGTCCCACCATCGAAGCATCAATAAAGAACATGACGGTGGCAGATATCTGGGCGAGAATACTCGGAATACTCAGGCTGACAATCAGCCTGAGTTTCTCTGCCTGTGTCATTTCGCGGCCTTCGCGAATATGGGATAGCAGGTCGGTATTCTCTTTCAGTGCCATTTTTTTCGAAGTTTCGATATTTCGATATTTCGAAGTTTCGAATTATTCTGCCTCTAACAGCAGCACACGGCTGGACCAATCCGTTTTCTTGGACCATTCAGGTTCATTGCGCAATGGCATGTCGAGACCGTGGTTCATCAGGTAGGCACCGCTGAACGACTTACCTTCAACAGACAGAGGTTTAAGGTCGATGCGATTCAGTTCCTTTACCTTATACATACGGTTGGCATCCAAACCAGCCATGCGGACACGGGGCAGATGCTCGTTCTGGAACGACTCTGTCTTCCACCAGAAGAATACGGCTTTGTCTTGTTGGTCGGCGACATACATCAGTGATGCCAGTCCCTTCTTTTCGTAAGGTGAGAAGAGACGGTAGAGGTTACCAAACTGTACAATGGGACGAATCTGCTTGTATTCAGCAATTGCCTTGCGGCAGAGTTCCTTTTCATCGTCCGTCATGTTCTTGGGTTGTATCTCCATGCCTAAGCGACCACTCATAGCCACGTCTATGCGGAATTTAAGGGAGGTGGTACGGAACACCGTGTGGTTAGGAGTAGCGGAGATATGGCTGGCCATGGCAATAGCAGGGAAGAAATAACTGGTGCCCCATTGCATATAAATGCGCTGAAGGGCATCGGTGTTATCGCTTACCCAGAATTCATCGAAATAGGGCAGTACACCCCAGTTGGCACGTCCACCACCTGAGGCACAAGCCTGGATAGTGACATCAGGATATTTGGCACGGATGCGCTGGCACGTCTTCTCCAGTCCGCGGTGATACTCAATGTAGAGATGGCTTTGGTCGTTCATGGTCAGATATTGTGAGCCATGATTCATAATGGCCATATTGGCATCCCACTTGATATAGTCGATTTCTGGATATTTGGTGAGTAGATGATCGACAATACCGAATACGAAATCCTGGACTTTGGGATTGCCCATGTCAAGAACGACCTGTGTGCCGCCACGTCCCAAAACTGCGTCGCGCTTAGGAGCCTTCACAATCCAGTCGGGATGCGCCTCATAGAGTTCGCTGGTGGTATTGGCCATTTCGGGTTCAATCCAAATGCCAAACTTGATACCGTGTTTCTTGGCATCGCGAAGCAGCCCCTCTATGCCTTCTGGCAACTTGTTCTTATCCACTACCCAATCGCCCAAAGAAGAGTTGTCGGTCTTACGGGGATATTTGTCGCCAAACCATCCGTCGTCCATGACAAAGAGTTCGCCACCCATGGAGGCGATATCAGCCATCATTTGATCCATGCCTTGCTGGTTGATGTCAAAGTACACACCTTCCCAGGAATTGAGCAGAATCTTACGCTCCTTATCACCATGCATCAGTTTATACTTGCGTCCCCATTTGTGGAAATTGCGAGATGCACCCGACAGTCCTTGTTGTGAGAAGGTGAGAGCCAGTCGGGGAGTAACGAAAGTCTCACCTTTCTTCAGGTGGTATTCAGAATTATCCTCATTGATACCTGCGAAGAAATAGTGATAGTCGGTATCATCAGTATTGACTTTCAAGCGGAAATTACCAGAATAGCACAGAGCTGCACCAATAACCTGACCGCTGTTCTCCTGTCCTTTGCCCTCAAGCGAGAACATCACCTCGGCATGGTCCGTATGTGAATTGCGCGTGCCGTCCTTGTTGACTATGACCTTCTGTCCGGCTGTCAATGGCTCCTCGACGAGCTGTGCCTCATTGGCCCACGAACCATAGAAATGACTCATCCACACATTGCCACGGCGGATAGGCAACATGGCGGATGCAAAAGTAGTGAGGGTTACCGTCTGTTTCTCGTTATTGGTAATCTCCGTCCATGCCTCTATCATGTCTTCGTTGGGATAGGCTGCATAATTCAGTGTGACGCTGATGGGATAAACCGGGTCCTTCATGTGAATCTTGGTAATCTGATTACCATCGTTCTTCAGGCGTTCCACACCCTCAACCACCAAGGCAGTTGACAGGTTCCCATCACTATGGCGCATGGCCAATGCAGCTTCGGCAGGCGTGTTCAGTCCATAGGCAGGATAGGCATCCATGCGTCCGAACATCTCTGGCTTCTGAAGATGTTGCAGTTCACTGCTATTCAGTTTGGCACCAAAGTAAACATACTGAGGCTGTTTGCCGTTTTCTACCTCCAGAACAAGGGAAACTCCCTTAGTCTCAATTACTACTTGCTCAGCCCATGTTGTCAAAACAGACAGACAAAGTAGCAGTGCAGTCATCATTGTTTTCTTCATTTGTATGGCGTTTTTTAGTTGTTAGTATTCAATTGAACGGGAATTGAGAACCAGAATGTAGCACCCTTTCCCTCCTCGCTGTCAACACCGATTTTACCACCACAGCGCATGATAATATTCTTGCAGATAGACAAGCCAAGTCCCGTGCCCTGCACGAATTCATTGAGCTTGACAAAACGCTCGAAGATAGCATCTTGTTTTTCTTTCGGAATACCACTTCCCGTATCTTCGCAATAAACGTACAGATACCGTTCGTCTTTTAGGCGATACCCCACTTTGATATGTCCTTCAGTGGTGTTCTTCACAGCGTTGGTAACAAAGTTGGTGAGCACTTGTTGCATTCGCCCCATGTCTGCAATAATGGGGAGTGTTGTATATGGATTGTCCTTGATAAATGTTACTTTCGGATTGTCAACACGTTGCTCTAAAGACTGACAGAGGTTATCGAACTCTTTGGCAAAGTCGATTTTACGTGGAAGAATCTGCATCTGGGCATCCGACATTTCCGAAGCTTCCAGGATGTCATTAATGAGACGGATCAAGATGTCACAATGGGTGCGGATAATCTGGATGAATTGCTTGCGATCGTCTGGATTATCAACAGAACGCAACAAATCAGAGAAGCCTACAATGGAATTGAGCGGTGTGCGCAACTCGTGAGTCATAGAGGCCAGGAACATACTCTTCTGTTGTCCGCTGCTTTCAGCACGGAGCGTTTCCTCCTCTAGATGCTGCATAGCCTCCAACTGGGCGGTGATGTCGCGGATGATGCCAAAGGCTCCCTTGATATTGCCTTCTTCATCGCGAATAGGGATACCGGATATGTTATACCAGCGTTCTGTATTGCCCTCACCGACTAACGGACGATTGAAGTGGCGATTAGCTGAGAAAGTATGCGCCCAGACTTCTGGATTCTCCAGCTGTATCCTGGCAGTGTCTTTCTCTTCATCAGCGATATAGCCTATATACTCGTCGAAAGTCATGGTGTGCTCAGGTGTATGAATCAGCTGCGTGTATAAAATACTCTTCTTCTGGAAATCCAACTGCCAGACGTGCATATTGGTGTTTTCCAGAATGTATTTCAATTGTTGTTCCAGCTGGTTCATGCGTGTTACATTCGTCAGAATCTCCCGACTGGTCTTATGCATTTTTATGTCGCGTTCATGTTCCTCCGTAACATCAACGGCAGAGACAATATAATTGACTACTTGGTTCTCCTTATTCGTCAGTGGACGGATTTCAAATTCTATATAGGTGTCTTTGCCTCCTTCAGGCTTGTCCATGAGGTGACAGGCTGCCCGGCCCCCCGTACTTCCTTTAGGATAGACATCTCGGAAGATGGGTATTGAGAACATGTTGGTCTGGCGGAAGAATTCTTCATTTCCAAGTTTATCAAACTCACAAAGCTCCTTCATCGAGTTGTTGAGAGTTATCAGTTCTCCCTTGGAATCATAGAAAGACATGCTGACAAGTGGGATATTGATAAGGTGCTTATAGCGTTGCACCAAATCGTGTGAAGCCTTCTCGTGTTCCACATCTTGTGTGATGTCATTGATGGTGTCAATAATGTAGCGGGGGCGTCCGTTATCATCGCATTCCACCATAGAGTGCCCCTTGAGCATCAACCATTTGGGCTCTTCTGGTGTTCCGTCATTCCAACGTTTGTCAAGCACCATTTTCTGTTCGCGGCCATTCATCATCAGCTCCATCTTCTTCTTGAAATTCTCTTGCTCTGTGGGGTAAATATGGCTGACAAATTCCTTCAGTGTCAAACCCTTACTGGGTAAGAAGGTACCATAATGATTCGTAAACTGGTCGTGGGCGATATCATATTGCATCACATAGAAGTGTCCCATGTGCAATGCCTTCAACATCATCTCGTTTAATTCTGTAGAATGGCGCGAGGCTCGTTTAACGTGCTGTTGGGCCAGACGGTTGAGCAGATAGCAGAAAACCAACAGCAGCAGAATTCCTAAAATGATGTAAACAGAAAGAGGTGTCTCGAATCCGCTTTTATCGCCATGGCGGAACCATCGGTTATTGATGATCTCCACCTCACCACTTTGTTTCAGACGCGAATAGACATCATCAATCGCATTGATAAGGTCTTGGTCGCGTCCGATAATGCGTATCTGAGTCACGGGAATGTTTACCTCGTTGAGTATAAAACCTTCATTCTCGACACTGAACTCCCTCATTTTCCATTTCAAAGGTTCTTCGCCCCATACGAAATATTTGTAGTCTTTATCGCGTAAACCCAACAGTGCTACCTTAGGCGACTGGAATTCAATACGATTGATATTGGCAGAATCGTCGTTAAGGAAATACGTCAGGATGTAGTCGGATGGCTTGAGAACTACACCGTCTTTTACCATTTGACGGATAGAAAGCGAAGGTACAGAGTCACCAATCATCAGCGCACGGATGCGATAATAATTGATGATATTCCGCGTATAGTAATACGGCACCTTGTGATACCTGTTGGTATTGGCAAAAATCAGGTCGGCTTCACCTCGCTCAAAGGCTTTCAGTGCATTGCCCCATTCTTTCAGAACAAATTTACAGGGATAGCCCAGCTGATGCATAATAGCGCGCATGAGGTCAATATTCGAGCCTGCAGGTTCACCATTATCGTTTTGGTATTCATAGGGAGGCTTATCCCAGTCGCCAACAATGATGACAGGGTGTTGCTCATCATAGTTCTTCTTCTGTGCCAGCAGTGGAAGACAACTGATAAGCAGCATCGTCATAACGATATGTCGGAAATATGTCTGATAGTTCATATCCTATATAAACTTCTTGCGTTTGACAATTGTAGCCTGACAGGGAATAGTAATCCAGACAGTAGTACCCAGTCCTTCTTCAGAACTGATATCCAATGTTCCTCCCATCTGTTCTGTCAGTTCCTTACAGATGGGCAGTCCAAGACCGCTACCTTTATTAGGCCCAGCGGCAAAACGTTCGTAGATACGATTCAGAATGTCCTGACTGATGCCTTGCCCTGTGTCTTCCACAGAAATCATCAGTCGTCGTCCGATGTAGTCATAGCGGGTACGAACCGTACCGCTTTGAGTGTATTGAGCAGCATTGGCTGTAACCTGTTCTATGATATGTCCCAGATTAGTGGCATCAATATCTACCACCAGTTGCTGATAGGGATTTTCGATGATATAGTTCACATCTGCTTTCTGATAGCGTTCCCATCCCTGTTGACAGCAACCTTCAAAAATAGTCGCGAAGTCGCATGACTTCTTCTCAAACTTAATCATGTGGGCATCCAGACGGGAGAGAAAGAGGATATCATTGATGAGTCGGAGCAGTTGTTCGGAATTGGTCAGAATTTCGTTGATGAAAATCTGTTCATCTTCTTTCCGGTGCTCACTATCAAGGAGTTCTGCAAATCCAAATACAGCATATAATGGTGTGCGAATCTCATGGCTCATATTTTTCAGGAAGCTGTTCTTGGTATTCTCCACCTCCTGTGCCTTAATGGTTTTTTGTTCCAACTGCTGTTCGTTATACGTCTGTTCTGTTACATCACGACACAGACCGAAATAGCTCTCGACCTTTCCATCCTTCCCATAGGTGGGAATCATGTTAAAGCGCAAATACATCAGTTTGTTGTCATGAACATGAATACTGGTTTGGATATCAGCTTCAATAGGCTTGCTGATCAAGTTGTCCATATTGTTCAGCAGGTGCATGGCTTTTCGTCTGGCCTTGTCGTGTACCAATGTCATACAGCGTGTTTGGGTAATCTCATATTGTATCTCATTGATACTCCTATATATGATTAAGGTGTGCGACTTGGGAGAATAGTTCACCATGTGGACGCCACCCGACTGGAGCACATAATTAATGTTGTTGATTTGTTCAGCCAGTTCGTTGGCAATACTCTGAGTGCGCTGTTCTTGCATCTGTTGTTGCTTAATACCATTCAGACGCTCCGTCAGGTCTCTACCGACGGCAAACATACCTATCAGTTGTTGGTCGTCATCATAAACGTTCAGTAAATGTACTTCATGTAGGAGTTTTCCTTTGCGATGAATTGACTTGATGTATCGTTCCGGCTCAGGAATTTTATCGAGATTTATGATCTGAGTGAAATGATAGCCATCTACCTCCGTGATATCGGTGGAAAGATTGAATATCGTCTGGAACGAAACCTGTTCAGCAATAATCTCGTCACGCTGACAGGCGTAGGTGTCGCAGGCCTTTTGGTTGATATTGGTAAGAATACCATCGCGGTTGAAGTACATGATACCCACCAATGGCGTGTTGAAAATAGCCCAGTAGCGCATCGTACGTTCCTTGTCCTTCCGTTGTTGTTGGCGCTCAAGGGTGATGTCTTTCTTAATGCCTAATATACATAGCGGTTTGCCTTCTTTGTCGCGTTGCAGTACGGAAAGCGACATCATGAACTCATGTTCCTGAATATCTCCACCTTCCTTGTCTTCTGCCCTTAAGATGAGATTAATCTCTTCTTCTTCATCTTCAACAATGTCACGTTTGCTGTCTTTCAGTTTGATGATTGCCTTACGGAGCAGTTCAAAATCACCGGCATGATAACGCTGTGCAAACTCTTCTATCGTATAGGTGAAAGCTGGTTGTCCCTTCTCATTTCGCCAGGTAAACAGTCTCGTCGTGGTATCGTAGGTCCACATGCGCACCTTACTGGACTCCAGAATCAGTGCCAGTCGTTGGTTGTTCTTGTTGTTCAGCTTGGTTAGATGCTGTTCCCTGGTGCGATAGTTGATGGCATAGACGAGGAAGAGCAGGATGATGACACTGGCAAAAGCCGTGACGTACCATACCCAGGGTGCTATCCGTTTCTCACTGCGTTCCGGATAGAACCATTTGTTTTGTATCTCCGTAAGCTTGTTGGCGGAATTCAGTTCTATAAAGACGCTGTCGAGACGAGCCAGTAATTCAGGGTTGTTTGACATGAATTTGTATTCGCCATGTGGCATGTCAACAGGAGTAATCTGTATATTGTCAATTTGGTATTTCTTAATCAGCCAATTGAGCGACAGGGTATTCCACACAATCTGTCCTTCACCTGTCTGACTCATTTTACGGATGGCATCGCCCATAAACTTGGTAGGCTTCGCATTATTGCCCCAACCATAGTCGTTCATCAAATGATGGCAGATACTACCATCCCATACGGTGACTTCATGTTTTTCCAAATCTCGGAAAGTCCTGATTTGGATGGGATTGTTAATGGGGGTGGCTACACTTTGGGTAAAAAGAGTAATCGTATTACTGCTATACCTTCCGAAACCATCGTTGAATCCGGCGGCAAGCCCGAACATCAGGTCTGACTTACCTGCCTTCAGGTCCTGGAAACACTCCTGTTTGGGCTTCATCTTAATGACATAGGGAATATCCAATTCTTTTAACATCAGACGGATTAATTCCACATTGTAGCCATCAGGTTCGCCATTCTCATTGAGGAAAGAGTAGGGCCATAAGTCAAAGACATCCTCATAGACCAGAGGGTGTTCTGGGGTATAGTTACGGATATTCTCCTTTTGAGATGCTGCAAAGGCTGACAATCCAATCCAACATACAACAAAGCCTATTAAATATCGTAATCTCTTTACCACCATAGTTGTTAGTTGCGTTCTTCCTGCTTATCTATCTGACAGGGAATCCAAATCCAGAAAGTGGAACCTTTTCCGACTTCGCTGTCCACGCCAATCTTTCCGCCACAGTGCTCAGCTATCGCCTTACAGATGGATAGACCGAGACCTGTACCCTGTACGTAATCATTCAGTTTGACAAAGCGCTCAAAAACCTTTGCACACTGATCTTTGGGAATACCCGTTCCAGTGTCTTCACAATACATGTATAGTCCTTCTCTCTCTATGCGATATCCCACACGGATATGTCCCTGCTGCGTGTACTTGACGGCATTGGTAACGAAATTGGTAATTACCTGTGTCATGCGTCCCACGTCAAGGTGAGTGAGCAGTGTAGTATAAGGATTCTCCTTGATAAATTCCACATTCGGATTCTCTACACGCTGTGCCAATGTCTGACACATTTCGTCGAATGCTTTCGAGAAGTCTGTGTCAACGGGCTTCATAATCAGACCGTTGGAATCCATAGAGGAGATGGCCATAATATCATTGATCAGGCGGAGCAACATGTCGCAGTTGTTGTGAATCACGTGAATCAGTTCACGCTTCTCTTCTGTGGTTGTCATCATCTGCAACAAATCAGAGAAACCAACGATGGCATTCAGTGGGGTGCGGATTTCGTGTGTCATATTAGCCAGGAACACACTCTTCAGACGACCAGACTCATTGGCACGCTGGGTTTCACGCTTCAACTGCTCCTGTGCTTCGATAAACTTGCTCAAGTTACGGATAATTCCGAAACCTCCAATCAGTTCACCGTGTTCATCATATATGGGCACAATGTTGATCTGGTTCCAAATCACCTCGTTAGTCTCATGGAAGATGGAACGCATCTTGCGGAGGATAGACAGCGGTTTGGTAAAGTATTTTTCGGGCGTCTTAAAGTGATCCTTCACTTCCTCGAAATCATCAATGAAGTAATTTTCGTATTCGTCGAACGTCATCTCCTTCTCGACAGTGCTCAGACCTTTCAGGAACTGAACCTTGCGCTCCTTGTAGTTGGTGCGCCAAGCTCTCATGTCACAGGATTCCATCATATACTGCAACTCCATCTCATAGCGCTGAATCTCTTCGTTGGCTTTCTGAATCTGGATATCGTTCAGTTTCGACTGTAGGTACATTTCGCGCTCCTCAGTTACATCGCGAGTGGCAATGGCCAGATACTGAATTTTTCCCTCTTCATCCTTGATGGGGTGAAGACGGATCTCTAAATAAAGATGCACATTGCGTTCAGGGATGTCACTGCGTGAACAAGCCCAAAACTCCTGTATGTCGTTCTTGTCTATGTTCTCATGGAAAGGAGATGTGTCAAACAGGTTGACTGTCGAGAAGAAGCCATCAAAGTCTTCACTGTCGAAATTACAGATTTCACGCATTTTCTTATTGGCATCAATCAGCCATCCGTCAACAGTATAAAACGACAATCCGATAATGGACTGCTCGAAAGTCAGTTTGTAGCGCTCTGCCAAGTCCTTTTCTTCCTCTTGCTTCTCCAGAATCTTGGTTTCGTCAACCAAAGTGCTTACCAGTCCGATGGGGCGCAGCATGCCAGGCAGATATTCGGCTACTGTCACATTGTGGAGGTATCCCCACCGCGGCTGTCTGCTTGCATATTCATAATTCCAGCGATAGTGCATTTCAGATGATTTCTGCTTGCCGGCAATCATCTCACGCATGTCGTGGAGTACAGAGGGCAGGTCATCGGGATGAACATGTTGCTTCCAAACTTCATCCGAAATACCTTCTTCCGGCAGCATGTGGCCATAGAGCAGGTCAATGTATTTTCTGGAGATATCATAATAGATGACGTTGCTTGAATTGATTTTCAAGGCCTGCTGCATCATGTCATAGGCATTCTTGGCAACGTCGGACGTTTGGTGAATACGACGCAGAATAAGTCGGTTCCATAGCAGGATGCCCCCGAATAGGAATAAAGCAACAATAGCAACAATGACAGGTACCAATCCCAAACCGGAATCGGCTATCAGTGCATGAGGTTCAATGTTCAGTAGTATAATCATCTGTCACTATGCTATTATATTAAACAATTATTTCATGTTTCTTTTCCAGGTTCTTAACCTCGCAGGGGAAGAACAGCCAAACGGTTGTTCCCTTGCCCAGTTCAGACTGCATTTCCACGGTACCTCCCATTTTCTCGGCAAGTTCCTTGATGATGGGCAGGTCAAGGCCTGTACCGCATATTCGCTGCTGTCCGTCACGAGCGAAGCGCACAAAGGCATTCTTAAGACCTTCTGAATCGATACCACCTCCTGTGTCTTCCACACTAATCACCAAGTCGCCACGGTGGTATTCGTATTTAGCACGGACATGGCCCTTGTGCGTAAACAGAGCAGAAATCTGGCAGAGCATCTGCACAATCTTACCCATGTATTCTGGATCACCATTGATAATCATGTGCTCGTACGGATTCTCAATGATGGTCTTGACTTCAGGACTGATGCTGCTCCATCCCATCTGGCAGTAAGCATCGAAGTACTCGGCAAAATCAAAGTCTTCATGCTTGAACTCTACCATATCGGCATCAAGTTTCGAAATGAAGAGAATGTCGTTGATGAGTCGGAGCAGGATATTGGTATTCTTCTTAATCTCCTCCACGAATATGGGTTCATCGGCCTCGTCATGTTCGGTTTCAAACAAATCGGCATAGCCCAGAACGGTTGTGAGCGGGGTACGTATCTCGTAACTCATATTAGTGAGGAACGATTCTTTCAGGAGTTCAGCCTCCTGTGCCTTTTGCGTTTCAATAGCCAGTTTTTTCTCTGTTTCCAGAATATCGGTCATGTTACGGCACATGCCGAAATAGCGATCAACATGTTTGTCAGCATTGAGAATAGGAATCAAGTTGAACATCAGGGATATCTGGCGCTTCTTTTCATCGCGTATCTCCGTTTCAATCGTTTGGTTGATGTTGTAGCGAGTCAGATGGTCCATGCGATTAAGGGCACTGGATACTAATCTGCGATGGCGAGGTATGGCCAATCGGATGCAGCGCAGTTGTGATAATCGAATCTGAGATTTCCCTATGATATTCGAGATGTCGAGCGTGAAGCTCTGTGGATAATAATTCACCAGTCGCACATTGCTGACACGCAGGGCATAGTTGATGTTGTCGATATATTCCTGAATATGTTTGGTGGCCTTTTGTAGGACGATGGCACCAGCCCGTTGCTGATGGAATGATTCCACCATTTCCGTGACATCGCGTCCTGCGATATAAACTCCCTCCAATTGACCTTCGTTGTCGCAAATGGCATTGATGGAAGCCTCGTAGTACATTTTTCCTGCCTTTCCCCATGTCTTGCTGTAGAAACGGTCGCCCTGGTGCTTGGAAAAGTCTATGATAGCCGTCGTATCAAGACTGTTGACTCCTTCCAAATCTATATTATTGAAAAGCGGATTGTCTTTATATCGGTATTCTTCTGCCAATAAATTAGTGCGGTCGGGAATATTAAATGACTGGCAAGCCTTGTCGTTAATCTCTGTCAGTACTCCATCCTTATTGTAATAGAGCATGTCAATCAGCGACGAGTTGAATACGGTGTGATAGCGCATCAGCAATTGCTTCGTGTTGGCGTTCTTTTCATACTCGGTTGTCACATCGTGTTCAATACCCAGCAACTGGGTGATACGTCCTTTGTAGTCTTTGGCAGCGATAGAGAGGTGTACTTCGTAGATTTTCTGGCTTTCGTCGGTATGTTGCGCACTGCGTAATTGTACGGTTGAGGTCAGTCGTCTGTTTTCACAAATATCGAAGATAGCAGAGCGCAGGCCTTCGAAATCGTCCCTGTCGTAAAAATGTGCAAGGTCAATAGGATTGTATTCTCTGGAATATTCGCCCGTTTCTGAAATAAACCGATAGTGGCGTGTCTCCGGATAATACACCCACAGCCGCAGTCTTCCTGCCTGCATGACCAATCCCAAACGCGAATTTCTGTTCTTCAGCAGTTTGCGCGCATCCTGTTCCCTGAAGATATAAAGGCGATTGTAGAAGAGCATTACCAAGATGGTGATAAACATGGTTGCTATAAAATAGGCCAACAGATGACTTGGGTCAAAGGCACTTCCTAAGTGAATGTCAAAACCCTGAGCTCGCATCACATTGGGTGCAAGCAATAACAATGTAAAGACACTGAATCGTAATATGGTCGATAGCCCTTTTAGGTTCATTCGCATTGATAGTTGTTCATATCGACTACAAAGATAGGGTTTTTGTCTTATTTAACAAAATTTTTGGGCTTATTTTTTATAAAATAGCCGCGAATGGGGTCATTCGCGGCTATTCTGACACTAAAAAGTACGTTTTTATAATGGATATTCTTCAAAGGCATAGAGTACTGTTGACAGGTAGCGCTCACCGGTATCGGGAAGCAGCACGACAATCGTCTTGCCGGCATTCTCCGGACGTTGTGCTACAATGGAAGCGCCATAGGCAGCAGCACCAGAGGAAATACCTACCAGTAAACCGTCCTTCTGGGCCAATTCGCGTCCTGTGCGAATAGCGTCGTCATTGTCAATGTCCAATACCTCGTCAATCACGCTGGCGTCATAGGTCTTGGGCACAAAGCCGGCACCGATGCCCTGAATTTTGTGCGGTCCACTCTGTCCTCCGTTCAGAACGGGCGAAGAGGCAGGCTCAACAGCAATGATCTTGACGGCTGGATTCTGTTCCTTCAGATATTTACCGATACCCGAGATGGTGCCGCCTGTGCCTACACCGGCTACGAAGATGTCAATCTTACCATCCGTATCGTTCCATATTTCCCGTGCGGTGGTAGCATAGTGCTTGGCAGGGTTGGCAGGATTCTCGAATTGCTGCAAAATGATGGAACCGGGAATACTGTCGCGCAACTCTTCAGCGGCACGGATGGCTCCTGCCATACCGTCTTTTCCGCTTGTCAGACGAACTTCTGCACCATAGGCTTTCACCAGATTGCGGCGCTCGATGCTCATCGTTTCTGGCATGGTGAGAATAAGCTTGTAGCCTTTCACTGCCGATACCAATGCCAGTCCTACTCCAGTGTTGCCGCTGGTTGGCTCAATAATGGTTGCACCAGGTTTCAATAGTCCCTTTTGTTCAGCGTCCTCTATCATGGCGAGGGCGATACGGTCTTTCACACTGCCACCGGGATTGAAAAACTCCACTTTGGCAATCAAAGGCTTCTGCAGACCTTTTGAGGCGGAATACTTATTCAGTTCCAACAAGGGAGTTCCACCGATTAATTCTGTGAGTTGTTTTGCAATTTTAGCCATATCTTTCTGTATTTTAAATGTTAGATTTTATCAAATGCCTGCGAAAGGTCATCGAGAATATCGTCAATATGCTCCGTACCGATGCTGAGTCGGATAGTGGCAGGTGTAATGTGCTGCTGTTCCAACTCTTCGGGAGTCATCTGCGAGTGGGTGGTTGTGTAAGGATGTATTACCAAGCTCTTCACGTCAGCCACATTAGCCAACAGCGAGAAAATCTGTAAGGCATCAATGAATTTCCAAGCCTCTTTCTCTCCGCCCTTTATTTCGAACGTGAAGATGCTGCCACCGCCATTGGGGAAGTACTTCTGGTAGAGTGCATGGTCTTCATGGTCGGGCAGGGAAGGATGGTTCACCTTGGCTACTTTCGGGTGATTCTTCAGGAATTCAACTACCTTCAGTGCATTCTCCACGTGGCGTTCTACTCGCAGACTCAGTGTTTCCACGCCTTGCAGCAAGATGAAGGCATTGAATGGAGAAATCGTAGCACCGGTGTCGCGCAGGATGACGGCACGGATACGGGTCACGTAAGCGGCAGCCCCTACAGCATCGGCAAATACGATGCCGTGATAAGAAGGATCGGGCTTTGCCAATGTGGGGAACTTGTCTGGATTAGCCTTCCAGTCGAACTTGCCACCATCAACGATAACACCGCCTAAGGAGGTGCCATGACCACCCAGGAACTTCGTGGCAGAGTGCACCACGATGTCGGCTCCGTGCTCCAGTGGGCGAATCAGGTAAGGAGTGCCGAAGGTGTTGTCAATGATGAAGGGAATGCCATGTCTGTGTGCCACTTCGGCTACACCTTCAATATTCGTAACGTCCGAGTTTGGATTACCGAAAGTCTCAGCATAAATAGCCTTGGTGTTGGGTTGGATGGCTGCTTCCAGTTTAGCCAAATCGTTCACCTTGACAATGGTGTTCGAGATGCCCAGGTTGGCAAGTGTATGGGTGATGAGATTGAACGAACCACCATACAGGTTGTCAGCTGCTACGATGTGGTCGCCAGCTCCCGCAATGTTCTGCAGGGCATAGGTGACAGCAGCTGCACCGCTGGCTACTGCCAGACCGGCTACACCGCCTTCCAGGGCTGCCACACGGTCTTCGAAAACACCCTGTGTCGAATTGGTCAGGCGACCGTAGATGTTACCTGCATCACGCAGTCCGAAGCGGTCGGCTGCATGTTGTGAATTACGGAACACGTAGGATGTTGTCTGATAAATAGGTACGGCACGTGCATCAGTAGCGGGGTCGGGTTGTTCTTGTCCTACATGCAGTTGCAAAGTCTCGAAGTGAAGTTTTTTGTTACTCATAATTTTACTGTTTTATTGTTAATACTTTTTTTCTAACTTTTGACAATGCAAAGGTACGGCGATTTCCGCATACCCGAAATAACACAAATGGGGCATTCTGCATACCACGATTGTGGTATTCTGCCCAACACCTATTTAATTATTACGCGAGTGCACTCCGGAAAACGGCGCTAAGCCATCACGACATCCAATACCATCATCAGCACAAAACCGATAGCAAACCCGATGGTGCTGAGGTTCGTATGCCGACCCGTTGAGGCTTCAGGAATGAGTTCTTCTACCTATCTTGACCAAGAAAAATTGACAGGGGGTTGCAAAAAACTCTTCTATCCTTTGTCGATATTTCTGAAAAATGTGTATCTTTGCGGCAATTAATAACTAAAGTATTTCAGCAACTATGAGAAAATGGATGTTTTTCGCTGTCCTCTGTCTGACAGGTGTGGCAGCACAAGCCCAACAGAATTTGAATTGGGGGCAGGGTCCGCAAGTGGCTTCCCCCGATGTTCATGCTGACAACAGCGTTACTTTCAATTTGATAGCCCCTGAGGCTCAGAAAGTGCAGATCACAGGCGATTTCCTGCCTCCCAAGAAGGTGGAGTATGGTGGCAACACGTATGAAATGCCGGGCGTGGCAGACCTTGTGAAGAACGACAAGGGCGTATGGACGCTGACCACCGAACCCTTGCAGCCCGAACTTTACACCTATAATATGTTGGTGGACGGTGTGAAGATTATTGACCCGCTGAATGTCTATAATATCCGCGATATCAACAATCTGTTCAGTGTGTTGCTCATTGGCGGCAACCAGCGTGCTGACCTCTATAAAGTAAATAAGGTGGCTCATGGTACCGTCAGCAAGATTTGGTACGAAAGTCCTACGGCAGGACTCACCCGCCGTTTGACGGTTTACACGCCCGCAGGCTACGAAACCAGTGGGAAGGAATATCCGGTGCTGTATCTGTTGCATGGCATCGGTGGCGACGAGAATGCGTGGAGCGAACTGGGGCGTGCGGCTCAGATTATGGATAACCTGATAGCACAGGGCAAGGCAGAACCTATGCTGGTTGTGATGACCAATGGCAATATCTCGCAGGAGGCTTGTCCGGGCGAGACATCCGAGGGATTCCGTGTGCCCACCATGATGTTGCCGAAGACGATGGAGGGCAGTTTCGAAACGGCTTTCCCCGATGTGGTGAAGTTTATCGAAAAGACTTACCGTGTGAAGAAAGACAAGGCTCATCGTGCCATTGCCGGTTTGTCGATGGGTGGCTGCCATAGTCTTTTCATCTCTATCAACTATCCCGACCTCTTCGGCTATGTCGGTTTGTTCTCGGCAGCGGTTGACCGCCAGCAGAATAATCAGGAGGGATATCCCAACATCTATGCGGACCGTAATCAGAAAATCGACCGCCTGTTCAGCAAGCATCCCAAACTGTTCTGGATAGGTATTGGTAAAACCGATTTCCTGATTCAGAGCAACAACGACCTCCGTGCATATCTGGATTCCAAGAATCATAAATACACCTATCTGGAGACCGAAGGCGGACATATCTGGCGCAACTGGCGAATCTATCTCACAGAATTTACCCCATTGCTGTTCAAGTGAAAAGACTACTGTTAGCCATATTCTGTCAGTGTCTTCTTCCAGTCGGAGCGTTAGCTCAGGACGAGCAGGAGGCTATCATCTTTAAAGGCTTCAGAAATGTACAATGATAAGAGACTTTATCGCCATCGACTTTGAAACGGCAAACCAACAGCCGTCGAGCGTCTGCTCCGTGGGAGTGGTTATGGTTCGTCATGGTCAGATAGTGGATAAGTTCTACAGTCTCATACAGCCTGAGCCGAACTATTACAGCTATTTCTGTCAGCGAGTGCATGGCATCACGCAGAGCGACACAGACGATGCCCCCGTGTTTTCAGAAGTCTGGCACCGGTTGGAGGAAAGAATAGCAGAAGTCTTCTTTCCTGATACGCTGCATATAGATGACAACAGGCATCAGATAGCCGCAATCCCCTTCGTAGCCCACAATGCCCGTTTTGATGAAGGTTGCCTAAAAGCGGTGTTCCGAGTGTATCAGATGGACTATCCCGACTATCGTTTCTACGACACCCTTGCAGCTGCCCGTCGTCAGTTCGGCCATTCGCTCCCCAACCATCAGCTTCACACCGTAGCCGCTGCCTGCGGCTATGACCTTCAGCACCACCATCACGCTTTGGCAGATGCAGAAGCCTGTGCTGCGATAGCCTCCTTCCTTTTATAGTAAGCCATCTTTTTACAAATCCTTGTTTATGGTGTTCTTTTTAATTATCAAGACACGGTGCAAGATTACAAATTAAGTGTCAAATATACAAGAAAAATCGGACAATTTTTCTCTGAAAAGGCAAAATATTGATATAGATGAAAGAATTATCGTATTTTTATTGTATTTTTGCGGATGAATAAACAGATAGTGTCCGTTTTATGAGAACAGCAGTGATAGGCGGTGGGGCAGCTGGATTCTTCGTTGCCGTTAATCTGAAGGAGATGGTGCCTGGTGTGGAGGTGACCGTCTTCGAACGCAGCCAGCGAGTGTTGGCGAAGGTGGAGGTGTCTGGCGGAGGTCGCTGTAACTGCACCAACTCCTTTGCTGAGGTTCGCGATCTGCAGACGGTTTATCCGCGAGGTCACAGACTGATGAAACGGCTCTTCAATGTGTTCGACTATCGCGACGCTTACGAATGGTTTGAACGACATGGGGTTCCTTTGGTGACTCAGGACGATGAGTGCGTGTTTCCTCAGGCACAAGACTCGCATGCCATTATCGACTGCTTCTTGTCGCTGGCTCGTCGCACAGGGGTGAATATCCGTTATGGCCAGAAAATCCAGTCGCTCGACAACCTTCAGGATTACGATGCTATCGTTGTCACCACAGGCGGTTCGCCTAAGGGTGAAGGCTTGCGCTGGCTGAAGGAAATGGGTCATGAAATAGCCAACCCAGTCCCCTCGCTTTTCACCTTCCGTATTGACGAAAAGGCGCTGACAGGCCTTATGGGAACGGTGGTTGAGCAGGCTTCGGTCATGATACCCGGTACGAAACTGAGGAGCAGCGGGCCGTTGCTGATTACCCATTGGGGAATGAGTGGACTTGCCATCCTGAAAATCTCAAGCTATGCTGCCCGATTGTTGGCTAAACATCAGTATCAGATGGCGCTCAGCATTAATTGGACAGGGCTTACCATAGCCGACGCTGAGGCTTTGCTATACGAGACGACTGTGCACCATCCTCAGAAACAACTATCCACTTTCAGCCCCTTTGGACTGCCACAGCGTCTTTGGGGTTACTTGTTGGAGAAGGCGCTCTCGGGTAGGGCGCAGGTGAGATGGAATGAACTCAACCGAAAGGATGTTAACAGATTGGTGAATGTGCTGTGTAATGACAATTATCATATTGCCGGACGAGCCGCCTTCAAGGACGAATTTGTTACCTGTGGGGGTGTTGCCCTTCAGAGTGTCAATCCCGCAACACTCGAGAGCAGGGTAGTGCCACACCTATATTTCGCTGGCGAGGTACTCGATATCGACGGCATCACTGGCGGCTTCAATTTCCAAGCCGCTTGGACCACAGCATATACTGTTGCCGCAGCCATTGCAGCCCGTTGAGGGAATAGGGCTTCGTGAATATTTGCGTCTTGACAATACGCCCCCGATGTATATTTATTTCGAAATACTTTGTAGTTTGTTCTTTTATTTCTATCTTTGCATTTATGAAAAAGATGATATTGATAACCTGTTTGCTTTTATCTGTCGCTGTGTATGCAGACGACGGGTTGCCCATCGTTGAGGTGAAGGCCGATAGGACCATTCTCTATCCGCAACGCATGAAACTGAATGGCGAAGAAACGCTGATGGATGTGCTGCAAATGGTGCCCGACCTCTTGATGGCGGGTTATGAAGATGTCATCTCCGATTATAACCTCCGCATCGACAATGTACCAGTGAATGGCGACGAAAGACTGATTCTCACTCAGTTGAAGGCCAAGGATATCGACAAGATTCAAGTGTGTAATAACACTGGTGTGGCGAAGGGTACCATCGGCACTCTTAATGTGCTGGATATCACTATGAAGATGCCCGACAAACTCTCCGGGTTCGTGGAGGGCCAGGGAATGTTCGGTAGGATGAAAGAGGGTAATGGCACTGTGAATGTGCTGTATGGCAGCGAGAGTACTGATATTTATGCCAATGCCACTTATCGTTATCAGGAGGGCAACAGGGACTATGTGACGTTTCACATGACCAATCGGTTTGACGACCGCAACAGACTGCTGACCTTTTTCACTCAGCAATTTATTGAACAGCCTTATAATATGACCCGGAAAGTGATGGGCAGGGCGCGATATTTCCACACGTTTAATGATATGGGGACGGAATTGCTGTTGGTGGGCGGTTATCAGTATTCCAGCGACCCAAAGGTGTCCAACACACTGCCATTGTATATCGTTGAACTGAACACCCCCTTGTTTACCAAGCGACTGTCTATGATGGTGGGCAATGAGGGCGACTATCTTACGAGCACGCAAAAGGACAGAGAATGGAGTTGGAGTATCTTCAATAACGACATCTACCTGCAGTTTACTTATACGCTGCCACAATGGAGGTTTACGGCTGGCCACCGCACGATGTTCTATGGTTATAAGTTAATGGGTGAGGGCAATACCAGAAAATTTACCGACACTCGCCATAACACCAATGCCTGTGCCATCTATGTGCCAAATAGTCGCAACCAGTTGCAGTTGGGCTACTATCGTAAATACTACAATCCCTCTTACGAGATACTGTTCTTGAACACCATTACGCTCTCCTATCAAGACTGGCTCCTTATTGAGGACCAGTTGGAGGAGTGGAATATCAATCAGTTTAAGCTGGGCTATACCTATAGCAAACCGAACTTCACTTTGCAGACGGACGCCAGCTATTATGTAGTTGAGGGTGAAGACAACTATGCCCAAGTGAATGCCTCGGCGTATTGGAAAGCCGGATGCCTCTCTCTCACGGGTGGTGCTCACCTGTATTTCGCTAAGGATAAGGTATATGCTACCCTGCGCACGGCTCCTACCTTCTATCTTCCTTACCAGTGGCAGATTGGTATGCAACTGGTATATTTCACCAAGAGAGCCCTCCGTCGTGAGTGGCTTGGCACGACGATGTATGGCAGTTTGTCGGTCAACAAATTATTTGGCAGGCATTGGCTCATAGGAGCCGAATGGCATGATATGTTTGACGACTTCTTAAGCGGAGCCGTCATCAACCGACACTCTGCCAATATCAAGTTGCAATATAGATTCTAATAACTAAAAAATAGAACGTATGACAAGTATAGAACTCGATATGATACAATCTGCCGGAGTGGGTGCACTGGCACTTCTCGTCGGTATGGGTTTGACGCGAAAGGTTGCTTTCCTGCAGAAATTCTGTGTGCCGTCGCCTGTAAGCGGTGGTCTCATCTTTTCGTTGATTACCTTAATATTATATGGTTGGTTTGATATCGCAATCTCGTTCAATGATACATTGAAGGCTGTTTTTATGCTGGCATTCTTTACCAGCGTCGGTTTCCAAAGCGACCTGAAAGTATTAAAGCGAGGCGGCAAACTGTTGGTCATCATGCTTGTTCTGCTGTTGTTCATTATTGCTATGCAGAACTTAATGCCGATGGGAATTACCAGGCTCATGGGTGTTGATCCTTTGATAGGAATGGCGGCTGGCAGTATATCCATGACTGGCGGACACGGAACGGCAGGCGGATTTGCCAGCATTCTTGAAGGCATGGGACTGGAAGGTGCAGGAACAGTAGGTATGGCTGCTGCCACCTTTGGTCTGATAGCTGGTTCAATGCTAGGCGGTCCGTTGGCAGAGCGGATTATCCGCACGAAACTGACACATGAGCAGATGCAACCACAGGATGAAGAGATTGACCCGGCTATGGCGGGTATCGAGAGCGACGAGGCTTCACCAGCAGGCCGTACAAAGCGTGTCAGCACGAACGAACAGGAGTTCCAGCAGTATGCGAGGGCTACTTATTGCATTCTCCTGGTCATGGGTGGTGGCACCCTGTTGAGTTGGTTGTTCGAGAAGACTGGTGTTACATTTCCGACCTACTTTGGTGCCTTAATCTTAGCTGCTGTCGTTCGTAACACATTAGGATTCATCAACTACAAGGAAGACGGAAAATGGGAAAAGGCAGAGAAACTGCTCGATATGGAGCGAATCATCAGTGTTGGTAACATCTGTTTGTCTATGTTCCTCGGTATGGCCATGATATCCCTTAAACTATGGGAACTTCAGAGCTTGGCCCTCCCATTGATTGTCATTTTGGTGTCTCAGGTGCTGTTGATGGCACTCTTTGCTTTTTTCGTCGCCTTCCCATTGTTAGGTCGCAATTATGATGCTGCCGTCCTGTGTGCAGGCATGTGTGGTTTCGGTTTAGGTGCAACCCCCAATGCAATGGCCAACATGAGTGCCGTCTGCTATAAATACCGCTATACCGTTAAGCCCTTCCTTATCATCCCCATCATCGGTGCCATGTTTGCTGATCTCATCAACACAGGAATGATTACCCTCTTCCTTAATCTGTTGTAAGAGCAGGCGCTGGTCTCTGTCAGCCTCGTCGTCGGCAAAGTCGCGCTTCCACTCGTCACTATTATAATAAGCCTCCAATTCATGGAGAGCCGTCTGCGCTTCGGCATACTCATCGAGTGCTGCCGACAGTCTCATCACGGCTTGCGAAACTTTATCCAGATGTTGCTCCATCGCTTTGATTCTTTCTATCTGCTCCATAAAATATACATTTATAGTTATTACAAAGTAATCACTCAGAGGACTTATCGCGCTCGAAGGTGGTGCCCTCGCTGAATCCTGTGCGTTGGGACGTTTCCTTCATCAGTTGATTACTCTCGATGGTCTGATAGTGTATTTCCACCTGTGCACAGTTAGAGCGTGAAAACATTAAGTTCCGTCTTAATAGTGGCTCCGTGGGAGTGGTGATGGTTCGTCATGGTCAGATAGTGGATAAGTTCTACAGTCTCATACAGCCTGAGCCGAACTATTACAGCTATTTCTGTCAGCGTGTTCATGGCATCACGCAGAGCGACACGGACGATGCCCCCGTGTTTTCTGAAGTCTGGCAGCGGTTGGAAGAAAGAATTGCAGAAGTCTTCTTCCCTGATACACAGCATATACATGACAACAGACATCAGATAGCCGCAATTCCCTTCGTAGCCCACAATGCCCGCTTTGATGAAGGTTGCCTAAAAGCGGTGTTCCGAGTGTATCAGATGGACTATCCCGACTATCGTTTCTACGACACCCTTACAGCTGCCCGCCGACAGTTCGGCCATTCGCTCCCCAACCATCAGCTTCACACCGTAGCTGCTGCCTGCGGCTATGACCTTCAGCACCACCATCACGCCTTGGCAGATGAAGAAGCCTGTGCTGCGATAGCCTCCTTTTTATAGTAAGCCATTGTTGCCTTAAACCGCATTTATAATAACTATTTAAGGCGTGTCTTACTCATCTCCTACATTATGTTTTTGCCAAATTGGCAACTTTTTACGATACCAACATTAATAGTGCCAAAAATACAGCCTCAAATTTATGCCCCAAGCTATTTAACAGATAATGGCGGTAAAGTGTCGATTTGTCAGATTCCATTTCGACAAGTACACTTGCCGAATTGTTATCATCGGTCGTGACCGATGAATTTGGGTCAAGCATTTGCCAGTTCTCATAGAACTTTCGCATATTTTTCATACTTGACGCTGAATATCCCTTTAATCCAGGAAGTTCTTTTCGTAATATCTGGCTGATAGACTCCAAGGCTCCAGATCCCCAAACTCCCTTGCGAGTGTTCTGAGACACAAACTTGCCAATGCCGAAATAGACAGCCAACTGTATGCGGTTCACACCTTTAGCTGCTTCGTACTGCCCCTTGAGTCCTCGTTGCTATCCTGCCATCACGAATCTGAATACCTCTTCTTCTTGAAGATCTGGGCGTTCAGTGACGTTTCTCACATAGTCACCTATCAGATGAATCCAGTCTTTGTGCTTCATACTGAAATACTTCTCTTGGAAGCGCTTCTGACACTCGACAGCTATATGTTCAATGGTAGTACCATCTTCCAGTTCCATCATATTGTGTATCAGGCGACGCTCGTCTGTATCAGGCAGGATTTCCGTCAGCATAGAGCCTTCTGGAATCAAGCGAGCCTCATCAGTTTTCTGCTTCTTGGTCTCACCCAGTGCACTATTCCGATAGTTCAAGTACATCGCCTTCGCCATCTCACCCATCACTCGCTGATAGAACTGCTCATCCTCAAACAACTTGGAGAAAGCATCCATTTGTTCCATATAGCACGACTGTGCCACCTTATCAAACTCCTTGGGAAAGATACTGGTTTCAAACATTTGGGCATCATTGTTCTTGGCTTGCTTCTTCAGCGTCTTATTGGTCTTCACCATCTTGTCGTAGATGGTTTCCACAATCACCCTGTCTGCCTCAGTGAACTTCCCTGCATACATGATGTTGATTTTCTCAATGATGTTGGCCAGCAGGTCAGTCTTCACCTCAGGTTTCTTGCCCTTTGTGCCCTTCTCAGGATTTACTTTCTTGTCCTTCTCCGTTGGTGCCAGTTCGATGGCTCCAGAGAATGTTTCCGTCAGTTTGTTGTTGATGAGTGCCAGTTTGTTGTTCAAGTCCACCTTCTGGTGAGGCTTCTTCGGAATGATACGATAGAAGAATTCCGCAAAGATATACGTCTTGTACAGTTCGCGGTCGAACGTACGAACCACCTGAGCCATGTAGGCATAGAACCGGATGAAGTTCTTCAATAGTGAGCGCACCTTGAACTGCTCATCCTCCACCAATGTCTCGTAGGCATTCAGGGCGGGTTTCAGTGCTGATGCCAACTTTCCCATATCCTTGTCACCCTGCTTCCGTTTGGCATAAAGTTGATAGACTTTTTCCTCATCCTCTTCGTTCCACAGGTGATATTTCTTCAGTTCCGTATCGTATTCATACACCACATTTACGTCAACCGCATCACTCAGCAGTGTTTCCTCATAGAATGGCTGGAACGAGCTCTTGATATCCTCAGCCGTATTAATGAAATCCAGGATATAAGTGTCTGTCTTTCCCTTGTGACTGCGATTCAGTCGTGACAACGTCTGCACAGCCTTCACGCCACGCAGCTTTTTGTCGACAAACATAGTGTGCAAAAGCGGTTCGTCAAATCCTGTCTGGTATTTGTCTGCCACAATCAGCACGTTATACATATCACTATTGAAGAACAGCGGTAGTTGTTTCTCCGATATCTTCTGCTCCTCAGAACTATTCAGTTTACTCTCCGTATATTCCTCGCCTTGATACTTCACCGTGCCAGAGAATGCCACCAGAGCATGCACGTCGTCATAACCCTTTTTCTTGCAGTATTCTCTTAACAGGAACAGATACCTGACGGCATGGGCCCTCGATGGCGAAACAATCATCGCCTTTGCCTGTCCGTCAATCTTAGAGAGGGTTATCTCGCGCAGTTTCTCCACCATCACTTCCACTTTCTGTTGCAGCACGAAGCCATGTTCGTCGTGATAGCGCTTGATAGCCATCGTCGCAGGTATCTCCTCAAACTCAGGATTGTCAGATACCGCTTTGGCAATCTCGTAACTCGTCTCTATCGTGGTATAGTATTTCAGCACGTCGAGGATAAAGCCTTCGTCAATGGCTTGACGCATTGAATAGTGGTGGAAAGCATCATAGGTGCCATCGGCTTTCATCACGCCAAAGGTCTGTAGCGTCTTTGGCTTCGGGGTGGCCGTGAAGGCATAGAAGTACAGGTTCTTGTGCTTGCCCTGCGCCAACAGCGTTTCTGTCATCACGTCCATACTGTCCTTTAGTTCCTCTTCTGTCTTCTCTTCCCATGCAGCCATTTCGCGCAGTGCCTCATCCGTATCAGCCAGCGCCTCTTTCAGTTTCTCGGCACTCTTGCCCGATTGCGAACTGTGCGCCTCGTCTATCACGATGGCAAAGTTCTTCTGTGCGTGTCCGTCCAGTTCCTTGTAAATCAGTGGGAAGCGATGGATGGTCGTGATGATGATGCGCTTCTTGTCGTTGATGGCATCCTTCAGTTTCGTTGAGTTGTCGCTATCCGTAATCGTCTCTATCTGTCCCACCTTATGGTCAAAGCCCAAGATGGTGTCCTGCAACTGATTGTTTAGAATGCGACGGTCTGTTACCACAAACACCGACTGGAACATTTCTTTGTCTTCCTTATTATGCAGTGACGACAGCCTGTAGGTCAGCCAGGCAATTGAGTTCGACTTACCGCTGCCAGCGCTATGCTGCAACAGATAGCTTTTGCCCTCCTTGCTTGCCTGAGTGTCCGCAATCAGTTTCTCCACCACATCCAACTGATGATAGCGTGGGAAGATGATTGTCTCAGATGTCGTGCTCACCTTCTTGCCGTTCACCAACTTGACTTTCGTTTCCACTTGCAGGCTGATATATCGCTGCAACAAGGACAACAGCATCTCTCGTCTCAGCACCTTCTCCCACAGATAGGCTGTGGGGTAACCGTCAGGATTTTCAGGATTACCGCCATCCCCGATGTTGCCTGCCCCATTGCTGCCTTGATTGAAGGGCAGGAAGAACGTCTGTTCCCCCTTCAATTGAGTTGTCATCACCACCTCTTCCAAGTCCACACCGAAGTAAGCCAGTATGCGATTGTTGAACTGGAACAGCGGTTCCTTAGGGTCGCGGTCGTACATATACTGGTGCTTCGAGTTCTCCACCGTCTGCCCAGTAAACTGGTTCTTCAGTTCCAGTGCAACTACAGGGATACCGTTCACAGAGAGCACCATATCAATGCTGTTCTTATTCTCTGTGGAATAGAAGAACTGGCGCGTCTCTGTCAGAATATTGGCCCGATATTTCTCCACCAGTTCCTCGTTCAGTCCTGATGCCGGCTCGAAATAGACAAACTTCAGCCCGATGCCTCTGTCCTTGATGCCGTTGCGCAGCACGTGAATCAACCCGCTCTGTGCCACATTGCTTTGGAACATCTTGTAGAGTTGGTTCGAGGCTTGTTCGCCGTAAATGTTCTTGTACTTTTCCCACTGCTTCGGCTGTGTCTTCTCAATAAACTCAATGAGCACAGGCATGTCAATGGCCCGCCGCTTGTCGTAGGTCCACATATTGCCCTTCACGTAGCCGCCCTCACTCAGCAGATACGACTCAATATCTTGTTCCAGGTTCTTCTCTTTCGTTTCCATATCGTTTACTCTACAAATTCCCAATAACCATTACGTTTACCATTCACTCGCTTCAGAATCTGTTTGTCTTGCAAAGCAACCGTGATTGTTTTCACAGTACGTTCCGACTTCCCTATTTCCGCTGCAATTTCTTTCTGGGTAGCGTAGCGATTCTTTTGCACTATACGGAGTACGGCAACTTCTTCTAAAGTGCAATTTTTGCACTTTGGAGGCAGCTCTTCGCCTATTTTTGCACTTTTAACGTCACTATTTGCACTTTGGGGGATAGTTTCATCACCATTCTTTCCCCAATCCACATGCATGATTCTATTTCTAAGATCATATTCTTCTCCAAGCAGCATACTGCGGAAAAAACGCTCTAAATAGATGGTGGTATCCGTAATACCTAAAGTCAGGTCGCTGTAGTTTGCCCTCACAAGAGCATTGCGGAAATACCAAGAGTTTTCAGCAAACACATCGTTTATCACATTAAATCCCAGCGTACGCAGATACTTAATCATAAACACAGCTGTTGTGCGGGTGTTTCCCTCACAGAAAGCATGTATCTGCCAGAGATTGGCACAGAAACGGGTCAGATGTTTGATGGCCTCATCAATATTCAAGGTAGAATAATCAAACAGGCGTTCCTGTCCCATATCATAATCAAGCGTATCGCTGATAGTGTCATAACTGGCATAATAAACGGTCTTACCACCAAGCACCCATTCGTTCTTAGTGATGTTATAGTCTCGTATTCTTCCTGCCAATTTATAGATGCCGTCAAACAGTCTGCGATGAATAGAAATCAACTGCGCAGGTGTGAACGAAAAGGTCTTTTCTTCTATCAGTTCTGTGATGCGTGCAGCCACCTTGTCGGCTTCTTCTGTTCGGTCATGTTCTATTTCTTTCCGTCCTGAAGCCGATTTATAATAGGAATCGATAAGGGCTTGTGCCTCGCCAATAGTGATGTCGCCTTCGATATGTCGTTTGGCTGTGTCAAGCAGATAGTCTGATGTCTGGAGCCTATCTACCTGCTGCAAGCCAATAGCCACTTTCCACGCTTCACTACGTTCGCGCTGTTGTGGTTCACCTTGACGGATGTATTCATCCAGCCCTTGAATTTTATATTTCTGTTCGTCGCTCATGATTTTATTATTCTATTTCTGGTGGTAAAGAATCTATTATTTGTGAAATGGGTGACTGATTACAGCAAAGATTAATCTCCTTGTTCGTAAGTCCCAACATGTTTAAAATACAGCAAGTAAGTAGAACTTTGCATTTCTCTGTCAACCAGTAAAGGTCATCACCCTCAACCGCCAACGATTTCTCGTCATCAGGGTGCAGATGGGAATACTTGTGGCGAGTATCTTTAAGGATTTCCGCATTGATTTTACACTTTTTGATAACCTCTACACCCTTAAATTGATTCAGCAAGATATCTATTTGTTCTTCATACTTTCGAACATCTCTTCCGTCCTTTTTGTTGATAAACCGTTTGTGATACCCATCTAATGCTTGAGCAATAATCAAAAAGTCAGGCACATCAAATCGATTCTTCTTATCAAGAGAGTCTATTAAATAACTACTTATTGGAGCCATCTTCTCAAAGTTCTCATGCCATGTATTAAGCATTGTGGGCAGTTTTTCCTTCAATATGCCAAACTTTATTAGTGACATAACACCTGGATCTACAGAAATATCTTTTTTATAGAGGAACATACTTTCACGCTTATTCTCTTTATTGACAAATCTTATCTCTGTAGAATTCTGTTCGCAATAAAGCGCAATAGATAAGAATTGTGCGAACTCCTCAATATATCTCATACATGAACGTATGGATATCGCTTCGAGCGCTTCTATTTCAAGTGTTGTCGTTTGAGTTATTTTTAAGTCGTAGATAGTTCTGTTTATAGTTTGACCTTGCCAAAGTCTCCACCATACTCCTTCTTCATTCATAGTCTCAAGCAATTTTTCTGCAAATATTGGTGACTTGAAAGATGCTATCGCTCTAGCGTTACTTTGCGTTATATTATCGTGAAATGCCCAATTTCTCAGATATGGAAATTGAACGATGCAACTTCCAAAACATTTATCAAATGCAGATAGAACATGCTCACCGATAGAATGTATGCAACAACAAACTTTGCGCAAGTGAAATCACCCAATCTTTGTTCGTTCATCATAACATTGAATAGTGTAAAGATATTGCCATTGGCATCTTTGCCCCATATCACTTCATTTTGACAATAATGTTTAGAATGAAAATTGCTGGGTGTATGATATAATTCCAATGTACTATCTTTATCCCCATAATATGTTAACGTACCAGTGTACTTACGCTCATGCCCCATCATTCCTTCGGGTTGAAGGAATGTCATACGGGTATCGCGATCAGTCACAGCTGGCACCCACCATTCACCATGAAATATCTGAGGATGATTGTTCATACTACTTCCTTTTTACCAGTTACATATTCGTAGATGACACTCTTCTTATACTCCTTCAGTTCCGTTATCTTCTGCTGCTTAATGGCTATCAGCGAGTCGATTTCGGAACATTTTGAATCGAGGTAAGAGGCAATCTGGCATTGCTCTTCAATAGGAGGAACAGGAAGTTTAACAGCCTGAAGATTTTCTTGGCTTAATTTAGGTTGTGCAGACCCCGTTATATAATTGCGATAGTTTGCAGCCTCTAATGCAAATGCCATATAATTATAATCATCAAACTTAGGTTTAAGAATATGAGCATGATTGTTCACCCAAAATTTACCCTCTGCTTTATATACAAGTGGCAGATTCCTCGTTACAAGATTAGCTCCGTCTTCTCCAATAAGCAACACTTTGTCGTCAACATTATAATGGTCAATTTTATCAATAATACCAGATGCTCCATAATAGTTATATTGAGGATTGTTCCTTTCTCTTTGTTCTGCAGAAATAGGTCTACGTAAATAATCTAAATTGTCAAAGATGAAACCAATCTTTATTATTTCCCAATGCTCAGGAATCTCACCAATCCAATCAATGCCGCTATTCTTCATGGGGGCGTTGGGATTTAAGCCTTTGGTGACGACCTCGGTGATGATAGATTGCTTATAGGCTTTTAGTTCCTCTATCATCTTCTCTTGCAGGGCTATCATCTCATCAGCTTCACCACATACCTTATCCAAATAATCTGCTATCTTTTGTTGAATAAGAAGAGGAGGGACAAATAGCCAAGTTTGGTTAATTATTGATTGTGAAATGCTATAAACTTTAATACCAGTTACTCGACTCCTAATTTGACTTCTCCAACACGGAGTTTGGAAATAGTAAGCAAAGAACTTGTTATTATCTTGAACCTTTGGCTTGGCAGTTACAGAATGATAACCAGCATATAATTCAATGTCTCTATCTACGTAAACACAATTACCACAACCTTCCAAATCCTCAGACGTATCTGCAATGATAAAATCTCCTTTGTTCATCTTTGATGATTCTCCGTTCGCAGTTATGCTATCAGGAACATATCTGAGTAAAAAGTCATCAAGTCGGGTGCCTGTATTCACTTTTGAGTGAACTTGCCCATAACTAACAACTGCATGGCCTTGTGGAGTTAGATCTGCTTTTGTAAATGAAAGCCCTTTCCCTGTAGTAAAATATGCTTTAAAGGGAACTATTCTCCACTCCTTCGGAATCAGCCCAATCCATTCAATGCCGCTATCTTTATATTCTCTTGCCATACCTCAGTTACCTCCCCATGATTTTAGCCATTAGTGCACTCTCTTGCTGCTCTAACTCTTGCAAGTGGGCAAAGATTTCTTCGCTCTTGCGGGGAGCAACGTATTTATAGAACTCACGGGTGAAGGGTATCTCGTAGCCGGTCTTGTTGTTCTTTTCGTCAATCCAGGCATCGGGGGCGTAGGGATAGACGTTGGCTTGCATATAGGCTTCGATGTCCTGCTTGAAGGGGATGTTCTCCGTATCCTTCAGGCTCTTGTCGGGCTGAGGCTTGCCTTTTTTCAGAATGGGGTTGCCCTGCTCGTCGCGCAGTGGGCGCTCAACGGTGACCTTGGTATATTTGAAGTCGTCGCAGTCCTTTACCTTGCTTTCCACTACCAGTTCGCCATCCTCATAGACACCATCCTTAAAGGCCATATAGGCACGGCTGATCAGATTGATACAACGGTCGGTAAACTCGTTGCGCTTGTTGCCCAATGACTTACGGCGCTTCTCGCAGCACTTGCTGGCATCAATCAACTGCACCTTGCCTATGCGCTCAGCAGCCTTGTCCTTGGTGACTATCCAGATGTAGGTGGCAATACCCGTGTTATAGAACATATCGTTGGGAATCTGCACGATAGCCTCCAGCCAGTCGTTGTCCAACAGATAGCCACGAATGTTGCTCTCGCCACTGCCCGCATCGCCCTTGAACAGCGGCGAACCGTTCTGGATAATCGCCATACGGCCCGTATCTTTCAGTTTGGCAATGCCGTTGAGCATGAATAGCTGCTGACTGTCGCCAATAGCGGGCAAGCCTGGGGCAAAACGCCCCATGTCGCCACGCTTGTGCTCTTCCTCAACGGCTTTTTTCTCGTTCTTCCACTCTATGCCAAAGGGTGGATTGGAGATGATATAGTCGAAGGTATAGCCTTCAAACTTGTCATCGCTCAGGGTGTTGCCGTGACGCATATTCTCGGCATCGCCACCCTTGATGAGCACGTTGGCTTTGGCAATAGCGAAGGTCTGTTCGTTCAGTTCCTGTCCGAACTCGGTGATTTGTGCCTCAGGGTCTATCTCCAGCAGCTTCTCACTCAGGCAGTCGAGCATCTGACTCGTACCCATCGCCATATCATAGACGGTAGCCGTCACGCCCTCTTCCTCCAACTGCTCACGCTGTGGAGCCACCAGCAGTTCAGCCATCATATAGATAATGTCGCGAGCCGTAAAGTGGGCTCCTGCCTGTTCGTCATAACTTTCAGAAAACTTGCGCACGAGTTCTTCGAAGATGTAACCCATATCTACAGCACTGATTTCGTCGGCTCCCATATAGGCTTTCTTCGAGCAGAACTCCTGAATGACGTTGTAGAGAATTCCGTTATGGTCGAGTTTGGTTATCTCCTTATCGAAGTCGAACTTCTCAATAATATCGACTACATTCTCAGAGAAATGATTGAGATAACTGCGGAAGTTGTCGGCTATGTTATCGGCATCGCTCAGCAGTCCCTCAAACGTAAAGGGTGAGACGTTGTAGAAATCATAGCCGGAGGCTGTTGTCAGGAATCCTTTACGCACAGCCAAACCACGCTGTTCACAAACAGCATTGGCATCCAGCACCTTCTGCTTGGTAGGTGCAAGGGTGTCGGAGAAGCGCTTGATGACACACATGGGCAGGATGACGTTGCCATACTCATGGGGCTTATACGTTCCCACCAGTTTATCGGCAATCGCCCAAATCAGGTTTGCCTTCTCTTGTATATTGACGGTAGTCCGTTTTTGCAATTCTTCAGTTGACATATATCTTACTATTTTGTAGAGTTCAACAAATCCTTCAGGATTTGCTATTTGGCTGTAAAATTACTGAAAAATATTCAGACATCGGTGCCTACGGCTGCATTTTTACATTTTATTAGTAGTGCGATTCGGCGGAGGGGGCTATAGGTTGTCTTTCTACCGCTCGAAGGTGATGCCTTTGCAGAGTTCAGGACCTAAGACAGAGATTCCCTTGCTATCCGTGTGAGTTCCTCTGTGTCTATTGGTTCTATCACGACCTGTTCCGGCTCAAGGTCGAGCAAGAACTGCAGGTAGGTAGGCAGGGTCAGCATCTGTCCTTCGCGGCCAATATTGTAGTCGCCAAACTTGATGATTTGCTTCACCTGATACTTCTCTGGATGTGCCAACACCGTCTTGGCGCTCTTCGCTTGTGCCGATTTTGCTTTGACTTCAAGGGGCACACAGTCGCCCTTCATCCTTACCAGAAAGTCAAGTTCCAGTCCGGAGTCCTTTTGGAAATAATACAGATTCTGTTCTTTCTTGTGAAGGGTGTCAGCCATGAGGTTTTCGAAGATCGCACCCTTGAAACCGCCAAGATTTCCCTGAAGAATGTCGGCACGTGTGCCTGCTCCCAGCATCTCAATGAGCAGACCAATGTCGGTCATATATACCTTGAACACGTTTTCTTTTGCGTTTCCTTCCATTGGAAGCCCCGTGATATCGGTATTGTAACAGCGACAAATGATACCGGCATCCTCTAACCACTGCAGCGAACCCAGATAGGTGTCGCTCCTGCCACCGGGCTTCACCTTATTGTACTGAAACTTTTTGTTCTCCTTAGCCAACTGTTTGGGAATAGAGTTGAAACATTCGCGAATGTGAGGCTTGTCCTTGTCGGGAGCGTATTTCACCATGTCGTCACGATACTCCTTCAATATCGATTTGTAGGCTTTGCTCACCTCGTTCATGTTTTTGGTCGAAAGGAATGTATTAACAGCGTCTGGCAGTCCGCCAACGGCGACATAGAGATTCAGCAGGTGTTTCATAGAGGAGTGGATACCTGCAGGAACAGGCGACTCGTTCCGATAGAACTTCTTCAGAGCCTCAATGACTTCCTCACTGATGCCATTGGCCCAGAGAAATTCCTCAAAATCGAGCGGATACATCTCGATGATGTCTTCTGAACCAACGGGAACGGAGTTGATGCCGGATTCTTTCTGACTTGTCAGTTTACGGTGACTTTTGGCCTTTTCGTCGCCATACCCTTGAACACCCAGCAACGAACCGGTGGCAATTACATCGAAACGCCCGTCTTCCTTGAAGAACTTGAGTGAAGTTCGGGCTTCTGGACATTCCTGAATTTCATCGAAGATAAGACAGGTGTCGCCAGGGGTGAACAATACACCTGTTATCTGAGTAGAGAGGTTGAGCAGGATGTCATCGACCGCCTTGCTACCGATAAACGCATTGATGAGTCCGGGCTGTTTGATGAAATTGATGTAAACAACCGTCTTGTAGTTTTCTGTCGCGAAATGTCGGACAATGAATGTTTTACCGCATTGACGAATGCCCATTATTGTCAAAGGCTTATGTCCAGTGGTGTTTTTCCACTTCACGAGCGTTTGTTCTATCTTCCTTCTAAGCATCTTTTGAAATGACTTTTGTAATTATTGGAACACTTTTCTTAACGACTTTTGGCCGTTGTTTCGCATTTTTCTTAATGACTTTCTGTTGCAAAGATACACTTTTTCCAACGAATAATCGGCATCTTAAGCTGCATTTTTACATTTTATTAGTACAATACGAAAACTCCTAACCTCCTACCATCATAGGGATGAAATGCCGATGTGCAAAGGGGGTGAGGTATGGTAGGTGTTGCCTGAACTCCTACCATACTCCTAACATCACTCCTACTGTGCTTATATTGTTGGCTTTGAAAAGTAAAGAAATTTCATCGTGTGAATAGGGGCGGCTCCGTGTTGGCGCTAAAAGCCTCATAATCAGGTGTTTTTTCCTACCAAGCCTACAAAAAATTTTTCTCTCGCCTGCCAGAAAAATTTTCTATTAATGCCAGCAATTTTTTCTCTTAATAGTAGCAATGTTTTGAGTTAATAGCTGAGGCTCTTTTTGTGTGTTTTGTAAAGGTATTTCATGGCTTGGAATTTTTGCGCTTGTTCGCGAAATGTTAAAAAGCATGCTTAAAAGCACAAAAATGCAAACTTTGGAGGGGGAAAATTCGTAAACCGCATTTTTTTTTATTATCTTTGCACCTCGAAATCTTGACCATCACAAAGAAGGCTATGAAAAACCCTCTGGCCAGGAAAAACACGAACGTGATTATTCACACATTATTAATTCTTAAACAACTTATTTTTCAAACATGAAGAAGGATTTTACTATTCATGGCGAGACACTTTGTGCCTCACAGGAGAGAGCCCTCATGACTGAGATGTATCTCCAAGATCATTTTGAATTTCGCAACAACGTGCTTAACGGCAAGGTGGAGTTCCGCCCTAAAGGTGATGCGGATTACCGTCCTCTGACGGAGCGTGCCCAGAACAGCATCGTGCTCGACATGCTGCGCGAGGGGTTGGACAATGAGGGTAACCCCAAGACCCTCTGCCAGCTCTACCTGCATTCGGAGGCGGTGCCTGGGTATGACCCTATCCGCGACTATCTGGAGCACCTGCCCCAGTGGGACGGTCACAACCACGTGGCTGACCTCTTCAACCGCCTGCCTGGTATCACTTCCGAGCAGGCAGGCTACTTGGCTGTCTGGCTGCGTTCGGCAGTGGCTCATTGGATGCAGATGGACACGCTGCACGGCAATGAATGTGTACCTACGCTGATAGGCAGTCAGGGCTGTGGCAAGACAACCTTCCTGCGCCGTATGCTGCCCCAGCATCTGCGCCAGTACTACCTGGATCACCTGAACCTCTCGAACAAGTTCGACAAGGAGATGGCGCTGACGAACAACCTGCTGGTGAACCTCGATGAGCTGGATGCCATCCGTCCCTCACAACATGCTGCCCTGAAGCAGACGCTTTCGAAGAGTAAGGTGAACGGACGCCCCATCTATGGTGCAAGCCAGGAGGACAGGGCCCGCTATGCGTCGTTCGTAGCCACCACGAACAATCCGCACCCATTGACGGATGCCACAGGTAGCCGTCGATATATCTGCCTACAGATACCTGAAGGGCAATATATTAATAATGTGGGTGAGATTGACTATGACCAGCTTTATGCTCAGGTGCTGCATGAGGTGCAAAACGAAAAAGCTCCCTATTGGTTCACCAATGAAGAGGTAGCTCGTATTCAGGAGCTGAACCAGAACTACATGGAGCAGAAGGATATGGCAGAAATCGTGAAAGCCTGCTTCCGTAAGCCAGAAGAAGGTGAGAATGTAGAGCCGCTGAAAAGTTCAAGGGTGTTAGAGCTAATCAAGCACTCATTCCCTGCACTGCCCATCAATTCAAGAGTTAGAATTCAGTTAGGATTTGCTATGAAGGAATTGGGATTTGAGAACGTACACTATGGCAATGTGGTTCATTACAAAGCTGTGCCCAAGAAAACTGCATAGTAGGAGTATGGTAGGAGGGTAGGAGTTAATAATAAAAAAGAAGTGCGATAGTGATGTATCGCACTTCTTCTTATATATTCGGATGGTTGTGATTTACTTCACCTCCTCAAAAATAATTGTGGTTGAAAATCAGTAAGATACAGCAACGTGTCGCAAATATATCCCAATTTTTTAATAGTAGATAGTGCGTAGCAATAAGCATCCATAAGTATCGTTTTTCGACTTATTATCGTTTAGATTGTTTAACTGTGAAGTTCGCAATTAGTATCATGTATGTCATCCTCATGATTGGTAATTGCGAAGTGTTAAAAATGTGTTTTTTATCTTTAACACCGTTTAGTTATGATTTTTATTATGTAATTTTGCAGTCCGTAAGAAGATTGTTAT
>Ga0256405_10002370_pt1 | contig 43735 bp, 40 predicted proteins | sample RumenRJG_02DNA_FD_189096 | JGI IMG/M metagenome (GOLD analysis project Ga0256405, IMG submission 189096) | Bovine rumen microbial communities from Lethbridge, Alberta, Canada - RJG_02 | ecosystem: Host-associated > Mammals > Digestive system > Stomach > Rumen | place: Canada: Alberta... | reverse complement strand
AAAGGTATAATCAACTTAGAGATACCTGATACATACTACTACGGCGGCGCTGATGAATACGCCGGATACTGCCATTGCTCTTATTTTATGATCAATGGCAAAACGGCTCATTGCTGCTGGACAAACATGTGGGCTCCTATTGCTCAAACCGATAGCAAGACTAAGTACTACATAGGTAATCATGCAATGAGAGCAAAGGCGATCTACTATTTCGCTTATGCCAACAGCGCTACTCCTTCCGGCAGAGAAGACAAAATTGCTAGTGGTATGCCTACATCGTTTTTAGGTCAGCCCATCACATATTACAAGGACTATGTGCAGGCAGTCACCGAATACGCCAGAACACATCATTCTATCTCCGGCGAATGGGACTACAACGATTACAACGATGATATTATGGCATATATTGTCAGCCATTTAATGATGGATGATATGCAGAACGGTGGCGAAGGCATTCGAATTGCTAACGGGTACTACGCAATATCACCTTATTCTGATCTTGTATATGCTACCGAAAAACTCGTTGACGATATTCTGTATAACGATTCTGTTATGAATTTAGTTCCTAATGTACCAAACGCATACAGAGTTTTCTACTGCTTCCCCGATCGTGAGAGCGGTTATAACATGCAATCACAGGGATTGATGGCGATCGAAGGCGCTCCTACTGGCGGCTTTATGATTGACAAGCGTTCGACCAACGGAACTATCACAGACGGAAGTGATTGCTACAGCTACGAGGGTGCGGAATTTGAAGTGTATACTAATTCCAACGCAACAGGCAAGATCAAGACCCTTGTTACCGATCAAGGCGGTTACGCAGAGATTGACGGTTTAACCCCCGGTACCTACTATTTCAAAGAAACAGTAGCACCGAAGGGCTACAAGCTCAATCCGGATATCTTTTCAGTAACGGTAAGCGCTGGAGATTCGCCCTCGGATAATCCCGTTATTGTCTACGACGAACCTCTTAACGACCCTGCTTCTCTTATGCTTTTTAAGAATGATCCCGATCATATTGAGAAGGATGATAACGGCAATGACGTAAAGAAAGGTATTCCCGGCGTCAAATTCGAGTTGAGTTACTACGACGTAGATCCCGATACTGCTTCTTCTCTCGCTGATTTAGGCGATAAAGTTCCTAAGAGAACGTGGACAATCAAAACTGATTCACGAGGTATTTCAAGACTTGATATCGCTTGGAAAGTCAGCGGCGATGATTTCTATTATCAGAAAAACAGCTCCGGGCAATTATTTGGTGCACCAGTTATCCCCATCGGTTGCTTGACCCTGAAAGAGATCGAGACCGCCCCGGGCTATGTGATCGATAACACTGTTCGTTTTGCGAAAGTCACACAGAGTATGGCAGAAAACAATGAACTGGTCAAGTTCAGCGGTACCGACCTCGTGAATGACAGCGTAGATTACCCGAACCGTCAGACGACCACTGTTGTCAGCAAGAAGAGCGTTACCACGCAAGAAGAGCTGCCCGGCGCGCATCTGAAAGTAACAGATAAGAACGGCACTGTAAAAGACGAATGGGTATCTACCACTGAATCTCATACGATCAAGGGTCTGACCGTTGGTGAAACCTATACCCTCACCGAGACGATCGCTCCCGATGGTTATGCAACCTCTTCTTCCGTAGATTTTACGGTTTTGGACGGCGGCAAGACCACCGAGGTCACAATGTACGATGACGTCACCAAGTACAAGTTTATCAAGGTGGACGGTAAAGGCGTACCGCTCAAGGGTGCAGTTTTGAGGGTGGAAGAACTCACTGATAGCAAAGATAAGTTTGTTGAAGAATGGACGACAGACGGTACAGATCATGAGATCAACGGTAAGTTGGTCGTGGGCAAGACCTACAGATTCAGCGAGATCAAAGCACCTAACGGCTATCCCCTTGCAGCTCCTATTGATTTCAATGTCAGTGACGACAGCTTTACACATACTCTTACTATGAAAAACATCATTACGAAGACCAACGTCAGCAAGAAGAGTATCACTACGCAAGAAGAACTTCCGGGTGCATATCTTGTTGTTAAGGATAAAAACGGCAAGATCGTAGATGAATGGACGTCCACAAATGAAGAACACCTTATCGAAGGCTTAGAGCCCGGCGAGACATATATTCTTTCCGAGACAATTTCTCCCGACGGCTATATCGTTTCCTCTGATGTAGAGTTTACGGTAAATGCTGACGGGACCGTTACCAATGTTGAAATGTTTGACGATACCACCAAATTCAGCTTTATTAAAGTTGATGAAGACGGAAAGCCTGTTGAAGGCGCAGTCCTTAGAATCGAAGAATTCAAGGGTACTGTCGAATCGGAAAACATTGCTACAGCTGACGAAGCTTCTCCCGCAAGCGAGATATGGGAACCCGTCGAAGGTGAGGAATGGACCACTGATAAGGACGGCACTCCGCACGAAGTAAACGGCAAGCTTGTTGTCGGTAAGCGTTATCGTCTGGTCGAGGTTAAGGCTCCGAAGGGATATAATCTTGCAACACCTGTCGAATTTACCGTGGAGAATACGGCAGAACCCGTTGAAGTCACTATGGTTAACACTACAACCAAAGTCAATAAAACCGATATCACGGGTGATAAAGAAGTTCCCGGCGCTAAGTTGATCGTCAGAGATAAAGACGGCAACATTGTTGACGAATGGATTTCTACAGATGAACATCACAATGTAGAAAACTTAATCGAAGGCGAAACATACACTCTCGAGGAAATCATCCCCGCACCCGGTTATGTTACCGCGGATCCGATTCAGTTTACTGTAACGAAGGATGGTATCAGTACCAACGTCACTATGAAAGACGCACCCACAAAGATCGTAGTTCGTAAACTTGACGACAGCAACAAGCCTGTATCGGGCGCGAAGCTCCAGATTCTTGATAAGGATAAGAAGGTTATCGAGGAATGGACGACAGACGGTAAGGATCACTTGATCGAAGCAAAGCTCGTTGTCGGTGAGACCTACACTCTGCACGAGGTTTCCGCTCCCGAGGGTTATGAGGTTGCGAAGGATATTGAATTCACCGTAAAAGATACCTCTGAGGAACAGATCGTTACAATGACCGATGTATACAACGGCGGTTCTAAGATTTCCACTCCCGATCAGCCTACTAAATCCACTACCAATCAGGGCGGCGGCTCGACAGTACAAACAGGTCAAGGTTCTACCTATTTGATGATCGCACTTGCTGTCCTTATGCTTTCTGCCGCTTGCATTGTATTCTTCCGTAAGAAGAGAGGAAGCAAAAGCGACTTCTGATAATTCTACCGCAAGATAGAGTTAGTTTACTCCCTATAGGGCAGAGTTTAACAGGCTCTGCCCTATTTTTATGGAACGGCGAGCATGGATGGAGAAATGCAAAGTGTATACAGAATTGATGATCGCGTTCTTTTATATGAGTTTTTCGCAATTATTCACCGTCTGTAATACACTTGATCTGTGGGTTTGAATCCCACCTGGTCCACCAGTTAAGCAAGAGAAACCTTGCAAAATAATACAGAAAGGAAAATGAATTATGCCAAAAAGAAAAAAGGCTGATGAATCATCAATACCTGCGAATGTAGATATTTCATCATCCGATGTAGATGTTGAGCAGAATGCCGATTCCTCTATTGCGACTGTAGAAGAAGCAACTTCAATTGAATCGGATACGGTCAGCGTTGAAAAATCTCCCGATGCCGAATCTACACCCTTATCCCAATCAGAAGCGTTTGACAACGGTGTGGCAGCTGTATCTGAAGAAGATTCAACTCTTTCCAATGATGCTACAGAAGAAAAGCCGAAAAAGCGGAAAACAAGAAAAAAGTCCGAAGAAACAACACTGAAAGGCGTTGAAGAAGATGCTCAATCTATAGAAGAAGTCGCTGACAACAGTGATTCTAGCATCGTAGATTCGGCAGATTTCGGCGACGATGATTCTTTTATTACAGATCTTCTCAATGATACTGCCATCGAAGAATCAGAAAGTAGGGACTTTGTATCTTCAGAAGCCGAGGGACAATCTCTTGGTGGTACCGAGGATCTCAACGAGCAAGAAGAAGGCTTGCAATTAGCACAAAGGCTTAGATCAATGCGCGCCCATCGGGATAAAGATGAAGCGAGAGATGTAGAGAAGATAAACAGTGAACAAAGTGCTGTATCCACAAGTAGACAAATGGATGTATCTACGAACGCAAGCGAAGATAAAAACTATTTCTTCGGTTTTAGAAGATCTGCTCCTAAAGAAGCGGCGAACATAGAAAAAATCCAGATGTGGAACGCCTTAAGAAGGCAAATGGCATCAGGAGTTCCTATTTTCTGTCGTGTTATAGGCGGCGAGATGTATAACGGTGAGTATTCAGCAGTTTGTAAGCCTATAGATAAGAGATTTGATAAGGCTACCATCTTTGTGCCGTATTCTGAAGCGGATATTAACACAGATACAGAGCTTTCAAACAAGCAAAAGCAAACCTTGATCGAAAGATTTCTTTTGTCGTCCGTTTTCAGAGTTAAAATTACAAATATAATCGCAAAAGGTGATTATGCGGAAGGAAGTATACGTCTCGCTGATTTAAGAACGCGAAGAGATTCTTATTTCCGCGGTATATCCAACCTTACTGCAAGTTCACATGAACGAAGAATTATCGAAAAAGGATCCATAATTAGAGAGGGTTGTTATATAGAAACCATTTATAAAACCGGAGTCCGTGTTAATATTTTCGGCGCTCATGTATGGATAAAGAATAGTGAGCTTTCCCATGAGCTTTTCTATCACCCTCTGGAAAAGTTTAAGGTTGGACGATCAATTCCTATTAAAATTTTGGATCTTCAAACAGATAATTCAAATAACGACTACAAAGTAAGAGTGCTTGCAAGTGTTAAAGCTTTAGAAGAAGATACCACAATCGAAGCACTTAAACATGCGATTCCCGGTAACAAGTACACTGCAGAAATATGTGTGATTCCCGACATAAATTCGAGTTCGAATCAAGTACTTGCCTTTGCAGATCGCGGGTTTAATGTAATTATTCGAACTAATGCATATCGCGGTGTTTATACAGAGGGATCAAAAGTTGAAATCCAGGTCCTCGCAAAGAACGAGAAATATGCGTATGCGGATATAACACGAGTAGTTGAATACACACCGGAAATCTTACAATAATAACCGTTTTAAATATGGGTAAAAAGCAACCAATACACAGGACAACAAGATTTGATTTTGATTGTGAAGCTAAACTCGAATACGATAAAAAGTACGGTCGAAATTTAAGCTACGGTTACTATTCCCTCTATAAGGAAACGGGACGGTTACCTTTGGAGTGGCTAATACGTCTTATAGATCTTGAAAAAGCTATACCTAAAAACTTTACATTAGCTTCAATGGAACATCAAGAATACAAGCGTAGGTACCATAAAAAAATCAGCTTTAAAGAGTATGCCGAAAACAAGAAAGCAAATAAGTTGTCCAATGAATGGTTCAAATATCTTGAAGAAAGCAAAAAATGGATTCCGAAGGATTTTAGAGCAGCATATACAGAATATAACGAATACTGTCAAACTTTTCAAAATGATATTACATTTTTTGAATACTACGAAAAAAAGGATAAAGGACTACTAAAACCTTTAGAATGGTACCATTTTTTGATAGAAATCGAAAAGTCCATTATAGAACTTCAGAAATCATATTTTTATACCGGTCCTTAATACCTTTTCCCTTTTTGCTGGAGCTGACAGAACAACCAGCTGTCAGCTCCAACGACTTTACTAACATATTTGGGTCATTAGCTTAGTTGGTTAAAAGCACCCGGCTCATAACCGGATGACCACAGGTTCGAATCCTGTATGACCCACCACAAGCGGAATTATACCGCATTGACACTCCACACGGTTAAAACCGTGGGTTTTCCCGCCGCAGGAGGTTATAATCACACCTCCACTCAAAGCCCTCTCACCCCGAGAGGGCATTAACCATTCACGACTCATGAAAGGAGAGCATACTTTTGAAAAACGGTTTAAAATCCAAGGTAAAACGAGTATTTCTCAATCAGCCTTATCTTGCTCTATATCCTATTTCAGATAAAACGGACATAGAAAAGGCAGAGCTTGTAAAGGCCTTCAATACCTGCGATTTAAGCAAGGAATCAGAAACCGCTACGCTCCTTTCCACTCTGTACGAATACTCTTTAGCAAAGGTTAAAACGACAAAGTTGAATAAAGACTCCATCGAACGCAATCTTGCCAATTCGTATAAGACAAAGAAGCGCAAGATAAAGGACAAAGAAACCGGAGAAAAGAAGGTAGAAAAAATCACTACCGAACGAAAAGGTAATAAAATAATCATCGAAAGATTCAAAAAACTTCAAGAAAGAAACGAACAAGACTCAGAAAAATACGAAGAACTTGTCCAAGCGTTCGAGCGGAGCAAGATAACGGTTGAGCATTTGTCGCTTATAGATTCTTTGATTCTTGAACACAAATATAAAAAATGGATCTATAAGGTTCTTTTAATTGTCGTTATATCAGTACCGATTCTCTTATACGTTCTTCCTAAATTAATCAATTTCTAAAAACAGAAAATATCTGGCGGCTATGAATATCGCATCGCATGTTATAATTGAGAATGAAGAGTTTCTCTGGGAAGACAATATTATACACTATGATTTTCAAGCAGCAAAAACTTAAACTATACTTTAATTTATTGCCAACAAACACTTAAAGTATAGTTTGATTTATTGGGATATCGCCAAGCGGTAAGGCAACGGACTTTGACTCCGTTATGCGTGGGTTCGAATCCCGCTGTCCCAGCCACGCTCTTTCTTCACACTTCAAAGAGCAGTTAATAAATGAAGCTGTGCATATGGCTCAAAGGATATGCCTAAGAGTCGATTCCGTCTTTCACCCCCCGACGGAATAAGGGCAGCAGAAAGATGATGCGCTGAATAAACGCTACATAACAGTGAACCTTCATTAATAATACAGTAAATAAGTAGCTGTCCGCGCATTACTGATCAGGACTGAAATCTGCCTTATTTCTGAATCGGACGCCCATCTCTTTTCATTGTGATATACAGTGAAACGCGTTACTAACGGTTCAGAAACGTCCCACGAACTTTTAAGGTGAGCTTATAGGGCACCGAAGCTCAAACCTATCTAGCCTACTTTGATAGGTTATCCCTATTCTTCTGATGTAGGTCAATCTACAAATACTTGCGAACAAAATGTATTTTGACCTACATCTTACCACATTGTGCAAAGCGAGATACAGGAAACTCCAATCACAGAAACACTTTACATACCTATTTTTGCATCACATCTCGCTTTGCACTATATTTTAAAATTCCCCTCATATTTCGATATGCTTTTTTCTTCTGAGGGCAGGATTCTAAATTAGGATCCTGCCCTCACCCACCTCTGTTTAATTAACGTTCTACATATTCCTCTTTATATGCAGAGCGGGCCGATTAATTCTTCTGCCCGCTCTGCCCCTCCCTATTTTAATGTTTACAAATTTGACGGATTGTCATTTTTGCATAACCTCCACCTTCGAAGAGAAAACGTTTATGCTTTCTCTTCGATATCTGCAGCTGGCACATACGGAAGTGTTCAGAACGGTCATCTGATGTGGTTCGAATCCACACGGCTGCTTCAATTATATAGAGAGTGTTTTTTGTGTTTTAGCTCTCTAAACTTCCTTAAGCCGGAGAAACAAGGTTGGTTGGCTTTATCCTTGTTTCTCCGGCGCTACTTTATGTAAGATACAAAGTTAGTTAGCATTAGCCTTCTATCTCCGAAGCATGTTAATCCGCTCAAAACCCTTGCTAATTTTATGCGTGTTCATTTTTAGAATCAGAAAGGACATCGGATATGTCATACAAATACAATCGCTTACAGCCTCACACAGAGAAAAAGAACAGCACATCAAAAAGAAAAGAGTTTGATGTAAATACTGCTTTCTCACAAAAAAAGCTCAATCGCCATGTTTTGACAGGTATTATCGGAGCGTTATTCGGCAACAAAATAATCGCTGTGATATATCTGTATCATCAATATAAACTTCATTTGTTGCTTGACGGAAAAAACAAAGAAAAGGAGGGCAAAGAACACAGCTATTATATAAGGCTTTGTATTTTAAGAGAGCTGACAACAATATCAATTTGCTTTAGGTTGTTTATCTCGATCATATTTATCATCGGTTTGGCAAACGCCATGAACAACCTTGCGACAATCTATCCCATATCATAAAAACAAAGGAGTACATACAGTGAAAACAAAAAAAAGACTGATCGCAACGATCTTAATCGGTCTTATCTTAGCGAGTTCAAGTATATCAGCAACCGCTACAGAGATCGCAGTAATAGATACCGCCGACAATAAGCCGGCTACGATTGATGAAATCTCTAAATTTTCAGACAGCAATCCCACGAAATCGCCTACGGAAACAATCATCACCGCTACCGAACCTCCCGCTACGGAACACACGGACGAAAAAGCTGATATCGAGCCTACTGCTCCTACAGAAAATACAGAAAACAAGACAGATACAGAAAAAGGAACAGAAGCCAATCTTTCTGAGCTGTATATCGATACAACGCCTTATATCAAACAGGGCGACGTCAACGGCGACGGCGAGATCAACGAAGATGATGTAGCGGTTATTCTCCGATATCTGGCGGGAGATACAGGATCCGTAGATAAAGATATGATTTTACGCGGCGACATAAACGGAGATAAAGTAACCGATATTATCGACGCAAGCATGATTCAGCAGTATATATTAGGCAACATCTCCTATTTTGATATGATATCACGCATGGAAAATATGCCGCTGTATTTGCAGTATAAAGAGCCGTGGGGCAGTTTCCCTTACGGCGACGGTACAATAGCTGATTCGGGTTGCGGACCTACCTCGATTGCCATGACAGCTTCATATCTTACTGGCAGTCAGATCACACCGGAAAACGTAGCGGCATACCTCTCTTCCACAGAAAGCGGCGGTCGTTACGGTCATTATCTTCCCGGAATCGGCATGACACATGATGTATGGGAATTATGCGCAAGGCACTATGGTTTCATCTATGTAACGAAAGCGAACGGTATAGATGAAGCATATAAGGCGCTTCAAAACGGTCAGGTAGTTATTTGCTCTCAAAGCGCGGGGATTTTTACCTCCAGCGGACATTTCATAGTGCTGAGCGGTTTGTGGAGTGACGGAACCATCAAGGTCAACGATCCCAACGATAACGATACCAACAAGAACTACATAAACACTCATTTCACAAAAGAAGCAATCGCACAGAGCGGAATCTGCTATTACATTTTCGATTCATACGATACACAGGACGCGCCGCAAAGCGAAAAAGAATTCGTTGAATTGTTTAACGTCTATTTCAGACGTCTGGGATATAGCAAAGCAGCTATCTGCGGAATGTTAGGAAACATCTATGCTGAATGTTCCATGAGCTCCGCTGTTTATTTTGCCGATTATATTCCCGACGCGGGCGGCGCTCCCGGAAACTCTAACGGCATCTGTCAATGGTATGGAGATAACTGTACCAGATTCAGAAGAGATTGTCCTAACTGGAATACCGATGTGATGGCTCAGTTCAAGTATCTCGCTAAGACCCTTGAGAATGACGGCAGCGGCACAGGTAAGTATCAGTACTATTACGGGTGCTCAGGTTGCAAGGACACGCTTGACGGTAACATTACCGATAAAAATAAGAACTGGACTGAGAACAACGGCAGAGTAACGAACACAAAAGAAGGAGCCAAAGTAGCGGCTCGCGCGTTCATGGATTTATATGAAAGACCTAACATGAGCTTCGATCAATCCATCAGATGGTTCAAAGCGGAACAGTATTGGAATATGATTGAGTGAGAAAATGAAAAAAAAACATATCGCTTATAAAATATCTGTTAAAGAATATTTAGAAGATATAAATACTAAATATCATAAGAAACCTATCATAATAGAACCAAAAAAAGAATATCAAGCTGTAAAACAAACTGCAAAAGCAATTCTAGCAAGCTGCGTTCTTGCCATGCTGTTGATACTCACGACCGCCGTTCCGACAGGAGCGGCGGTCGCAACCGAGCCTTCCGAACAAACCATTACCAAAGAGAAAGACTTTACCTCTACAGAGAAAGAACCCAAATACAACGGATTCTCAACGGTTATATCTGAGGACGAAAAGCAATACGAACTGACGGATATCGAATACAAAAGCAACGGAACTGTTGAAAGCGGTAAAACAGTTACCAAAACCACGTCAAGAACAGTAAACGGTCTGAGCAGTAAATCTTACAGTGAAGGTCAGACCGACACTATTACAGAAAACGGAAAAGAATACAAAGCAAGAATAATAAGCGTATCATACGACACAAATACAGACGGCGATCGCTGGGGCGAGGTAAGCGGAAGTAAGGATTATGGTCTACAGACTGAGAAGCCAAGCGTTCCCGACACAATGGCACTCGACTACTATGACAGCGGTACAGGACAAACGCTGACGATCAATGCTCACCTTACCGAATTAGAGCAAACATCATCAGAATGGCAGTACTACAGTTATATTGATATCGAAGTAAGCAACTATACTGATTCAAAGTATATGTTTGAGGGAAACGTAATCAGCAACAACGGAAGGACTGTACTCCCCGAGACCTACTATTCCACTCTGCTCAGTTTAGCGGGAATGAACGACAGTAATCACAGGATCAGCTCCATATACTGGCTCGGCGACGCTTATAAAAGCGGTTCCGTGAAGAACAGACAAGCTCGGGCAGATATACAGGCTTACAGCGCTTCGTACACAGCTCATTATTATGAGAGGTTCTCCCTCGACGGTGTTACGACATATAACGCAGTGATCGAATACGAATACGACGTGCCGGTCGAAGATGATCAGCCGATCTATAAGTATACCGCTACAGCGACATATAAGCTCGTGGTAAAAGAAACCGAAGCGATCAAGCCTACCGAGCCGGTCATAGAAATGAAGCCGGAAACCGTAGTAAAGACGATCACCACTCTTTCTTTGCTTCTGGTACTCAGTGCGGGCTTCGTTGTTTTGGTGATGTTTTTAATGACAAAATTCAAGCTGAGGAAGAAAGATTTTATCCGACGAAAAAAATGATGAAAGGACATACTAACATGGCAATTATTATTGTTAAATCTCAGGAGGAATTAGACAGAATACCTCTTGACTCAGAAGACACCATTTTCATCGCATTCGGAGACGAAGCAAATCCTGCGATTGTAAACAACCGAAAAAAAATCGTGGTAACTTTCAACGTAAACATAAAAGCCAGAGACAGTGAAATTTATGCCGGCGGGGACGCTTATTTTGAATTGTATGGTAACAGTCATTTGATTACAATAGGAAACACTCACAAAACCGTAGCTCACGACGAAAGTGTTGTTGATGCTTTCGATTCTGATGCGCGTATCGTTGCAAAAGACAACAGTCAAATCAGATGTGTTGAATCAACAGTATTTGCCTACAACAGTTCAAAAGTCGAGGCATACGGTGCATCCTACATACACGGACACGACGACGCAAGTGTTGTCGTGAGCGGCAACGGAAACGACATTACAGCTTTAGATAGGTGTCGTGTTTTCCGAAAAAATCTTGGTAGCGGCAATTCGTTCGTTATTCATGACGATACCGCAGAAATCGTAGAGTGAAAACATAGATTTACGGTGGATTTTGCCGCCGAGGGTGAGGGCAAATGACCACTCGCCAAAACCCATGTTATAGGGGCTCCTACTGCATTTGAGGTTTTGGAACCCTATCGAATTACATAGGTACAAAACAATCAAGATAATTATAGGACATATACGCAAAGTTTTGGAACCCTATCGAATTACATAGGTACAAAACAGTCTCGGAAAAAAGACCCTATCAAATCACAAGGGTACAAAACGCACCTTACGCGGCGTTATTCTTTTCTGCTATAAAAAAGCAGATGGTCTTTATGGCTGTCTGCTTTTTTTGTATAGAAAAACATTGGTAGAACCAAGTACAGGAGGGTTTAGTTATGTTAAAACTTTGCAAACAATCTCTGGCTCTTTTCTTAACAGTCCTTATCGCTTTCAGTACCGTTTTATCGGTAAGCGTTTCGGCTCATGAGGTAGACATAGAAGAGTCAGGTGCCACCGTTCCTATGTTCAGCAAGATTGAGGTGATCGACGGCGGCATAAAATTCAATTGGAATAGATTTGTGAATAACAGCTATCCCTACGGAGTCTTTTACAGGATATATTATAAGAATTATCGCGGCGACTGGATCAGAATGATAACGACAGCCGCTACGCAATACATAGATACCGATGTACACGTCGGCAGAACATTTACATATACGATACGTTGCGTATCACCGGACGGCAACGAGTTCGCCTCCGATTTCAACTCTACCGGCTGGGCGGTCTCTTATTATGACGCGCCCATTATCACTTCCTTAACATCAAAGATAACGAACGTAGCGACTACAGGAACCGATACGGTCGAAGAACCAACACAAGCGGTCGAGGAAACCGCAGAACCTACAGAAACACCTTCAACGGAAGGTGAATCCGCAGAAAGCGGAAACCTTTACACAGAGGAAACCGAAGCCATTGAGGAAACAGTGGTGCAAACAGCAACCGAATTTGAAGAAGATAATAATTCTCTTCCAACCGAAGAATTGCCCGAGGAAGAGATTGATATAAATAAAAAGTCTGATACAGATCTCGCACAAACAGGAGCGGTACTGTCGGACGAAGTAACAGACACAATATACTGGACGGGAAACGCACCCGCTTACAGAGTGTACCTTAAGGTAAAAGATTCTCCCGCAGCAATGAAAACCATATGCGTATCGACCCGTAATCGGTACTATACATATAATCATAAAGCAGACGGATATACATACACCTACAAAATCTGCGCGTTAGATTCCTACGACGCTGTCGCAAGCGAATGTGCATCATCGCCGTATTATACGGACGGAACATTATATACCACACGAAACCGATGGATCTACGAGCTGTTATCATCAAAGCACATCAGCGTAGCGGCTAAATCCTTTGATGATTATTCGTATCAGGAACTCAGCGACGCCGCTCACACCTACGGCGCGCTTACTTCATCGGGCTACTTCGATGACGGAGTAAGCCTTACAAGACAGTTTGCCGCAAACACGCTCGTGAATCTTTTTGGATATAAAGCGCACTCGTTAGGTAATTATTACAATACAGCGGGAAACAGTACAGTACAATTCACAAAATGGAGCAGATCTGACTACTACGCTCACGATACGACTAACACCAACATGAACACTGTCGGATATTACGGTTGGTTTGAACCTGATTCAAAGAACAACTTATATCCGAATAATGATGTTACCGCTGATGAATGGGATAACCTGATGAATGATTTATCTCTCTACCGCACATGGCACGGAAAGACCGTAATTTCTTTTGGCGACAGCGGTATTCAAGGTAGAGGCAACATCGTAAACCAAAACGACGGATCTTACGAAAGCTCGTGGCGTGATGTGAACCGCAAGGACTTCACAAACAAGAGATTTCCTCGATTTAATCAAGAGATATCTGAAGGACCGATCGAGATCATCGGAGAGAAATACGGCATGCAGCACAGAGATTATTCATGGTCGGGCGCTTCTATGGGAACTGAGCTGAGATATTTGGGTAGCGGCTTTTACGAATTTACCGACGGCGCTTCGTACAAATCCCATATTGCCAATCAAGTACGTACAGCTGTGAAAGAGGAACAGAAAGCCGATCTGATTATCATGAACGGCGGCGACAACGACGAATACTTTTCCACTATACCGTATAGCACCGTAAACGACTCAAGGACAGTGTATGATTGGGGTTATAGTGCGCCATACTGGTTCAGCGAAGCGGCTCACAGAGATTATCACGCAAACAACCCTCAAATATACCATTATTATGAGAAAAAGGCAGTAGAAAACTATACTAATGAAACATCATTTGTTGATGGGACAAATAGAACTTTCAGCTTGATAAAAAGTTATTATCCTTCCGTTCCCGTGATCTACGTTCGTTCTCACCAGATAGAAGTAGGTTCATTAGTGAATCAGAGACTATATCAAGAAAAGGTATTATCCATTGCAAGAAACTACGGTGTAAAAACGGTAGATTTGTTCAACACTTCAATTCTCGACGGTATGAACAAACGAATCGCCGCAAGATATTGTTACGATGGGTATTATTCCGACGGTTCAGTAGACACCAGAGGTATACACCCTAACGGTCTCGGGTATACAAAATGCTATTTACCGCACATTGAAGATATGATGTTGCGTATATGATAGCAATTCAAGACTTTGGTAATTCCGCGGCGCATAGCAATATGTGCTGTGTTGTTTTACAGAATATTGCAAAGAAAGGAGTAACAATCCATGAGAAACATCGGACTGGCATTGAAAAGCGTATTAGCTGACGTCAATGCCGACCAAAACACATGGAGCGATCTGGAAGAAAAGTTGCAGGATGTAGGCAATAAGTCTGCCGGTCTGGTTCAGATCTGTCAGAAGTATTGGTGGATACCTTTCCTGATTTGCTTGGCTGCAGGCGTAGCTTGGTGGTTCTTCGCTGGCAGACAGGGCACCGGAGCAAAGGGCTTCCTTGCAAAACTTCTTATCGTAACATTTATCATCGGAGCAATATTCAGCCTTGCGGCTATGTTACTTGGTGTATTAGGATTACAGGATCCTGGTTTGGCCAGTGTGTCTTAATGCTTAATATACTGATAGCGCAAGATTAATTTGTTGCTTAGTAATTACTACTCAACAGACCACCTCGGAGGGGAGCAATCCCCTCCGACCCGCTTCACAGAAAAATCAACTTTTATATAATAAATACTCAGAAGAAGGAGGTTGCATCTTGGAACAAACTTACGGAAGTTTAATAGCGTGGCTGCAAACTGAAAATGGCAGTCCCTTTAAATCTACAGTATGGAGCAATTTTTCTCCATTGGGTATGCTATCGGAATTCCTTAATCTAATCGCATACGGAATTGGCTCCTTATTTAAGATCTTTCTCGACGGTATGAATACAGTCGCTATTGAAGCATATAAGTTCTTATCGTTTTCCGGCTCTGACTCAATAAAGAATCTATATAATGTTCTTTCCAAATACATTTGGATTCCCGTTTTACTCTGCGGAATGATCATGTGTATCAGAGTCGTTATGGGTGATATCGTCAAAAAGAATGTAGGCAAACAGTTCATTCGAAATATCGGCTATTTATTTATAGCCATCGCCGTATTACCGACAGTCTTTTCATACATGAACACTTACGTTATCGATGAAAACTATTTCACAAAAGTGTCATTAGTAGATTCGGACAATTCCATGTCAGATAATATTCTTCGAACAAACGCGACCGATAGACTATGGCTTTACGAATATATGGTTAATTATACAGGATATTCGGATTTAAAGAATCTTGACGAAAAAATCGGTTCATGGGATACGGGCGTCAGCTTTGGTGATGTGGTTTCTTACATATTTGGTGGAGATCCATCTAATTCAAACTGCGGAGGACTTGACGACAAAACATCTGTTACTTTAGACGATGTACATAAGATCATAGATAAATTAAACTCTTCGGATGCGCATAAAATGTGGCTGACAGGTTCCGCTACCGGTCCGCATAAAAATAATGAAGTTTCAGATATCGCTAAACAACTCAGCTTTGATGATTGGCTTTCAGTGAGAAATCGAATCACTGAATTCACTTTTAATGATTGGAATAACAACTCCCAAACAAGCACAAATCAAAAATATAGCGGCGGAGTTCCTAATTTTTTCAAAGTGAAAACTTCAACCCATACAGAAACAGCTCCGGACGGATCTACGGTAAAAATCCAACAAGTCATGCCGATGTCTGATGGAACGGATATTCTAGGCATAACTATAAGCGGTAATAAAATAGGTAAAGAATCCTATTGGCGATATGATATTGACTGGTTCAATGTATATGTTGAGCTGATAGCTCACGCTTATGTTGCTTTCGTTGTCGCATATTGCGCAATCAAGCTGATTATCGAACTGATTGTACACCAGGTATTCGGCGGTATTATGGCTGCTATGGACTTGACAGGCGGCGAAAGAATCAAGAAATACTTTACAGCAATCATTGGCTGTTATATGGGTCTTTTGATTGGCGCTATGGTATTACCGATATACAACGCTGGGTGTTCATGGATAACAACTCATATGCAAGTTGAATCCACCTTTGTTAAGGTTATTTTGGAAATTATACTTGCTATGGTAGTCGTTAACATACCGAATATAATAGCTATGTACTTCGGCGTTAATACCGGAGCTGGTGGAGGTATGGCACTGTTCGGCGCAGGCGCTTATCTTGCGGGTAGAGCAGGAAGAGCAGTAGCAAAAACAGGTGTTGGTGCCGCAAGAGGTATCAGAAACGCAGTTCAAACAGGTGCTTTCACACAAAGAGGGCGCCAACTTGATATGGAAAGGCTGCAAGAAGCAAGACATAGACAAGGGCAAGAGAATCAAAGACGTCAAGAACAAAAGCATGATGCCGAGCGCGCCGAAGATAAACAAGAAAGTGCCGCAAGAGAATCTGCACGTCAACAAGAAAACACCGCAAGAGAATCTGTACGTCAGCAGAAATTAGAGCAACAAAATGCTGCTTCTAATGAACAAAATGCACTCAGATCAAATCAAGATCCCAATGCATTAGCAATGGAACGTAATGCGGATATCGCTAACGGCAGAGTGCCAAGAACTTATGATCCTGTTACCTATGAAAAAGACCAAAGGATGAATAGTGATATCTTAAAAGGTGCTCAAGAAAATGGCGGTACACGCGAGGCAGCAAAAGAATCCGCAAGCAAGTATTACAGTAATCATGGCGTTCCTTCCGGTGTTACGCCGCAAACCATAGAGTATACTGCAGATAAAGCATATTTGCATGGACAATGGGACTCCATAAATAAAGAAGCTAAATCTATGGTCGATTTAGGTCAAGCGAGATCTTATAATGAAGCCCGAGTACAAGTAGCGACAAATAAACTCCAAGAATGGGGCGGCACAAAAGAGAACGCTGAGCGTTATGTTTCAGAACAAATTTCTGCCGAGCAATTGATCCCTCAAAGGCAGAATAACTCTAATCTGAAAACTTAATAGAATTGGTTCAAAAGTACAAATATCAGGCAGAGATCATCTGGTTCTCTGCCTGATACATTTATATGTAAGGAGTCGTTCGCATGAACAAATTACCTATCGAAATAAACTCTGAAATGAAAATATTCGGAGTTTCGTTAACTGTTCTTTTGTTTGCGGCAGCCGGTATGTTTATCGGTTCTCAAACAAAGGAATGGATCTACGCGCCATTACAAACGCCGTGGATTATTTTCAATGTTATCGTATGGCTGTTTCTCGGTCTTCCTTCCCCTATAAACCGTGGCAAGAGAATGTTTTCATCGCTGGTCTTATATCTCACAAGAGACGATAGAACATATGAATCCATTCCTATGCCGAGAAATATCACAGAGATTGAACCTCTGAAAGAACGCAAAGGAGAATTCAATGTCGAAGAATACTAAAAAGAATAGCTCTGTAGATTCTAACAATCAAAAACTTCTGAAAAAAAGAAAAAAAGAAGAAGATAAGGAATTAAAAGAAGCTATTAAGGAAACCAACAAGAACATAAAAAGGCAGCAAAAGCAACGCCGAGAACTTGGCAAACGAATAAACTTCGCGCCGATGGAAGAGCTTATACCGATCAAAAAAGCAATCGACAGGGGTAACGCTGGATTCGAGTATCAGAACAATCTCGGATATTTCGATATAGTCAGAATCATTAGCTTTGATTTTGAGGCTATGGATGATGAAGAATTGGCACAACACATCTATCATTGGGGCAGATTCTATCTTATTACCCCTAATCCTCTAAAACGTTTATCTTTAAATATGCCTGTCGATACATCACAAAAAGTCAAATATTATACCAAATTACTGGAAAGAACAAAAAATCCGATCAAACGGGAAACCATAATCAAGATGATCAATGAGCTTAAAACATCGTTTGAGGGCCGCGAAACAAGAGACTATTTTATGTTTTACTACGCAGATGATCTTGACAGTCTAAGAAATGAAGCAGCTCAAATCTCGGCTTCACTCGAAGACAAAGGATATGCAGTCAAACTGTCCCCGCTCACTAAGCTGCAAGTTCTTAACAAGCTCTGTAACCCCTATACAAATAAAGATATGCTAACGGAGAATTTCGCCTAATTACCGCAAGGAAGTGACTGCAAATGCCTGAAGACTATGGCGTCAATAAAGCTGAAAAAATATCGAAAGACAGTGTAAGCACAACCGGTAAGGCTATAGGTAGGTCATTTAGTATTACAAACAACAATTCAAAGAGCGAATCATCAAAGTCATCTAAAAAGAAGCCTAAAGGCAAGAAAAAATGGATTACGTTATTGATCGGCTTTGGCATTGCTTTACTTAGTTTATGTCTTGCTTCAATAATTGTAGTATTGATGATAACATCAGTTGTTGTCATGAACGAAGGAAGCAACGCATCGAACGGTACCTTGCAACAAATTGGTACATTCTATCCTCGCCTTGAAGCCCCGGAAAAAGGAAAAGAATCTGTTAACCATACAGGTAAAAAAGTAGACGATTACTTTTTCAATTCAACGAATCCTTTTGAAGCAGCGGGTTATGGTATGCCGAACTGCACTTCTTACGCATGGAGCCGTGCATATGAAATGTTGGACAGCACACCAAACCTCTGTACAGGAAATGCACAAGACTGGTACGATTACAACAAAAGATATGACTATTATCCATACGGAAGTGAACCACGTCTTGGCGCAATCGCTGTATGGTCGCACGGTGATAGTGGTCATGTGGCGGTTGTCGAGAAAATAGAAGGAACAAAAGTTACTTTCTCAAACTCAGCGTACCAAAGTACATTTTTCTTTTTACTTGAAGTAGACTCTTCGGTACAGACAAACTATTGGGATAATAGCAGTTGGAATTTTCTCGGTTTCATATATGTGTTTGATGAAATGCAGTACAACGACGGTTATGGAGGTCCTTCACAGCTTGCGGCTGTTGCGACACGAGAAGTAAATGAAGGAGATCATTACGGCGGTCAAAAATACTGGAGTTGGTATGGCTTCAATTCAAGAGTAGAATGGTGCGCTTGCTTCGTATCGTATTGTATGAACGAGTGTGGTTTATTAACTGAAAAAACAGGAGAAGGACACAAAGACGCGCAAGCCGCTACATCATGGTACAAAGAACGAGGGCATTTCTTGCCCGGAGGTAATACCCCATCGTCAGGCATGCTTATTTTCTTCGATTGGGGCGGTGATGGACTTTCCGATCATATTGGTATAGTTACAGACGTCAAAAACGGCACAGTGCATACAGCGGAGGGTAATACGAGCGACAGAACAGCTTTTCACGAATACTCAGTTAGCGATTCCCGCATTTATGGATATGCAACATTTAATACATATGAACGCTCATCGGTATCCAATAACACTCAGGTTCCTAAAAGCGAAGCAGAATTTTGTCAAATGTTCTATCGTTATTTTAGCAGAAAAGGCTATAACAAAGCGGCAATCTGCGGTATGTTGGGAAACATATACACTGAATGCTCTATGAGTTCCAGTGTCTATTTTAAAGATTGGATATCAGACGCGGGCGGTGCTCCCGGTAACTCAAACGGTATTTGCCAATGGTACGGAGATAACTGTACGAGATTCAGGCGTGATTGTCCGAATTGGAACAAGAGCCTCATGGCTCAGTTTGAATATCTTGCCGGAACATTGGATAATGACGGACAAGGTTCATATAACACCAAATACTATTATTGGTGTACCGGTACAAAAGCCGCTTTAAAATCTGTTCCAAACACAAGAGCAGGAGCGCAAGATGCGGCTTATTACTTTATGAAATACTATGAACGTCCGAACTTAGGCTTTGACCAATCCAGAAGGTGGAACAAAGCCGCCGAGTATTGGGATATGCTAAGATAGGAGGAAAAATGGAATCAGTAAAAAGAATCTTTAATAATACAGTCGTCGTTTTCGTGCTTGCTATCCTTGCGGTAGCAAGCATCGTAGCGGCGACTTTTATTAATATCGACGCAAACACAAAACAAAGCCGTATCAATAATACTGAAAGCACCAATGAAACGGTTGCGGGTTCAACGACGATCGCCGCTACAAAATCAAATGTTCAGAGCGGGGACAATTTCAAAGAACTGCAGAGCCAAGAGTTGAACAGTTTACTGTCCGAGCTTGAATCTATAACTACCCGAAACAGCTCGATTACTGATATCGTAGATAAGTATATTGCGGTTAGGTACAACTATACCAACAGTCCGGATAAAGAAAAGATTTTGAGTGAGCTTAATAATATCACCCGAAAATTCTTCTTAGGACAAGTAGACAACAGCTTGAATTTTCTTGAGGGAGATTCAAAAGCTGAGATCATAAAAAGATATGCCGCTACAGACAGCGCATATTTGCCTTTATCGAGCGACGCGGGTTTAGGTACGTTTGTGTATATCGTAAACATCAACGGCGTAAATAAAGTCATAGAGTACACAGTATTCAACGAATCCGGGAAATGGGTAATCTATGATGAAAAAGAAGTCGGTACCGTTGAAGATAAAGATATTGAAACGAAAGAGCTGCTTACACCCGATATCGTAAAATCGGCTGAGACGTCTACAGAAAATGGAGACATATCAAGTCAGCCCACTCAGATGAAGGAGGTAACGGAGAATGTACAGTAAATTCAAAATTGTGATCTCGATCCTCAGCGTTACTGTTATTCTTGCTTGCCTTATACAAGCGATACCCATTTACAGCCAATTACAACAATATAATGCTATTATTGACGATTCCGAACAGAACAAAGGATCTGTTGAAGAAACCATTACAGCGACAGAAGATCTCTCTGTCCGTAGCGGCAGTACAGCTGATGAAGCGGATTACAGATCTACGCAGGAGTATTCGGACAACAATAGCCGTATCCTGGCGTTAAAAGAACGAATCAATCTGCTTAACAATGGTATTACTTCTGATTTAACAGATCTCACAAAACTGGTATTCAACAAAATCACTGAGATCAGCGCAGATCCCAAAAATGACAAACTTAGAGACGAATGTAAGCAATACATGACAGACGATTATTTCGAGCGTTTCAAAGATACAGAGATCGAACGTGAATCATATATGGTTTACGATATAAGGTTCTGTGATTTGGATAAGGACGATATATCCGCATATGTGCTTACGAGAAGCTCTAATCAAATCAGGTTCTTTGTCACATATTCCTATGAGGAAGGAAAGAACTACGTTATAAGCGATATAAAAACAATAAAAAACGAGGTGTAGTCTAATGTCATTACGTGCAAGTATAGGCAACTTCATTGAAAGAATACGGTATAAAATCAATAACAGTAAACTTATAAAAGGGAGTAATTATGAGAAGTCGGAAACAGACCTTGAATTACTCTATAACATTCAGCCTGTAGGAAATCTTAAAGCACATGATAAGTATATCTCTTTGGGAGATTCCTACGAAGCGTGTATACACATATATTCCGCGCCCAGCACTTCATATAACTGGCTGTTTCGTCTATGCTATCACACGAATGTCATAACAACTATAGACATTGAAACAATAGATAAAAATGAAGCGATTAATAATCTAAACCGTTCTATTACGGAGCAGGAGTCACGAGCTGATGACGCGAGAAAAAGATCGGAAGCGAAAGAAGCTATTAGTACCGCTCAACGGCTCGATCAGCTTCTTGAAGAATTACAGCTCTTAGGTAATTCTTTAAAAGAACTGCATATAAGGCTTTATGTGTACGCAAGAAGCTATCTTGAACTTGAAGAACGCATATTAAAGATTGAAAAAAGGCTGGAAGAAGACGGATTTGACAGCTACGCTGTAAACGTCAATGAACAGTTAAGCGAATTTAAAGCTTTCTATCTTCCTATAGATATACAGAAGAAATCACTCGTTTCCCGTGCAGGTATTCCTTGTCCGTCTGAGTTGTTAGCGCAAGGATTACCCGAGCATTACATAGGATGGGATGACCGCAATGGTTTCTATTTGGGCGATACCCCATATAATGCGGGATATGGCCCTGTATTTTTTAATCCAACTATTTTGGATTCGTACAGACAATCCTATGACGGATTTATCTGTGGAGATAAAGGCTCCGGAAAATCCACAACCATCAAAATGCTGATCGAAAACAATGTTATTAACGGTCACAAGGTTCGAATCCTTGATGTAACAGGCGAATACAAGGGAATCACCAAGCATTACGGCGGTCTTGTAATCAAGCCTGACGGCGAAAAGGGTTCAGATATTCTAAATCCTTTGGAGATTCTTAAAGTTGACGAGAGTGAAGGACAGAACTATTTAAAACACATATCCAAGATGGCTCTCATTTACAAACTAAAAAGTCCAAGTGCCAGCGAGAACGAGATAGCGGTTTTCAAAGACCTTTTGAGTGTGTTGTATGAAAAGGAAGGGATAATCAATCCCAATTTAGATTTCGACCAGCAGCAGATTACAGGTCTTTCACCCGAAGCATATCCTATCTACAGTGATTTGCTCGATCTCATTCATCAACAGATCAGTATCAACGAAGTCAGAGCAAAGGAAAAGGAGCAGGCAAAGAACAGATTAAAGTATTTGTTCAATATCGAGATTCAGATCAATGATATTGTCCGCAACTACAGCGCTTTATTCAATCGGCATACAACCGTAAAGAATCTGATGGACGCGGATATCATCGACTTTGACCTATCCAAGATTGCCACTATGGAACCGGCTATTTTCGATATGCAGCTGTTTAACGTAATTTCGATTGCGTATGATTCCTGTTTATCAGTTGGTGTTGAAATGAAAAACGCCTACGACAGCGGAAGATTAACACTTGATGAGGTCACACGTTTCTTTATTTATATCGACGAATGTCACAGAACGATCAACAGCAACAAACCGTATGCTGTAGAGTATATTATAGATATGATGCGCCAAGACCGTAAATACTTTGGTTCCGTTTACCTTGCTACGCAGAACATGTCAGACATGGTACCATCATCAGGAGATAACATGGATTCATTGAAAGCTGTATTTGCTCTGTGTCAGTATAAGTTCATTTTCCATCAAGACGCAAACGGCGCGGAAGTTTGTGCCCAGGCATTTGACGAAAAAACACTGACAGCGAATCAGAAGAAAAAAATACCGTACCTTGAGAAAAGAGAAGCGCTCATTAACGTAGGCGTTATTACTTTCCAATGCAGGTGTAAACTGCTTGACAGAGAAACCCTTGCTTACTACGGAGGTGGCGCTTAATGCCGAGAGAAAAGTCCAGAGAAGAGCTTGAACGGGAGAAAAGAGCAAAGTCCTTATCCTATGAAAGAAAACTGATGAACAAAAATAATAAGTTCATTATCTTTTCAGTAGTTTTCATTCTCATAGGATATATCTTTTTCTTCATTTCTCCGAAGCTCTTTCACGAAAAGCCCGAACGATTCTATACCGATATCGGCAGTACAGTTAGTTTTAAAGGCGGCAGCATTACGCCGAATAGTTGGGTATTCGCCGAAGCGAGAAACATGATGCAGGTTGAGTTTACTTTCAAATCCAATCAAGTTATCGCACCCAATATAGAAGTCAATGCGGCTACAAGTTTCGACGATCGTACAAAAGCAGCGACAAGGCTCAAATCCGACATCATTTACCATGAGAACGACTTCTATATAGCTAATATATATGATATTCCCGAAGATTATTATTGTGTATCTTTGAGAATCAGAACAGCCGAAGATAAAAGCTCCGAAACTACCGCTCCCGTTAATAACAACGACGGCATCGGAAACGAAGTAATCAGGCAGTTGAATGAAACTACAAGCGCTACAGAAGCAAAGGAGAAAACTTCAACGGCGGTGATTTATACTTGCCGCGACGCTGTAGACATTATCCGTTCCCTCTATCCGCTTGACGACTACATTTACAGAATCAAGAGAATCCAGAGCAATATAAATGCCGATTATGCAATCATTGCCGAAAACAACGCTGCTATTGATACGCTGAAAAGCACCAATACAGAGTATGAATTGAAGAATGATGAACTAAGAAACGATATGCTGTACATGACAAGCTCAGAAAAACAAAAGATTGAAGCTGAGATTGAAAGCAACGAAGGCAAGATCGGAGATAACATCGCTCAGATCAGAGGAAAGGAAGAATCCAATCTCGCTCTGCAAAATGAGATACAGGAATATTCGGAGATCATCAAGAGGATCGCGGCCGAAAGCGAAGGAAGAGAGTATATAGCTCCGACCCAAAGCACCGAACCGACAGAAGCCAACATCAAACCTTTGAGAGAAAAACCAACCGTTAACCCGACTGAACCCGCAAAAGTACCTACTGTACCACCTACGCAGGCGAAAGCGGAAAAAAAGAACTGATTCTTGCAAGGAGCATAGATTATTCATTTGAATGGTCTATGCTCCTTCCTACATGAAGGAGAAATCTATGCGTAAACTTATATCGATTATGTTATGCTTCCTAATGATAGGAGTACTACTGACCGCTTGTAGTGGTTCAACGGTCACTATCACGGTGAACAGTAAATATGAAAACGAATTAGCCGATCAGCTCGCATCGGAAAAATCTACTGACGATGACGGAAATACAGTATATACCTTTACAAAACCTCAGTATCTCGAATACATAAATAAGCTGATGGAAAAGGTAAAATCTGAATTTCGCGAAGTTATTTATGATACCGCTACGTATTCCTATTTGAACGAGGACGGCACCGAGCTTGTAGTCGGCGTAGATAAAACGGTATACGATGAAACAGAATGTAAAGAACAAGCTCAAGAGATTGGCGAGCTTGCTCTTTTATATAACGTAAGTACATTAGACCACACCGGCAAAGTAACAGTTACTTATGAAAACTGCAATACCGGTGAGGACTATTTCAAAAGCGAAATTAAAATGTAGTGTGATTATTGTTTTAAAGGAGGTAATCAATATGAAAAGGTTTGTTAGATCATGTACATCTATCCTGTTGTTAACACTTTGCATATTATCTTGTTTGATGGTTAGAACCATAACCGCTTCCGCAGCTGAGATTGATTTGGAAGAATTGTCTGCTCAAATCGAAAATCAGCTTGCAGAAGAAGGAAATGGCAAATTAGCTCCTGCTCCGGATCTCTCGTTCGATTATAGTGAACGAGGCGTTACTATGACTGTAAACTTACCAAGCAATTCTATTTGGTATTATAGATTTTATGTTTGGAAAAACGGAACATGGAATCGAATAGGCACTGATAGAAAAGAAAACTATTGTTCATATGAAATTGCAGACAGCGGAATAACATATCACTTTACTGTAAGAGCAGTAATTAATAAAACATTTCTTACGGAATACAAAAACCAGTCCGTTTACTTCTGCAAAACTCCAAGCTCATTAAAAGCAACTCATATCAGCAACGGGATAAAGGTTTCATGGGACATACTTAACGGAATTAATAAATACCGTGTATTTTGGCTAAACACCAAAGGCAAATGGGTTCGGGAAGCAGATACATATAACAACTACTATATTGATAAGAACCCCAAAAAAGATTGGGCAAACTGCTATACGGTAAGAGGTCTTGATTCAGACGGCAACTACTGCTCAGGATATAAAACCGGTTGCTTATGCTATCAAGGCGGTCCTGTCAATACTGAATCCGTAGTAAATAACATTGTTAACCAAGTACAAAAAGGCAATTCCGAATTTACTTATCCAAATAAATACTGGAATTACAGCGGTATTCCAAATGGCGCTGATTGGTGTACAGGATTTTGCAATTATGTAATAGGGAAATCATGCGGCTCGTGGCGTTTTGCAGGAGAATTCCATAAAGGAGCAAAGTTTGATTGGAACCACGAGGAAAGCACAGGATATGGAAACTATAATAATCCTGCAGACTGGCACCCTTATACCAACCAATGGGCTAAATGGGCTGCAACAGATGGGATTTTCTATCAACCTTACGAGTTAGTTCCTTCAAAGGGCGATATTGTTTTCTTTGTACAGAATGGTAAACGAGATACTTATAATAATATCTGTCATGTAGGTATAGTCGTTTCAGCTGACGGTGAAACTGTCACGACAATTGAAGGGAACACAGGCAACGCATCCGCTACAGCCGCACGTGTAAATCTATATACATATAATAAATCCGGAAAAACATACAAAAGCAATAGACTATTCATTTCAGGCTACATTCGTATGAAAGATGTTTATTACAGAACAATATACTAAAAAAACACCGAAAGGAGAAGCTTTATGGATATCAATGTAATCGAGGGTAAACTCTCCCAAGACGAAATCGACTATTATGTGGATAAGCTAAAGACTGAAAATCCAGATAAAATCTTTAAGAGTATAACCATCAAAGTAGACGGTGACTATGTTGAGTTAATATCTAATTACGACAGCAAACCGTTTGATCGAATCAGACGAATTACCGGCTATCTGGTAGGTACGATCGATCGGTTCAACGACGCCAAGAGAGCGGAAGTCAAGGACCGAGTAAAACACTCCTTAGTCGATCCGAAAATCTAACTTAAGGTACATTAGAAAAAAAGACAAAAGGAGTTTTTACATGAGCAATAAAATACTATATATTGGCGATACCGGAACTTCGTTTATCTTTCAGAGAATCGCTGAACAGGCGAACGCAGAACTTGTTCCGTACAGTGCGATAACCGCTACAAAAGACCAGATCATCGACAAGGCACTCAGTGAGTCTTTTGAAATGATTATACTCAACGCTCCTGAGTGCTACGATGTAAAAAGTGAAACGATCTCAATCATAGAAACGATTTTGAACAGCGTAAACACAAACAACACAAAAGTCGTATTAATGGCGCCGGGCTATGACAGTAAATCTCACCTTGTCGTAGCGGCAGCGCAAAAAGGGGTCAGATATTTTATTATTAGCAAATCCGCTTCCGATATGATCGAAGAGTTCAAAACCGCAAAAGCGGGAATCAGTAATATCCCGATTGACGTATATCAAATACAGAACCCTACGATTAAAGAAGAATTTGTTTCGGCCGCAGAAAAGTTTTCATCGGTAGAAATAGCTGTCGGCGGCGTTATGCCGAGAATTGGTACAACAACGATAGCAATACAGCTAATCAAGTTCCTGCACTCAGAAGGCAAAACCGCTTGTTATGTTGATCTGAGCAACACAGATTATATGGAGCTTGCAACGAATTACTACGACACAGAAAAGCACGAAAAGGATCTCCATAAATTCAATCTCGCAGGAGTAGATATTTATACCAACGTAACACAAGAAATCCTATATCAGATTCATGTCCGTAACTATAATTTCATCATATATGACACCGGATCTCTTCTCAATAACAATGTAAACACCTCAGATTTCCTCCGGAAGAGTATAAAACTTCTCTGTACAGGCAACAAGCCTAACGAGAATAAAGCGTTAAATAACGTAGCAAATACGCTTTATAACACAAAGATCAACTACATATACTCTTTCGTACCCGATGATGAAATAGAAGATATCCGCGTCGAACTGAAGAAATGGTTTGGCTGTACTTGCTATTTCGCACCGTATATTCCTGACGCTTTCAGCCTTAACAATGAAAGCAGAGCTATGTTCAAGGCAATACTTTCCGATTATTTCCCCGAAGAAGAGCCCGAAGAGATTCCTAAAAAGAAAGGATTCTTTGAAAGAAGGAGAGAGAAGAAAAACCGAAAAGCTCAGCAAAAGGCTGTAGAACAAACTCCTGTTGAGATTGCAGAATCAAAACCGGAACCCGAAGCTGAGGATAGCTCCGCTACGGAAAATACCGAAGCGTGAGCAAGGGGGATCTGATATGAAGCTCAAAAAGAACAGTTTACCATTCAAAGAGATCGCCTTGAAACACAAGTACAACGTTGAAAACGAAGAAAACGTAGTGCTGATCGAAGAAAAGGGCGGCAGAGTTGTTGCAGAGGTCGTTATGCAGATCGTCAGGATCATCGTATACACACTTCTGCTTGCCCTTGCGTTCATCGGTCTGATCTCGATCATCATTCCTGATACAAGAGATATTCTTATTAAACAAGCTGTATCTGTTGTTGACGAATTTATGGGATTATGGGGACACTAAAAAGGAGCTGAAATAAAATGACAACTGATAGAATTGTAGGTATTGTCGGTGTTTCCTGTGTATCTGTTTCACTTTGCTTATTCGTTTTCGATGTAGTCGGTCTTTCGGTTCCTTTTTCTATCCTCTTGATACCGCTGCTGACTTTAGCTGCATTGGTATTAGGAATCATAGGACTGAATCTTAGCAAGAAGGAAAAGACAAACAACAAAACACTGAATACCATTTGCGTCATTATCAGTTCAGTTAATCTGGTCGTATACATTTTATATATGACTCTTATGATTATCGGAGCGTTTGCGTTGTTCGGATTTACAAGGAATATGCTAAGGATCATGGTTAAGGGATTAGAAATCGGCTGACAAGGAGTTTAGGAAGGAAAAAGGTTATGATTATCAACGGTAATGTATATGTAAATATAGATGTCAATCAATCAAATCCTACAGAGATATTGAAATGCCTTGTAGATGCTATTCATAACTTTATAGACAGATGTCCGGCTTATTCTGGAAGAAAAGAAAAGTTGGAAGCTTATTATATAGTCCTAAATGAGATAGATCACGCCTCTGCTTCTTTATCTTTCAGTGGGAAAGGAAGGAAAAGTCAGCCACCCCATAGCTAAAGCAAGGGGTTTCCAAGCCGCATGATTAGATGAGTTACCCGAATTAAACATCATCTCATTGACTCTGAGCTCAGCGGTATGCGCGTCAAACAGCAACAACCCTACCGCTACTGCAGAGACACCGATCGGAGATATTGTCGTGATTGATGATGATGACCATCTCTGATGTATCACTTAGAGCCGCTACGAATTCATTTCGTAGCGGTTCTATTCTGCTTTTTCCCATAGGAAAGCCAAAGATCAGCTAAAACCTTTCAAATAGTCAAAAATGTTAAGAAGCAATCGGTTTTGACTATTTGAAAGGTTTTTGAATAAAAATGTGATAGATATGGGAAAATCGTAAATGTTTCGCGAAGAAATTTACAAATAGTTAATCTTAGCTACTCATATGAGTAGTATAATGTTGTTATAAACCATATTAGAAAGAGGGAAACAATATGAAAAAGATTATATGCGCTTTGCTGATTGGGATAATAGTAATGTGTTTTGCTGGTTGCGGAACGCAAAAGATACCCCATGTGGCAAATAATTCATCGGTAGAGATAGATCCAGAAGTTGATCGTATAACGACACTTGATTTTGATTTTTCCGAACAGGTTCTATACGAATCAGAAAACGTTCGTGTTACAGCTCTGTCAGTCCTTCCTTACGAGCTTGGAATACAATTCAAGATAGAAAACCTATCTGACCAAAAGCTTGCTGTCGGAGAAGAAAACACAGGTCTTATAATTAACGGCTTGGTAATCGAAACTATTACTATTCCTTGTGAGATAGAGCCTCACGCTGAAGCAAATATGGACGTTAAGGTTCGAGAAGAATTACTGCGATTCTCAGGTATTGAAAAGATTCAAAATGTTCTCTTGAACTGGCATGTTGACACCGTAGAATCCAAATACAAAACCTCACCGCTTGAGAGTTTACATGATATGAAAATTGTATCTGAATCGTTAAGTGATGATTTTACTCAAGAATTCAGAAGCGGGGATAAGGTTTTATATGAACACAACGGAATCTGCATAACTTATATCGGCAAAGATACTTATGAACAGTACGATACCGTAGACTGTATGCTGTTTAGTGTCGAGAACAACTCTGACATTGATATTTCCTTGTATGCGGACAAAGTGAGTGCATCCGGGGAAGAGTACAGATCACAGACACAGCAGAACAACGGATACCCGCCAAAAACTAAAGGAATAATGTTTGTATCTGCTTTTTCCAAAGATTCCTCGGTTCCTGTTCAGTTCAACGGCAGTATATCACTTGATCTGTCACTGATTAGCTTACAGCCTTCAGTAAAGGCACAAGAAAGTGTTCACTTTGAAACGAGCATATAACCCTTATAGGGGGAGATTTATGAATTTACAATTAATAAACAATACCAATCTTGCAATAAGTTCGTTCAATATTCAACAAATAGACGATACTTTAATACAAAGCTGGACAGAGTATGTAGACGTAAAGAAAAACAGCGCTACTACATACAAAAGAGCAATCAAACAATTCAGTATTTATCTTAGTAAATTCCAAATCCGTTATCCCAAAAGAGAAGATATTATTTCTTTTCGTGACAGTCTTACAGCAAAGGGGTTAAAAGCAACAACAGTTCAAAATTATCTTATTGCCGTCAAGTTATTCTTTCAGTGGACTGAGCAGATGGGAATATATCCTGATATTGCAAGGCACGTAAAAGCACCAAAAGTCAGTAGAAATCATAAAAAAGATTATTTTACAAGTACCCAATCCAAAGATCTTCTTGATTTCATAGATACCTCAACGCTAAAGGGCAAAAGAGACTATGCCATCATTTTTCTGATGATCACATGCGGACTCAGAACAGAAGAAGTTATAAACGCAAATGTGGAAGATATCTATTTGCACGGAGATAACACGATTCTTTATATATTAGGTAAAGCAAGATCGGAAAAAGCCGACTATGTAAAGATCACCGGGCCTGTAGAGAGTGCGATCAGGGACTATCTTAACAAACGTAATGAATACGCGCCAACAGATCCGCTTTTTGTATCTACAAGCAACAATAATCGTAATGGAAGATTAACAACCCGAACGATTCGAGATATTGCCAAGTCAGTATATAAAAAAATAGGGCTTGCTGACAATCGACATTCAGCTCATAGCCTCAGACATACCGCTATTACATTAGCTCTGCTTGCAGGAAACGATATAACCGAGGTAAAGCAGTTTGCTCGCCACCAAAACATTGATACTACCATGATCTACAATCATGCTCTGGAGTTTGAAAAAAACCATTGTTCTGAAGATGTAACGAATATGGTATTTCAAAATAATTCAGATTCCTAATACTACGCTGTGCCGCTGTAAATTCCATAATGCAGCGGTGCAGCATATACAACGTCGAATAAAGGAGAAGATTAATGTGAAAACAATCGAACAGTTACGCTACGAAACATACATTGATTTAAAGAACAAACTGAATGTATTTCATAGATGTGCGTTGATTCGCCCTTGCGGATGGGGCAAGACAATTATGGTAGTAAACCGTTTACTAAAAGACTACGAAAGGATATTGTTTTTATATCCGTCACAAGGTATTTCTACGATGTTGGAATACCGCTACGAAGACGTATCCGACGAAAAATTCACACGTATTTCATACAATAAGCTGGCGAGAATGACACCGGAAGAAATCAAAAACCTACCTGATTATGATTTGGTGTTTGCTGATGAAGCACACTGTTTGGGCGGTGAGAAAGTAAAAGCGTCTTTTCGTATTCTTTTAGACACACAGGGAGAAAACACGGCATTTGTTGGATCGACTGCTACTCCTTTACGTATGGACGGATTTGATTTTGTGGAGAGCTTATTTGATGGTATCGTGGTAGAACCCTACACGCTCCATGACGCTATCTTTCACGATAAGATTATAAAAAAACCCATTTACCGCTTCTGTGTATTGAATCCGAAAGAAGATTTTGCTGATGGCGTAAAAAAAATACTTAAATATGAATTTAACAGAAGTATCACAAACAAAGAGATTGAAGAATTGCTGAAAGGTGACATACTCGAAAACCTAAATATATATCGTGTAGAAAACGTAATAAAAAAAGCATGTACCAAAGCATTATCTGACACAACATACATGAAATTCATTTGCTTTTGCACACGGATTAAGAATATCAAGGATAGCTACAAGATGATCGTGAATTGGTTTGAAAACGCTTTCCCTGATTATAGAATACGCAAAACAGAAGTTCATTCCGGTAAAGGTGCTAAAAGTGTACAGCACATGGAACAGCTTGTAGAAGAAGATCACACTATCGACCTCATTTTTACCTGTGATATGCTCAATGAAGGATACCATGTAGACAACCTTACAGGTATTGTTATGCTCAGAAAAACAGCGTCCTCCAGAGTATACAACCAGCAGTTAGGTCGCTGCTTGAGTACAAACAAAAATGACAGTCAGAAGGTCATTATTGATGTTGTAGATAACATTCATAGACACTCGGCTTTCCATGATTTTGAAGAAGATAATATATCCGGTGGTATAGATATCATTCCGACAAAAGGCAGTGATGATGATTCAGATCTTCCCGGAGGCGACAATGATAATGATGGTGATGGTGTTTCTACGGGCGGCAAAGGATCTGGTAGAAAAACTACAGGGAAATCTGATAAAGACGATTCATCACCTACTTTTGTTACCGGAGCAGGTTGGTATAATGACGCTAATAGTCTAAGGCGTACAGATGTGGAAGCTGATGATTATGGAGCAAGCATGTACGAATTTGAAAGAAAGACAGTATTCGAGCATATTCTTCAGTCTGATATCGACGAAGCGTTAGCTATATTTGAGAAAGCTTTATGTAGCGTAGGCGCTGATGCACGAAAAGGTAAAGCATGGAAAGATTTCTATACCTCGGTAATCAGAACTGTTGCTAACAGAAAGGGTAAGAAAATTCCCGAAAAAATACTTTATGCAGCTTTTGAATCAAAGCATTTCGAATTGAAGGAGTAGTAAATGAATGTCAAAGTTAATAGATCGCACAGGTGAAAAGCGGATGATGAACTGCGGGTTAGAAGCTACTATTATTCGGTGTAGTGGGTACAATGATATAGACGTCCGCTTTTCAAACGGTGAAGTTGTTATAAATAGGTCATACAGAGATTTTCGCAAAGAAAGGATTGCACCACCAAACTACTCGCAGATAAAGAACGATCGCACAGGTGAAACACGAATGATGAAATGCGGACTGATGGCTGAGATTACTGTCTATCGCAAATATAAAGATATTGACATCCGCTTTGAGGACGGGCAGGAAGTACATCATAAGCAATACGTTCAATTCAAAAAGGGTTATATCGCACCGCCTTCTGACCCTCGAAAAACTTCTCGATTAGGTGAATCAAAAACAATGAAATGCGGTATGAAAGCTGTAATTATCAGTTATGTAAGCTCGGCAGATATAGACGTTCGATTTGAAGACGGGCAAATTGTAGAGCATAGAAAATATGGTGAATTTAAAAAAGGTTCTATTGCGCCGCCTATAGATTTACGATTTTCTTCACGTATAGGCGAGAAGCGAATGATGAATTGTGGCTTGCCGGCTGAGATTACTGTCTATCGCAAATATAAAGATATCGACATCCGCTTTGAGGACGGACAAATTTCAGAGCACAAAAGATATCACTTTTTCAAAAAAGGTAATATTGCACATCCATGTTTTACATCAATTAGTGGTCATTCGTCTACATATAAAACTTTCATAATAAAATACGTTGATCGTAGTCCTGTAACCAATGAACCTTACTATCTCTGCAAATGCCAAAAGTGCGGATTTGAGATCATCGACACGGCTAGAAACATCATCAAACTGGAGCATAAATGCGAAACGCATCCTATCGAAGAAGGTGAAAATTAATGCCAAAGTTTATAGACCGCACCGGCGAAAAGAAAATGATGAATTGCGGTTTAGAAGCGACTATTATTAGGTATGGTGGTTCGTTGGATATCGACGTCCAATTTGAGGACGGTCAGGTGGTTTATCACAGGTACTATTCCTCTTTCCAGAAAGGCAGGATAGCGCCACCTATAGATCCTCGCTATTCGCATGTAGGCGAAAAGCGCATGATGAACTGCGGTTTAGAAGCTACTATTATTAGGTATGGTGGTGCGATAGATATCGACGTACAATTTGAGGACGGTCAGGTAGTTTATAAAAGATTATATAAAGATTTCAAGAAAGGCACGATTGCGCCACCTAAAGATCCTCGCAAAACTGTTCATATAGGCGAAAAGCGAATGATGAAATGCGGTTTAGAAGCTACTATTATTCGGTATGGTAATAATCAAGATATCGACGTCCAATTTGAGGACGGTCAGGTAGTTTATCATAAAAAATATAATAATTTCATAAAAGGCGCGATTACACATTCGGAGTTTAAAGCCAATAAATCCAAGCCTTCTTTATATAAAACTTTCATAATTAAATATACAGGACGCCATCCTCAAACCGGAGAACCATATTATCATTGCAAATGCCAAAATTGCGGGGTTGAGATTATCGACACAGCGAGGAACATCATCAAACTGGAGCATAAATGCGAAACGCAGCCTACCGAAGAAGGTGAAAATTAATGCCAAAGTTTATAGACCGCACTAACGAAAAGCGAATGATGAACTGCGGGTTAGAAGCTACTATTATTAGGTACAGTAGTAGGCGAGATATCGACGTACAATTTGAAGACGGTCAGGTGGTTTATCACAAACAATATTCCCATTTCATAAAAGGCATGATAGCGCCACCTATAGATCCTCGCAAAATTGTTCATATAGGCGAAAAGCGCATGATGAACTGCGGTTTAGAAGCAGAGATCATTCGGTATGGTAGTTATAATGATATTGATGTTAGATTTTCGAATGGCGAAGTGACCACTAAAAGAAATTATGGATCTTTTATTAAAGGGAAAATTGCACCACCTGATTATGATCGTCATAAGTACAATCCAAATGATTCTCGTCGAAAGAACAACCGTGTCGGTGAAAAACGCATTATGAACTGCGGCTTGGTGGCTGAGATTATTCAGTATAGAAAAGCAAATGATATTGATGTCCGATTTGAAGATGGACAAATTGTTTTCAAAAAAGCATATAAAGAATTTAGTCTCGGAAGAATTGCACCACCTAACGACCCGCGCAAAACTTCACATTTAGGAGAGAAACGGGTGATGAAATGTGGGTTGATGGCTGAAATTATCCGTTACGGAAGTTCTCACGATATAGATGTCCGATTTGAAAATGGACAAGTTGTTTACAACAAACAGTATTCTGCTTTTAAAAGAGGTCAAATTGGGCTTCCACCCAAAACACATATTGGCGAAAAACGAATGATGAATTGCGGTATGATAGCCGAAATTATTTGTCTGCGAAGAAAAGATGATATAGACGTTCAGTTTGAGGATGGGCAAATTACAGAGCACAAGCATTATTCCGCTTTTCAATCAGGTATGATTGCCCCGCCTATAATGCCAAAAAACAAATCTCGTTTAGGCGAAAAACGAATGATGAATTGCGGTATGATAGCTCAAATAATTCGCTACGGAAAATCAAATGATATAGATCTCAGCTTTGAAGATGGCCAAATAGTATATCACAAGGCTTATGGCGATTTTTTGAATGGCAAAATTGCACCTCCTGTAGACCCGCGCAAAACTATTCATATAGGTGAAAAGCGTGTGATGAATTGCGGGCTAATAGCTGAGATTGTAGATTATCCCGGATACGATAATATCAGTGTTAGATTTGAAGATGGTTATGAAGCGCATAAAAGAACATACAATGAATATAAAAATGGTAGTATTGCGCATCAAAGTTTTGATACAAGAAATAAAAAAACAACGGAATATGGAATGTTTAGAATAAAGTTTATACATAGAAACCCGGATAACAATGAACCATATTTTTACTGTAAGTGTCAAAAATGCGGATATGAAATCATCGACACAGCGAGGAACATAATCAAGATGGAACATAACTGCGAGGATTCAGTCTGAAAGGAGAAAATAATTGAGAATGGGAAGACCCATAAAAGACCGGACAGGCGAAAAGCGTATGATGAACTGTGGATTGGAAGCTACTATCACTCGATGTGGCGGTTCACTTGATATCGACGTTAGATTTACAGACGGACAAGAATCACATCACAGAGCCTACAGTTCTTTCAAGGAAGGCTCAATAGCACCACCTAACTATACACAAATGAAAAACCGCATAGGCGAAAAGCGAATGATGAATTGCGGACTGATAGCCGAAATTACTCGTTATGGTAGATCTGATGATATTGACATTCGCTTTGAAGATGGTCAGGAAGAATACCATAGACAATATGCTGAATTCATAAAAGGCAAGATTGCGCCGCCTATAGATCCACGACATCCTTCGCACATAGGCGAAAAGCGAATGATGAATTGCGGACTGATAGCCGAAATCTTTCGGTATGGTAATAATCAAGATATCGACGTCCAATTTGAAGATGGACAAGTGGTATGTCATAAGAGGTATTACGCATTTTGTAGAGGCATGATTACACACCCGGGGTTTAATGTTAGAAAAATACCATCATTATATAAACCTTTCATTACACAATATACAGAACGCCATCCTCAGATCGGAGAACCCTACTATCACTGCAAATGCCAGAAGTGCGGGTTTGAGATCATCGACACAGCGAGGAACATCATCAAGATGGAGCATAACTGTGAAAGTACGAACTGACAGACAAGGAGACACCAATGTCAAAGTTTAAAGATCGCACCGGAGAAAAACGCATGATGAACTGCGGTTTAGAAGCTACTATTATTAGGTATGGTAGTAGTCGAGATATCGACGTCCAATTTGAAGACGGTCAGGTGGTTTATCACAAAGACTATTTCTCGTTCCAGAAAGGCAGGATAGCGCCACCTAAAGATCCTCGCAAAACTGTTCATATAGGTGAAAAGCGAATGATGAACTGCGGTTTAGAAGCTACTATTATTCGGTATGGTAGTTATAAAGATATCGACGTTCAATTTGAGGACGGTCAGGTAGTTTATCACAGCTACTATTCCTCTTTCAAGAAAGGCGAGATAGCACCACCTATAGATCCAAGAAAGATTAATCACATAGGCGAAAAACGTATGATGAACTGTGGCTTAGAAGCGACTATTATTAGGTATGGTAGTTATAAAGATATCGACGTACAATTTGAGGACGGTCAGGTAGTTTATCACAAACAATATTCCTCTTTTCAGATAGGCGAGATAGCACCACCCATGATTGACCGCACAGGCGAAAAACGTATGATGAACTGCGGGTTAGAAGGAACTATTATTCGCTATGGTAGTAGTCGAGATATCGACGTACAATTTGAAGACGGTCAGGTTGTTTATCATAAAGAATATTCTTCTTTCCAGAAAGGCGCGATTACACATCCGGGGTTTACCCCCAACCAAAAAAGCCCATCTAAATATAAATCTTTTATCACAAAGTATACGGGTCGCCATCCTCGAACCGGAGAACCATATTATCATTGTAAATGTCAGAAATGCGGTTTTGAGATCATCGACACAGCGAGGAACATTATTAAGCTGGAGCATAAATGTGAAATCACCGCTACCTGAACATGCGTAGCGGTGCAGCATGCCTTATAGAGAAGAAGGGATGACACTCCACACGGTTAAAACCGTGGGTTTTCCCGCCGCTATAGGTTATAAATGCGAAGGCACAGACTGAAAGAAAAAGGAGCATCAAATGTCAGAGTTTATTGATCGCACAGGCGAAAAACGTATGATGAATTGTGGCTTGATAGCAACGATAATAATATATCGTCACTCGAAAGATATTGATGTTCTCTTCGAAAATAAAGAGATTGTTCGACACAAAAAATACGACAACTTTCTCAAAGGCAATATCTGCCCCTCAAAAAAATCTCACATAGGAGAGAAGAGAATAGCGAATTGCGGTTTATTAATGGAAATAATAAGTTTTAACGGTTGGAGAGATATTGATGTTAAGTTTTCAGATGGTCAAATTGTCGAGCACAAACAATATAACGATTTTCTTAAGGGACAAATCACCTCAAACAGAACCTCGCATAAAATTTCTCACTTAGGTGAAAAACTAAAAATGAAATGTGGTTTGACGGCTGAGATTATTCGTTACGGAGGATATAAAGATATAGATGTTAGATTTGAAGATGGTCAGGTGGTAAAACATAGAAAATATGAATCGTTCAAGAAAAGACAAATAACACCTCCAAACAATCCAAGCAAGATTACTCATTTGGGAGAGGTTATGCAAATGAAGTGCGGACTGAAAGCCAAAATCACTCGGTATAAAAATGCGCGTGATATAGATGTAGAATTTGAGGATGAACAAACAGTAACAAACAAACAATATGTAGCCTTCACAAGCAGAACTCTTTCACATCCAGGATTCAATTGTAGCAGTCGCAGTTCCATATATCGAGGTTTAATCACTCGTTTTTATTCAAAAGGAACATCCGGTCTTGCATTTTTTCACTGCAAATGCCAGAAATGCGGTTTTGAGATCATCGACACAGCAAGAAACATCATCAAACTGGAGCACAAATGCGAAACGCAGCCTACCGAAGAAGGTGAAAATTAATGCCAAAGTTTATAGATCACACAGGCGAAAAACGTATGATGAACTGCGGGTTAGAAGCTACTATTATTCGGTATGGTAGTTATAAAGATATCGACGTACAATTTGAGGACGGTCAGGTTGTTTTTCACAGAGACTATTCCTCTTTCCAGAAAGGCGCGATATCACCACCTATTGATCCTCGCTATTCGCATTTAGGCGAAAAGCGCATGATGAAATGCGGTTTAGAAGCAACTATTATTCGGTATGGTAGTAGTCGAGATATCGACGTCCAATTTGAGGACGGACAGGTAGTTTATCATAAACCATATGATAATTTCATAAAAGGCGCGATATCACCACCTATAGATCCTCGCAAAACTGTTCATATAGGCGAAAAGCGCATGATGAACTGCGGTTTAGAAGCAACTATTATTCGGTATGGTAGTAGTCGAGATATCGACGTCCAATTTGAGGACGGACAGGTAGTTTATCACAGAAAATATAATTGTTTCAAAAAAGGCACGATAGCACCACCTAATTATACACGCTTAATTGACCGCACTGGCGAAAAGCGCATGATGAACTGCGGTTTAGAAGCTACTATTATTAGGTATGGTAGTTATATGGATATCGACGTCCAATTTGAGGACGGTCAAGTAGTTTATCACAGAGACTATTCCTCTTTCAAGAGAGGCACGATTACACTACCTGTTGAACGTGTAGGCGAAAAGCGAATGATGAACTGCGGGTTAGAAGCTACTATTATTAGGTATGGTAGTAGTCAAGATATCGACGTCCGATTTGAGGACGGTCAGGTTGTTTATCACAGCTACTATTCCTCTTTCAAGATAGGCGCGATATCACCACCTATAGATCCTCGCAAAATTGTTCATATAGGCGAAAAACGCATGATGAACTGCGGGTTAGAAGCTACTATTATTAGGTATGGTAGTTGTATGGATATCGACGTCCAATTTGAGGACGGTCAGGTGGTTTATCACAGAAACTATAATAATTTCATAAAAGGCATGATAACGCCACCTATAGATCCTCGCAAAATTGTTCATATAGGCGAAAAGCGCATGATGAAATGCGGGTCAGAAGCTACTATTATTAGGTATGGTAGTAGTCGAGATATCGACGTACAATTCGAAGATGGACAGGTGGTTTATCACAGAGACTATTCCGCTTTCCAAAAAGGCGAGATAGCACCACCTAACTATACACGCTTAATTGACCGCACTGGCGAAAAGCACATGATGAAATGTGGGTTAGAAGCTACTATTATTAGGTATGGTAGTAGTCGAGATATCGACGTCCAATTTGAAGACGGCCAGGTTGTTTATCATAGAAACTATAATTGTTTCAAAAAAGGCACGATAGCACCACCTATACATCCTCGCAAGATTGACCGCACTGGCGAAAAGCGTATGATGAACTGCGGGTTAGAAGCTACTATTATTAGGTATGGTAGTAGTCAAGATATCGACGTCCAATTTGAGGACGGTCAGGTAGTTTTTCACAGAGACTATTCCTCTTTCAAGAAAGGCGCGATTACACATCCGGGGTTTAAAGCCAACAAATCCAAGCCGTCATTATATAAATCTTTCATTACTCATTATACAGGACGCCATCCTGAGACCGGAGAACCATATTATCATTGCAAATGCCAAAATTGCGGTTTTGAGATCATCGACACAGCAAGGAACATTATTAAGTTGGAGCACAAATGTGAAATCACCGCTACGTAAACATGCGTAGCGATGCAGCATGCCTTATAGGGGAGAAGGAGCAAAATTATGGATTCAAATTATCTTATCAGATCACAGGAAGAACTTGACCTTAAACTAAAAACGCCGCATTCATGTATTGAGATAGGGTTTGGCACAAAAAATCAACCGGCCATTGTGAAAAATTATGAAATTGGTAAACTCGGAGTTGTTTTTGTTTGTGAGAATGTTTTCGTCGAAATATATGGAAAAGTAAATGTCACAGCTTTTGACGGTTATACGATTGCACATGACGAGGTAGCGGTAGAAGGACGGCAAAACGCTATAATTGACGCACGTGAAAAAAGTATAGTTATCGCGAGAGAAAATTGCATTGTTATAGCGAGGGGTGAATCTCATGTTTTAGGATGTGATTCATGCAGTGTACTCGCATTGGAAAACAGCTCGATTTCCACCAGAGAGCGTAATGCAAAAAGTAAACCATTTCTCGGAGGTAGCTATACGGAGCTTTACGATCGGGAAAATTTTGGCGATTACCGAAAGCAACGAAATATATGGCGCACACATGTCATGAAAGCCCTTGAAATTTTTCTCACGAATGATCCATCAGCCTAAAAAAATATACTCAAAATTATTCCAAATAAACTCCAAGTACATTTTTGCACTCATAAAATTTTTCGGATTTTGTTCCCTACTTTCAACTTCCACAAATGATATTTTATGGAAGTTGAGGGCTAAAAAAGAAAGGTAAAACACAAAACAAAAAAACGTGTGGAACATAGAAGGATATACATATGGAAAATTTCAATTCACTAAAAAAAAGCAACGAAAGGATTTGTCAAAAATCTTGAAGCACTTGCAAAAGCAACAGTTAACGAACTTGAATCACTCGAATCAATTCTACACGAAATGCGTTCCTTTGGCGAATTACTGCGTTCCTTGCGCGGATTGGTGTTTTCCTCGCCGCGTATCGATGTTTTCCTTCCGGCGGATTCATGTTTTCCTGAGTGCGGAATAATCACTCACAATAAACCCGCAACTGAAAGGAAGTAAAACCATGATAAATATGGATCAATTATTCCCGGAATTCGAAAAGCGATATGTTCACGTACATGGTTTTTTCCATTTTCGTGATATGGTTGGAGCCTTCATTGCGGACTTTGTAGAAAATGATCCTCGCGCGTTCACAGGTTTCTCTATCGAGGACTTAACCTATGAATTCATGGCTAAGTATCATATCCCGACAAACGACAGTATGCTTGTTGATGATATTATGTACGCAGTGGACGATGAAAGCTTCAACTATTAAAAAAAGCCGCATTGCTGCGACTCTAGAAAAGCGGAACCACTTCCGCTTTTTCTTTTTTTCAGAAAGAAGGTTATAAATGAAGCACAACGCAAAATCAAAAACCGAGCAAGAGAAGAAGTGGTTATGGTATTTTCACGGATCAACAGCCTCAAAATTTAAGGCTTGGGACGGGAAAGAGCATGATGTAAATATTCTGATTCTTGCCAATGATGAAAAGGATGCCCGAGAGCGTTATGATGAATGTATTCAAAGAAATAATTTACTTCCGCTTGACGATCCGCAATTTTGTGAATTTGTCGGCGCCGATCAAATGATAAATGATTATTTCACACCTGAAATGATTGAAGAATTGGAAGAAAAGCACAGCGTTTCATACTAATATGGAGAACAAGGAATATATTTATGTGCCTGTTGGTGTATAGCAAAGTATGCAATTATTGATATCGCTTAACAATTCTCTTTTTATATTTTCTCGAATTAAAATGGAATCATATGAAATATAATGTTGACTATATACCGATATACCGTTATAATAAGAGTAAGAAGGTGATGCAATGACTATTAAATCCGCATTGAAAGATAAAAAAATATCAATATACCGCCTTGCGAAAATGAGCGGTATCCCTTACTCTACGGTTAACGATATATGCAATAATAAGGTAAGATTGGAAAAGTGCAGCGCTGAAACGGTATACCATCTTTCACAAGCCTTGCAAATCCCGATGGAAAAGTTACTCTCTGCTTATTGCGATCCTCGCAGTAGTTTTGAAAACTTCAAGAGCAGTATTTGTCATCGTGTGAAAGAAATGGGCGATACTAATTTCATTATAGATGTTATAGAGAACGATGAAGTACGAATGTATTATAATCGTGCGTGGTTTCCTGAATGTCTGTATCTCCTTGCTATGATAGATTATCTCAGTCGAGAAAACGATATACCGATCGACAACGAATATGATGATATTCGTCAGTACAAACTGGAAAAGTTGATTTATCCATCAAGCTTATGGGCACTGGCTGAAACGTGTAAAGACGATACAATACTAAATAAAGCTTATCAAGAATCTATACCGGAGTTCAAAAGATTTAATATCATAGAAAACGAGGTGCGTAATGTCGTTTAATAATAAGTTTGAGTTCAAAAAAAAACATATCTCGCTAAACTGCAAACAATAAATAAAACGCAGATTGATAAAGACAATAACCAAAGAAGCATAAAAAATAAAGGTTCTCGATAACAAAAAAGCCGCATTACTGCGACTGTAGAAAAGCGGAACCACTTCCGCTTTTTTTTTTTAATAAGTATTGATTTTTTGAGAAATTTGAATATAATAGAAGTACAAACGATTCTTTTAAACGATTTTTTTTACAAACGAAAACTTACAAACGAGCAAGAACAGGGCATGGATAAACACGCCCTGTTTTTGCTTTGTTTTACACAAACACTCAGAAAGGAAAATAAAAATGAATTTTAATAGTAATGTGATAATCTCAGAAGAAAACTATAAATACTATTTTGCAAATACTAATTCTACATACGAAGAACCTAACGGGTTAATACGTCAAATTCAAATAGTTATTCGCGCAGCAAATGAAAGAGAAGCCAGAAATCATTATGCGGAGTGTATTTTAAGGAATAATCTACGATCTGCCAATGATATAAATTTTCGTGAAATGAGTGATCCTGAAGCAATTCGAGAATACGAGGAACTTGCATTATCGGAGAGTGAACTGAAAGAGTTATATGATTGTCAGAGTATATCGAGAACAACTATTTCAGATAAGGAATACACTTTGGAAACGCTCTGTTGCTTCAGCAAAAACCAGCTGATAAATCGAGTCAAAGGGCTGAGAACAAGTTCTTCTTTAAGAGGATACTCAAAAGAAGAAGTGCTGCAAGCAATAGAGCATTATGATGATCCACAGTATTGCAAAATGCGAGAGTACTTAGAAAAATATCTTTAAATCACATCATAAACTCTCGCGATGAGTAAATTTACTGATAATTTCAGTATCATCCAGTTCATCATTAGGGTTGTCTGAATAATAAAAAGTAACTGTTTTCTCGTCTTTAAAATATTTATAGAGAATGGGCTTTCGCGGATGAGAAATAACGCCGGTTTTGAGATTGTCGCAGACGATACGCAGCGTTACACCGCCGAAATACTCAAACATATGGATATTGCAGTTGATCCAG